>Ga0126307_10001195_pt1 | contig 17073 bp, 26 predicted proteins | sample Plot28_FD_89955 | JGI IMG/M metagenome (GOLD analysis project Ga0126307, IMG submission 89955) | Serpentine soil microbial communities from UC McLaughlin Reserve, CA, USA - Plot28 | ecosystem: Environmental > Terrestrial > Soil > Grasslands | place: USA: UC McLaughlin Reserve, Lake County... | reverse complement strand
CGCAGCGCGAGCAGGACGCGGTCGGGGTCGTCGGCGGCGTGGGCGGCGATGGCCACCGACCCCTCGAAGGACGCGACGGTCGAGCGGAACGACTCGGCGAGCTCGACGCCTTCGGCGAGGCGGCGGCTCACGAGCGTCGGGATGACCTTGGCGTCGGTCGTGATCTCGGGAGAGATCCGTAGGCCCTCGGCTGACTTGAGGTCGGCGAAGTTGTCGACGTCGCCGTTGAGGGCGGCCACCACATAGGGGCAGGACTTCACCCCATGGCCGTCGTCGTCGGCCGCCACCTCGGTGTTGTCGACCGGGTGGGCGTTGGGCTGCGAGATGATGCCGACCGAGGCCCAGCGGGTGTGGCCCAGCACGACGGCGAGGGCGGTGTCGGCCGCCAGGGCCAGGCGGAGCAGGTCGTCGGCCCGCACGGCCTCGCGCAGCGCCCGCACGTTGTCGCCCAGCTCGCCGATCTCGGCGGCGGCCTTGTAGACGAACGACAGGCACCCGTCGACGACCCTCACGGCGCCGGAGCGGAACAGCGGATCGGCCGCCCGGTCGCCGACCAGCCCGGCGACGGCGGGGCTGGCCAGGTCGAGGCCGTGGTCCCGGACCAGGATGTGGACGCCCGCCGAGTCGCGGCCCCGCACCTCCAGGCGGTCGATGGCCGACAGCGCCTGCTGGATCGAGGTGTAGGCCTCGGTGGCCGCCCAGCCCGGCTCGCTGCCGGCCAGGTCGGCGACGGCGCGGGCGGTGCGGATGCGGTCCTCGCCGACCGCCCACACGGCGTCCTTGAGGCGGAGGACGGCGGCGTTCACCAGCTCGAGGCCGGCCGGGTCTGCGCCGGCGGCGGCCGCATCGGCGTCGAGCTGCTTCTCCACGCCGGCCACGGCATCGGACAGCGTGGCCGTCAGGCCCTCGACCTGGGCCAGTAGCTGGCGGTCGTGGACCAGGGCGTGGACGCCGTCGGTGCTCGTGAGGAGGGAGTCGGCGCCCTCGACCAGCGCGGCGGCGGCGTCGCACGCCTCGACCAGCGGCAGGGAGGATGCCAGGGCCCCGACCGCCTCGTGGAGCGGGCCGGTGACCGCCTCGGGCGGCGGTGCCGTCCGGCGACCGGGACGTCGGACGACCGAGATGATGCCGCACATGGCCGGCCAGTGTACGGATGGCCACGACCCGGCGTTCCCCGGTCACCCGGCGAGAAACGGAGCAACCCTCCGATACGTGGCCGGAGAGGGTCTCCTTTCAGGCCCCAGCCCGCAGTCCCGGGCCCTCGTAGCGCCCCGGCCCGTCGGGCCCCAGCACCCGTCAGCCCTTGGCGGCGGCGGACTCCACGGCGCGGACGAGCTCGTCCGCCGCGGCGGCGGCGTCGGCCTCGGTGGGCGCCTCCACCATGACCCGGACCAGCGGCTCGGTCCCGCTCGGGCGGACCAGCACGCGGCCCTTGTCCCCCAGGCGGGACTCCACGGCCGCCACGGCCGGCGCGATGCGCTCGAGGATCGCCGGGTCGCGCCGGGCCACCTCCACGTTGCGCAGCACCTGGGGCAGGCGGGTCATGGCGCCCGCCGCCAGCTCGCCGATGGGCGTCCCGCTGCGGACGACGACGTCCAGCACCTGCACCGCCGTGAGGAGCCCGTCGCCCGTCGTGGCCAGCGCGGGGAACACCACGTGGCCGCTCTGCTCGCCGCCCAGCGAGTAGCCGCCGGCGTCGAGCGCCTCCAGCACGTAGCGGTCCCCCACGGCGGTCTCCACGACCGAGATGCCGCGGGCGTCCATCGCCAGCCGGAAGCCCAGGTTCGTCATCACCGTCACCACGACCGTGTCGTCGGCGAGGGCGCCGCGGGCGTGGCGGTCGATGGCGCACACGGCGATCAGGTGGTCCCCGTCGACCAGCTCGCCCGACGCGTCGACCAGCAGCACCCGGTCGGCGTCGCCGTCGAAGGCGATGCCCAGGTCGGCTCCCTGGCCCACGACCGCCCGCTGGAGGTCGCCGGGGTGGGTGGACCCGCAGCCGTCGTTGATGTTCGTCCCGTCGGGCGACCCGTGGATCACGGTCACGTCGACCCCGAGCGACCGGAGCACGTCGGGCGCCACCACCGAGGCGGCCCCGTTGGCGCAGTCCACCACCGCCCGCAGGCCGTCGAGCCGCCGCCCGTCCAGCGCGGCGGCGACGGCGGCGCCGTAGCCGGCGTGGGCGTCGGTGGACGTGATCGTCCCCACGCCGGCGCCAGTGGGCGCCGAACGCCCGTCCCCGCCGCCGAGGAGGGCGCCCAGCTCGGCCTCGAGACGCTCCTCGACGGCGTCGGGCAGCTTGCGCCCGCCGGCCGAGAACAGCTTGATGCCGTTGTCGGCGAACGGGTTGTGCGAGGCCGACACGACGGCGGCCGGGGCGTCCTCCCGCGCCGACCACCACGCCACCTCGGGCGTGGGCGCCACGCCCAGGAGCGTCACGTCGGCGCCCTCGCCGGCCAGCCCGGCGGCCAGGGCCGCCTCGAGCAGCGGGCCGGACCGGCGGGTGTCACGCCCGATCGCGAAGCGGTCGCCGCCCAGCACCCGGGCCGCCACCCTGCCGAGGGCGAGCGCCAGCTCGGGCGTCAGCTCGGCGTTCGCCACGCCGCGCACCCCGTCGGTCCCGAACCTGAGCATGTCCCTCCTCGCACGTGGCCGGACTCGGCCCACCGGCGGCGCCGGCGTCCCCGTCAGATTGCCACCCGGACGCGCCACGGCCGGCCCTCGGAGGGGCCGGCCGTGCGAGCCACCGCCGCACGGAGCGGCGGAGTGGGATCAACGCTTGGAGTACTGCGGGGCCTTGCGGGCCTTCTTCAGGCCGTACTTCTTCGACTCCTTCTCACGCTGGTCGCGCGTGAGGAAGCCGGCCCGCTTGAGCGTGGTTCGCATCTCGGGATCGATGTCGACCAGAGCCCGGGCGATGCCGAGGCGCAGGGCGCCGGCCTGGCCGGACACGCCGCCGCCACCGATCGTCGCCTCGACGTCGTACTGCTCGTCGGTGCTGGTGAGCCGCAGCGGTTCGCTGAGGATCATCTGGTGCGCCTTCGACGGGAAGTACTCGGCGACCTCGCGGGAGTTGATCGTGATCTTGCCCTCGCCCGGACGGAGCCGGACACGAGCGACGGCACCTTTGCGGCGGCCGGTGGTCTGCACGAGCGGCTTGGGCATGACTCTCTCTGGTCCTCTCGGGGGTCTTACGCCGTGCGACGGGCGTGGGCCACGTCGAGGGTCTGAGGCTTCTGGGCGGCGTGCGGGTGATGGGGGCCCGCGTACACCTTGAGCTTGGTGATCATCTGGCGGCCGAGCCGGGTCTTCGGGAGCATGCCCCGGATCGTGCGGCGCACCGCCTCCTCCGGCCTGCGGGCCAGGAGGTCGGCGTAGGACTGCGTCTTGAGGCCGCCCGGGTAGCCGGAGTGGCGGTAGACGTTCTTGCGCTCGGCCTTGCCCGACGTCAGCACGACCTTGTCGGCGTTCACGATGATCACGTGGTCGCCGGTGTCGAGGTGCGGGGTGTACGTCGGCTTGTGCTTCCCCCGCAGGATGCTGGCGACCTCGGTGGCGAGTCGGCCCAGCACCAGGCCCTCGGCGTCGACGACGTGCCAGGAGCGCTGGATCTCGGATGCTTTCGGGCTGTACGTGGGCACGATGCCACCTTCGTGTGATTCTCGAGCTGTTCCCGGCCGCTGCCGGAGGGGATACGCGGCGCAGCCAGGGCGACGGACAATGATATGGAGCCGGGCGGGAAGTGGCAAACGGCGGGGGCTCTCACCAGGGGTTCAGGCGTAGCCCACCGCCCACAGGCAGAGGCCGTGGGGTGGGGCGAGGGTCGAGGCCTGCGATCGGTCGCGTCCCGCGAGGATGCCGAGGACGTCGCCGGCGTGCTTGCGGCCCAGGCCGGCGTCCACCAGCGTGCCGACCACGCTGCGGATCATCTGGTGGCAGAAGGCGTTGGCCTCGATCTCGAAGCGCAGGACGCCGTCGCCGAGGTCGTCCCACGTGGCGCTGTGGACCCGCCGCACCAGCGACGCCTCCGAGCCGTCGCGGTGCTTGGGCCGGCGGCAGAACGCCGAGAAGTCGTGCTCACCCACGAGCGGGTCGCTGGCCAGGCGCAGCAGGTCGAGCTCGAGCGGGTCGTCGACGTGCCACGACACGGGGGCGAGGAACGGGTCGGGCACGGGCCGGTTGAGCACCGTGTAGCGGTACACCCGGTGGGTGGCCGAGCGGCGGGCGTCGAACGTGTCGGCCGTGGTGGACAGGTCGCGTACGACGATGGCCGGCCCGCACTGGCGGTTGACCGAGCGTTGCAGCGCGATCGGGTCGAAGCGGTCGGCCGGGGCGTCGAAGCTCACGACCTGCCCCCAGGCGTGGACGCCGGAGTCGGTCCGCCCGGCGCAGGTCAGCTCGACCGGGGCCCGCAGCGCCCGTTCGAGCGCCTCGCGCAGGGTGCCGCCCACGGTCCGCACGCCCGGGTTGGCGGCGAAGCCGTGGAAGCCCGACCCGTCGTAGGCGACCGTCATGCGGACGCGAACCAGCGGCCCACTGGGGGCCGCTGGTGTCGCGGTGTCCTCGAAGAGCGTCACCCCGGCTCGACGCGCGACGTGAGCGTCGGCAACGGGGGACTAGACGAGCTCGATGCGCGCCATGGGGGCGTTGTCGCCCTGGCGCGGCCCGAGCTTGAGGATGCGGGTGTAGCCGCCGTTGCGGTCGACGTAGCGCGGGCCGATGTCGGCGATGAGCTTGTGGCTCATCTCGCGGTCGCCCAGGTAGGCGTTCACCAGCCGGATGTTGTGCACGGTCGTCGACGGGTCGACGGCGGCACGGCGCGCCTTGGTGATCAGCTTCTCGGCGATCGGGCGCAGGGCCTTGGCCTTGGCCTCGGTCGTGACGATGCCCTCGGCGGCGAACAGGCTGGCGGCCAGGTTCGCCATCATGAGCCGCTGGTGGGCGGCGGCGCCGCCGAACCGGCGGCCCTTCTTCGGGGTGGCAGGCATTTCAGTCCTTGTTGCGGAGCGACAGGCCGCGCTCGTCGAGCTTGAGGATGACCTCGTCGAGCGACTTCTGGCCGAAGTTCGTGATGGCCAGCAGGTCGTCCTCGGTCTTCTGCACGAGCTCGCCCACGGTGTTGACCTGGGCACGCTTGAGGCAGTTGCGGGGACGCTCGGACAGGTCGAGGTCTTCGATGGGCAGGTCGAGGTCGGGGGAGCCGGCCGTGGTGACGGCGAGCTCGCCCAGCTCGAGGCCCTGCGGCTCGTCGCTCATCTCGGCCACCAGGCCGACGAGCGAGCGGAGCGTGTCGCCGGCCGAGGCCAGGGCGTCGCGCGGGATGATCGAGCCGTCGGTCTCGATGTCGATGACCAGGCGGTCGTACTCGGTCGACTGCTCGACTCGGGTCGGCTCGACCTCGAACGCCACCCGGCGCACCGGGGAGAAGATCGAGTCGACCGGGATCACGCCGATCGTCGCCGACGTCTTGTTGGCGTCGGCCGAGCGGTAGCCGCGGCCGCGGTCGACCGTGATGTCGACGGCGAGCCGGCCGGCCTTGTTGAGCGTGGCCAGCCGCAGGTCGCCGTTGAGGATCTCGACGTCGGACGTGAGCTGGATGTCGGCCGCCGTGACGTCGGCGGGGCCCCGCACGTCGAGCCGGAGGGTCACCGGCTCGTCGCTGTGCGACACGAGCACGATGTCCTTCAGGTTGAGGATGACGTCGGTGACGTCCTCGACCACACCGGGGATGGTGTCGAACTCGTGCAGGGCGTCGTCGAAACGGACCTGCGTGATGGCCGCACCGGGGATCGACGACAGCAGCGTGCGACGGAGCGAGTTGCCGAGGGTATGGCCGAAGCCGGGCTCGAGGGGGCCGATGGCGAACCGTTGCCGGTTGCCCTCGTCCTCGGTGACGGGCTCGACCGTGGGGCGCTGCATGACGAGCATGACGCGTGGTTCCTTCGTAAGACTGCGTGGGGTGCGGGCGACGGGTGACGACGTCGGGGCCGCCGGGGGGTCACTTGCTGTAGAGCTCGACGATCAGCTGCTCGCGCACGGGGGCGTCGATGTGCTCACGCAGCGGGTACTCGCGGACCTTGACCGACAGGCCCTCGTCCTCGGCGTCGAGCCACGGCGGTGGCGTGCGGGCCAGCACGTCGCGGTTCCACTGGATGACGATCATCTGCCGGGCCTTGCCCCGCAGCGTGACGACGTCGCCCTTGCGGACCCGATAGCTGGGGATGTCGACGCGCCTGCCGTTGACGTCGACGTGGCCGTGCCCGACGAACTGCCGGGCCTGCGGGCGGGTCGACGCCCAGCCGGCGCGGTAGACGATGTTGTCGAGACGCCGCTCGAGGAGCTGCAGCATGATCTCGCCGGTCACGCCCTTGCGGCGCGACGCCTCCTCGTAGAGGTTGCGGAACTGCCGCTCGTTGAGGCCGTAGGTGAAGCGGGCCTTCTGCTTCTCCTGCAGCTGGAGCAGGTACTCGGAGGGGTTGCGGCGGCGGCTGCGGCCGTGCTCGCCCGGCGGGTAGGGCCGACGCTCGAGCGCACGGTTCTCGCCGGCGGTACCCCAGATGTTGGCGCCGAGGCGGCGGGAGACTCGGGCTTTGGGACCGGTGTAACGGGCCATCTCTTCGTTCCTGCCTGACTCAGACCCGGCGCCGCTTCGGCGGGCGGCAGCCGTTGTGGGGGACCGGGGTCACGTCCTTGATGCCGGTGACCTCGATGCCGGTGTTCTGGATCGAGCGGATGGCGGTCTCACGGCCCGAACCCGGGCCCTTCACCTGGACGTCGACCTTGCGGACGCCGTGGTCCATCGCCCGGCGGGCGGCCGCCTCGGCGGCCATCTGGGCGGCGAAGGGCGTCGACTTGCGCGAGCCCTTGAAGCCGACGTTGCCCGCCGACGCCCACGACAGGACGTTGCCCTCCTGGTCGCTGAACGTGATGATCGTGTTGTTGAAGCTGCTCTTGATGTGAGCGACGCCGTGACCGACGTTCTTCCGCTCGCGCTTGCGGGGCCTGCGGCCGGCTTGCTTGGGCTTGGCCATGACTGGCTACTTCCTCGCCTTCTTCTTGCCGGCGACCGTCTTCTTGGGGCCCTTGCGGGTACGGGCGTTGGTCTGCGTGCGCTGGCCGCGCACCGGGAGGCCGCGCCGGTGGCGCAGCCCCTGCCAGCAGCCGATCTCCATCTTGCGCTTGATGTCCTGCTGGACCTCGCGGCGCAGGTCGCCTTCGACCTTGAAGGTGGCCTCGATGTGGTTCCGGATGCGGGCGACCTCGTCATCGGTGAGGTCACGCACCCGCGTGTCGGGGTTGATCTCGAGCGACTCGCAGATGCTCTGCGAGCGTGTACGGCCGATGCCGTAGATGTAGGTCAGCGAGATCTCCAGCCGCTTTTCGCGGGGGATGTCGACGCCGGCGATGCGTGCCATACCTCTTCTTCCCTTATCCCTGACGCTGCTTGTGGCGCGGGTTGGTGCAGATGACCTGCACGCGGCCGTGCCGCCGGATGACCCGGCACTTGTCGCAGATCCTCTTGACGCTCGGACGAACCTTCATCACGGTCTCTCTCGTACCGATGGGTGCACGGCCCCGGGTGAGGTCGTGGACGGTGGCTGGCTGATGAGGCGGCACGCGGGGGGACGGCGTGCGCCAAACAGCCGACGGAATATGCTAGCGCGGCTTCACACCTGGGAAAACCTGGGGCAACACGTCACGGCTGCGTGAGCACCTCGGGGCCGTCGTCGGTGACCGCGATCGTGTGCTCCCAGTGGGCGGCGAGGCTGCCGTCGACGGTCACGACCGTCCAGCCGTCGTCGAGCACCCGGGTGGCCGAGCGTCCGGCGCAGACCATCGGCTCGACGGCGAGCACGTCCCCCACGGCGAGCTTCTTGCCCTTGCCGGGACGCCCGTAGTTGGGCACGTCGGGCGGCTCGTGCATGGCCGTGCCGATGCCGTGGCCCACGTACTCGCGCACCACGTCGAAGCCGGCCCGCTCGACGGTGGCCTGCACGGCGTAGCCGACGTCGCCGAGGCGGTGGCCGGCCACCATCTCCTTGATGGCTGCGTCGAGGGCCCGGCGGGTGACGTCGACGAGCATCTGGGCCTTGGCCGAGATGGCGCCGACGCCGACCGTGAAGGCGGCGTCGCCGTGGTAGCCGTCGACGATGGCGCCGCAGTCGATCGACACCACGTCGCCCTCGTCGAGCGGCGTGTCGTCGGGGATGCCGTGCACCACGACGTCGTTGACGCTGGCGCAGATCACCGCCGGGTAGCCGTGGTAGCCCAGGAAGTTCGAGGTGGCGCCGCGCTGCGAGAGCACGACGCGGGCGAGGCCGTCGAGGTGCTGCGTCGTGACGCCGGGGCGGACCGCCGCCCGCAGCCGATCGTGCATCTCGGCCACGACGCGGCCGGCCCGGCGCATCGTCCTCACCTCGTCGGCCGTCCGCCGCCCGACTGCGCGCTTCATGTCACGCCTGCCATGACGCCATGCTCCCCGACCCGTGTCAGTTCTGCCGGTACGAGTCGATGACCGAGACGAGCCGTTGGCCGACCTCGTCGGCCGGGCCCATCCCGTCCACGACCTCGAGCAGCTTGCGGTCGCGGTACCACGCGATCAGCGGTTCGGTCTTGCGGGTGTACTCGGCCAGCCGCCGGCGGATGGCGTCGGACGTGTCGTCCTCCCGCTGGACGACGTCGCCCCCGCAGTTGTCGCACACCCAGCCGTACTTCGGCGGGCGGTCGGTCGAGTAGTTGGCGCCGCAGTCGACGCAGACCCGGCGGCTGGCGAGGCGCGTGAGCACCACGTCCTCCGGGACGTCGAGGTCGATGACCACGTCGAGCGGGCGCGCCACGGTGATCTCGGCCAGGGCGTCGGCCTGCTGCACCGTGCGGGGGAACCCGTCGAGGATGTAGCCCCGATGCGTCGTGTCGGACTTGTTGAGGCGCTCCTCGACGATGCCGATCATCATGTCGTCCGGGACGAGGTCGCCGGCGGCCATGAGTTCGCCGGCCTTGCGACCCAGCTCGGTGCCCTCCTTCACGGCGGCACGGAGCATGTCGCCGGTCGAGATGTGGGGCACGACATAGTGGCGGGACAAGCGAGTGCACTGCGTGCCCTTGCCTGCACCCTGACGCCCGAGCAAGACCAGGCGCACACCCGGCATTACTGCAGGAACCCTTCGTAGTTCCGCATCATCAGCTGGCTGTCGATCTGCTTCATCGTCTCGAGAGCGACGCCCACCGCAATGAGGATCGACGTGCCACCGAAGGCGAACGCCTGGACGTCGGCCACGGCCAGCAGCACGGAGGGCAGCAGCGCGATGGCGGCGATGAACAGGGCGCCCGGCAGCGTGATGCGAGCCAGCAGCTTGGACAGGTAGCGCTCGGTCTGCGGGCCCGGGCGGATGCCGGGGATGAAGCCGCCCTGCTTGCGGATCGTGTCGGCCTGCTTGTGCGGGTCGAACGCGATCGCCGTGTAGAAGTACGCGAACCCGATGATCAGCAGGCCGTAGATCACGATGTAGAACGGCGAGTTGGCCTGCATCAGATTGTCGTTGATCCAGTCCTGCGCCCGGACGCCCCAGCTGCCCTCACCGGAGGGGAGGACCTGGGTGACGAGCAGCGGGAGGTAGAGCACCGAGCTGGCGAAGATGATCGGGATGACGCCCGACTGGTTCACCTTCAGCGGGATGTAGGTGCTCTGGCCGCCGTACATGCGGCGGCCCACGACCCGCTTCGCGAACTGGACCGGGATGCGGCGCTGGCCGTTCTCGACGATCACGATGCCGACCAGCACGAGGATGAAGAGGCCCACCAGGGGGATCAGCAGGGCCCACCCCTTCTCGGCCCGGATCTGGGCGAACTGGCCGGGGATGCTGGACACCACGCTGGCGAAGATCAGCAGCGACATGCCGTTGCCGATGCCTCGCTGGGTGATGAGCTCGCCCATCCACATCAAGAGGGCGGTGCCCGACGCCAGGACCAGCACCACGAGCATCACGCGCGGGACCGTGAAGTCGGGCAGCACGTCGATGTTGGTGGGGTTGGACGGCCCGCCGAGCAGGCCCCCGCCGCCGTTGTGGAAGAGGAACGACAGGGCCGTGGCCTGCAGGACGGCGATCGCCATCGTCAGGTAGCGGGTCCACTGCGTCATCTTCCGCTGGCCGACCGCCCCCTGCTGCTGCCATTCCTCCAACTTGGGGATCACCACCGTCAGGATCTGCATGATGATCGAGCTGGTGATGTACGGCATGATGCCGAGGGCGAAGACGGCGAAGTTCGTCAGCGCGCCGCCGGAGAACAGCTGGAGCCAGCCGAGCACCCCACCGGACTGCTCGGCCTGGTCTCGCAACTGTTCGACGGCGTCGACATCGATGCCGGGCGCCGGTACGTAGGAGCCGAACCTATAGAGGGCGAGCATCGCCAACGTGAACAGGATCTTGTTCCGTAGGTCGGCGACCCTGAACATGTTCTTCAGGCTCGAGAGCACGCTCGGTTCTCCCCTTCAGTCCCGTCGCCGTGCGAGCGCCGGGCGCCGCGGGCGTGAGCCGTCAGTCTGGCCCGGATGGTGGGCCGTGGCGCAATCGGGCGCCGTCAACGATTGGCGAACTGGTTGCCCTTGGCCGGCGGGCGACGATCGCCCCACGGCTTCGGCAGGACCTCGACCGAGCCACCGGCGGCCGTGATGGCGGCCTCGGCGGATTTCGAGAAGGCGTGCGCCTTCACGGTCACGGCGCGCGTGAGCTCGCCGCGGCCGAGGACCTTGACCAGAGCGCCCTTGCCCGTGAGGCCCTTTGCGTGCAGCGACGCCGGGTCGACCTCGTCGAGGCCGGTGGCGTCGAGGACGTCGAGGTTGATGGCCTGGTACTCCACCCGGAACGGGTTGTTGAAGCCGCGGAGCTTGGGGACCCGCATGTGGAGCGGCATCTGGCCGCCCTCGAAACCGGCGGGGATCTTGCCGCGCGCGCCTTGGCCCTTGGTCCCGCGGCCGGCGGTCTTGCCGCCCTTGCCGCCGATGCCGCGGCCCACGCGCTTGCGGCTCTTCCTGGAGCCCGGCGCCGGGGTGAGGTCGTGGATCTTGATCGTCATGGCACTACTTCGCCTGCTCGGACGCCGAAGCGTCGGTCTCGACCGAGACCAGGTGGGGGACCCGGGCGATCATGCCGCGGATCTCGGGGCGGTCGGGCAGGACGCGGCTCTTGCCGATGCGGCCGAGCCCCAGCGCCCGGAGCGTGCCCCGGTGCTTGGGCTTGGTGCCGATCGCCGAGCGGACCTGCGTCACGCGGATGTCGGCCATCAGGTGCCGGCCTCCTCGGGCTCACGCCGCTCGCGCTCGGTCTCCTTGTAGGCGTTGAGCAGGCCCGGCGGGACGAACTCCTCGGGCGACAGCCCGCGGAGCTTCGCGATCTCGTCGGGCCGGCGCAGGCCCTTGAGGCCGGCGATGGTGGCGCGCGCCACGTTGATGTGGTTGGACGACCCCAGGGACTTGCAGAGCACGTCCTTGATGCCCGCCTCCTCGAGGATGGCTCTGGCGGCACCACCGGCGATGACGCCGGTACCGGGGGCGGCGGGCTTCATGAACACCCGCCCGGCACCGGTCTCGCCGATGATCGGGTGGATGATCGTCGAGCCGGTCAGGGCCACCTTGAACAGGTTCTTCCGGGCTTCCTCGGTGCCCTTCTGGATGGCGAGGGGCACCTCCTTGGCCTTGCCGTACCCGAGGCCGACGCGGCCGTTGCCGTCGCCGATCACCACGAGCGCGGTGAAGGAGAAGCGCCGGCCGCCCTTGACCACCTTGGCGACGCGGTTGATGTTGATGACCCGCGACTCGTGCAGCGTGGCGTCGCCCGAGGCGCGGGGGTTGTCGCGGGGCTCACGGGGCTGGCGGTCGCGCGGGCCGCGGCCACCGCCGCCCTGGCCCGGACCGCCGGGACGGCCGCCGGGCCCACCGGGACGGCCGCCAGGCCCACCGGGACGGCCGCCGGGGCCACCGGGGCGATTGCCCCCTCCAGGTCCTGCCATTTAGAACTCCAGTCCTTCGGCGCGCGCGGCCTCGGCGACCGCCTTGACGCGCCCGTGGTACAGATTGCCGCCGCGGTCGAAGACGACCTTGGAGACCCCGGCGTCCTTGGCCCGGGTCGCCACGAGGCGGCCGACGGTGGTGGCGGCGTCGACGTTCGACGTGGCGCCGTCGCGCAGGTCGGACTCGTGCGTCGACGCCGCGGCCAGCGTGCGGCCGTCGCGATCGTCGATGACCTGGGCGACGATGTGCCGGTTCGAGCGGAACACGGCGAGGCGCGGCCGCTCGGCCAATCCCCGGACGTGCTTACGCACCCGGGCGTGCCGGCGGATGCGGCTGTCTCGCTTGTGCTTGGCGCTGTTGCTCATCGCATCTTCTCAGCTCCCCCTGATCCGCCGGCGATGAGCCGGGACCAGGAGTTCAGGTTTTCGATCATTGCAATCCCCGCGGATCAGGGGTCGTCACTACTTGCCGGCCTTGCCGGCCTTGCGCTGGACGTGCTCGCCGGCGTAGCGGACACCCTTGCCCTTGTAGGGCTCGGGCTTTCGCCACGCACGGATGTCGGCGGCCACCTGGCCGACGGCCTCCTTGTCGATGCCGTTGACCACGATGCGGGTCGGGGACGGCACCTCGAACGTCACGCCATCGGGGGCGGTGACGTTCACGGAGTGGCTGAAGCCGAGGGCGAGCTCGAGGGCGTTGGGGCCCTTGGCCGTGGCCCGGTAGCCGACGCCCACGATCTCGAGCTCCTTGCGGAAGCCCTCCGTGACGCCGACGACCATGTTGTTGACCAGCGAGCGGACCAGCCCGTGCAGGGCACGGTTCTGGCGCTCGTCGTTGGGCCGCTCGACGACGAGCGTCTCGCCCTCCTGGCGCACCGTGATCGCGCCCGGCACCGTGCGCTCGAGGCGGCCCTTGGGGCCGTTCACGCTCACGTGGTTGCCGGACACGGACACGTCGACGCCGCTGGGCACGGGGATGGGGGACTTGCCGATGCGGGACATCAGCCCTCCCTCACCAGACGAAGCACAGGACCTCGCCGCCCACGCGGCGCTTGCGCGCCTCGCGGTCGGAGAGGAGGCCCTGGCTGGTCGACAGGACGGCGGTCCCGAGGCCGCCCAGCACGCGGGGCACCTCGGTGGCCTTGGAGTACACGCGCAGGCCCGGCTTGGACACCCGTCGGATGCCCGAGATGGTCCGTGCCCGCTCGGGGCTGTACTTCATGGCGATGACGAGCACCTTGCCGGGCTTGCCGGGGTTCTCGTCGACGCTGAAGCCCTCGATGAAGCCCTCCTTGAGGAGGATGGCCGCGAGGGCCTCCTTCACCTTGGAGGACGGCATGCGCACCTCGTCGTGCATCGCCACGTTGGCGTTGCGGATCCGGGTGAGCATGTCGGCGATCGGGTCGGTCATGGTCATGAGTCGTCGCCTCCCCTCACCAACTGGCCTTCGTCACGCCCGGCAGCTCGCCCGCGTGGGCGAGCTCCCGCAGGCAGAGACGGCACAGGCCGAACTTGCGGAACACGGCATGCGGTCGCCCGCAGCGCCGGCACCGGGTGTACGCCCGGACCTTGAACTTGGGCTTGCGCTGCTGCTTGTTGATGAGCGCCTTCTTCGCCATGCCTACTGACCCTCGCGCTTGAACGGGAAGCCCATCGCCAGCAGTAGCGCCCGACCCTGGTCGTCGGTGCTCGCCGTGGTCACGATCGTGATGTCCATGCCACGGGGCTGGTCGATGCTGTCGTAATCGATCTCGGGGAAGACCAGCTGCTCGGTCAGCCCGAAGGTGTAGTTGCCGTGTCCGTCGAAGCTCTTCGCGTTCAGCCCCCGGAAGTCACGGATACGGGGGATGGCGACCGAGATCAGCCGGTCGAAGAACTCCCACATGCGGTCGCCCCGGAGGGTGACCTTGGCGCCGATCGCGTTGCCCTCGCGGAGCTTGAAGCCGGCGATCGACTTCTTGGCCCTGGTCACGAGCGCCTTCTGCCCGGTGATGATGGCAAGGTCGCGCTGGGCGCCCTCGAGCAGGGAGGCCTGCTGGGTGGCGTCGCCGACGCCCATGTTGACCACGATCTTGGACAGGCGCGGCACCTGCATGATGTTGCCGAGCTCGAGGTCGTCCTTGAGCTGCGGCCGGATGGTCTCGTCGTAACGGACCTTGAGCCGCGGCACGGTGCGCTCGGTGGTGGCGGTGCTCATGCGATCTCACCCCCGCACTTCTTGCAGGTACGGACCTTGGCGCCCGACTTGTCGAACGTGTAGCCGACGCGGGTCGGCTTGCCGCACGAGGGGCACACCAGCGCGACGTTGGACACCGGGATCGGCATGTCCTTGTCGATGATCCCGCCCTGCTGTGTGGCCTGGGTGGGGCGCTGGTGCTTCTTGGCGATGTTGACGCCGTCGACGATGACCTTCCCCTTGGTGGGGATGGCGCGCATGACCTCGCCCTCCTTGCCCCGGTCCTTGCCGGACAGGACGCGGACGCGATCGCCCTTCTTGATCTTGAGGCCGGCCATCACAGCACCTCGGGGGCGAGCGAGACGATCTTCATGAACCGCTTGTCGCGCAGCTCGCGGCCCACCGGGCCGAAGATGCGGGTGCCACGCGGGTTGCGCTCGTTGTTGATGAGCACGGCGGCGTTCTCGTCGAAGCGGATGTAGCTGCCGTCGGGGCGGCGGCGCTCCTTCTTGGTGCGCACGACCACACACCTGACGACGTCGCCGCGCTTGACGGCCGCACCGGGGATGGCGTCCTTGACGGTCGCCACGAAGATGTCGCCGATCGAGGCGTACCGGCGGCGGGAGCCGCCGAGCACCTTGATCACGAGCACCTCCCGGGCGCCGCTGTTGTCGGCGACCTTGAGGCGGGATTCCTGCTGGATCATGGCTACTTGACCCTCTCGAGGATCTCGACGACCCGCCACCGCTTGGTCTTGGAGTACGGGCGCGTCTCGACGATGCGCACCCGGTCACCGACCTGCGAGTCGTTGTTCTCGTCGTGGGCCTGGAACCGCCGGGTGCGGACCATCGTCTTCTTGTAGAGCGGGTGGGGCTTGCGGGTCTCGATGACCACGACCGCCGTCTTGTCCTGCGCGGTCGAGGCGACGATGCCCTCGCGCACCTTGCGGGCGCTGCGCTCGCCGCCCTGCGTCGTGGGCTCGGCCATCAGTTGTTCTCCTCGTCGGCGCCGGCCAGGGCCTCGGCGGCCGCGATCTCGCGGGCACGCAGCTCGGTCTCGAGGCGGGCGATGTCCTTGCGCACCTGGCCGAGGCGCGAATAGTTGGTGAGCTGGCCGGTGGCGTGCTGGAAGCGGAGCTTGAACAGCTCGTCCTTGGCCTCGGCGGCCCGTTCGACCAGGCTGCCGTCGTCGAGGTCGGCGAAGGTGTTGCGGGCCATCAGAAGCCCTCCTCCCGGGTGACGAAGCGGGCCTTGATCGGCAGCTTCTGGATGGCCCGCTCGATGGCGGCCCGGGCGATGGCGGCGTCCGGGTAGGACAGCTCGAACATCACCCGGCCTGGCTTGACCACGGCGACCCACTTCTCGGGGTTGCCCTTGCCGGAGCCCATGCGGGTCTCGGCCGGCTTCTGCGTGACCGGCTTGTCGGGGAAGACGTTGATCCAGACCTTGCCACCACGCTTGATGTGGCGGGTCATGGCGATACGGGCGGCCTCGATCTGGCGGGCCGTGATCCAGCCCGGCTCGAGGGCCTGGATGCCGAACTCGCCGGAGACCACCTCGGTGCCGCCCTTGGCGACACCTTGCATGCGACCGCGGTGGTGCTTGCGGTGCGCGACCTTGCGGGGCATCAACATGGCTACTCGTCCCCCGGCCGGAAGTGCGGCGTCTCGGCGTGGTCGGTGACCCGGCGCTCGATCTCCTCCTCCTCGGCGAGGAGGCGCTCGAGTTCGGGGTCGGCCTCCTTGATGAGGGGCTCGTTCTCGGCCGGCGTCTCCTCCGGCGCCCCGTCGGGGCGGCGGCGGCCGGCAGAGGACGAGACGACCCGGCGCTGGCCACCGGCCTGCGGGCCGGTGCCGCTGGTCTCGCCGACGGCCATGGCGGCCTCACGCGTGATCTTGTCGCTGCCGGTGCTCTTGTAGGGCAGGACGTCGCCCTTGTAGAGCCACACCTTCACGCCGATGCGGCCGGCGGTGGTGCGGGCCTCGCGGAAGCCGTAGTCGATGTCGGCGCGCAGCGTGTGCCGCGGCACCCGACCCTCGCGGTAGCTCTCGGTGCGGGCCATCTCGGAACCGCCGAGGCGGCCTGAGCACATGACCTGGATGCCCTGCGCGCCCGCCTTCTGGGCGTTCTGCACGGCCCGCTTCATCGCCCGGCGGAAGGCCACGCGGGCGGCGAGCTGGTCGGCGATGCCCTGGGCGATCAGCGCGGCGTCGAGCTCCGGCTGCTTGATCTCCTGGATGTTGAGCTGCACCTTGGGGTTGCCGGTGATCTTGGCGAGCCCCTGGCGGAGGCGGTCGGCCTCGCTGCCGCGTCGGCCGATGACGATGCCCGGCCGGGCGGTGTGCACGTCGACCCGGAGGCGGTCACGCGTGCGCTCGATCTCGATGCGGCTGATGGCGGCGTGCGGCAGCTCGCCCATCAGGTAGTCGCGGACCTTCCAGTCCTCGACCACGTTGTCGCTGTACTCCTCGCGGTCGGCGAACCACCGCGACTTCCAGTCGGTGGTGACGCCGAGCCGGAACCCGTACGGGTTGACCTTCTGGCCCATGTCAGTCGTCCTCTGCCTTCGTCGAAGCGCCGCCTTCGGCGTCGCCTCCTTCGGCACGTTCAACACCCGCGTCGTCCGTGCTCACGTCGTCTTGGGTGCCGTCGACCGCGGCGTCCTCGGCCATTTCGAGATCGTCGGCCGCTTCGGCATCGTCGTCCGCGACCTCGTCGGCCAGGACCTCGTCGTCAACGACCTCGTCGGCCACGACCTGCTCGGTCACGACGGCTTCGTGATCGTGGTCATGGTCGTGGTCCTGCGTCTCGGCGGCCTCGGCGCCCCGGCGGCTGCGGGCCACACGGGCCCGGCGCGACTCACGGGCGGCCCGGCCCCGGCGGCCGGCGGTG
>Ga0126307_10001194_pt1 | contig 17078 bp, 15 predicted proteins | sample Plot28_FD_89955 | JGI IMG/M metagenome (GOLD analysis project Ga0126307, IMG submission 89955) | Serpentine soil microbial communities from UC McLaughlin Reserve, CA, USA - Plot28 | ecosystem: Environmental > Terrestrial > Soil > Grasslands | place: USA: UC McLaughlin Reserve, Lake County... | reverse complement strand
TCACCGCCGGTCACCCCGCTGAGGTCGGCCTGCGGGGTGAAGAGCGTCCGGACGCCGAGCTCGCCCAGCGGCTCGCGGAGCGACGCCTGCCCCCGCACCTCGACCCGCGGCAGCTCGAGCGCGACGTCTCGCGGCCGGGCATGCTCGAGCAGGTCTTCCAGCCGCCCGGCGTCGAGCTTCGCCTCCGCGGCGGCGAGGTCGCCGTCGGGCAGCAGCACGTCCGCGACCACGCCCTCCGCCGCCGGGACGGAGACGAGCTGCCAGCCGTGGCGCGCGGCGTACGGCAGCTGCCGGGTGGTGCGCATCGTCGGCACCTCGATCTCGCCGTCCGGCGTGCGGAAGGGCTGCGGCCGGGTGCCGCCCTCGTCGAAGGGCGCCATCCACGCCACCCTCAGCCACAGCGCGTTGACCACCACCGCGCCGGTGTCCCGGCTGACGGCCCCGGGCTCCACCAGCTCGGCGATCAGGCCTCGCGTGCTCCGCTCGACGTCGGCGTTGATCGTCCGCCGGGCGCCCTCGGGGTCGCCGCGGAAGTCCACCCCGCGGGCCGAGCCGCCCGGCCACGCCTTCACCGCGTCGAGGTAGTCCGGGGCCAGCGGCAGCGCTAGGTCGGCCCAAAAGGTGTTCGCCACCGCGATCCGCGCGGACTCGTCCGGCCCCAGCAGCGCGCCCTCGGCCAGCGCTGCCGCAAGCCCCCGCAGGTCGTCGTCCGCCGAGCCGGTCAGCGCGGCGGCGAGCTCCTCCCGGGTCCGCCCCCGCGCCCCCTCGGCGGTCAGCCCGAGCGCGGACGCCACCGAGTACGGCGACCACGCGACGCCGCGGCGGGGGCCGGCGGCAAGCAGCCGGTGCAGGGTGAGCGCGAAGCGCAGCGGCGGGGCCGTCACGCCGCCCATGCTGCCAGCCCATGCTGCCAGCCGGCGGGCCGGACCCGGCCGGCATGGTGGGATGCGCAGGTGCGACGACTGCTGCCCGATCCCGCCGAGGGGCTGACCGACGACGACCTGCTCACCGCGTATGCGCCGCCGGCGGAGGCCGCGCGCCACCTACGGGCCAACTTCGTCACGAGCGCGGACGGGGCCGGCACGTTGGACGGGCGGTCCGGTGGCCTGTCGCCGCCCGCGGACAAGCGGGTCTTCGGGCTGCTGCGCGACCTCGCGGACGTCGTCCTGGTCGGCGCCGGCACCGTCCGCGCCGAGAACTACCACTATCCCGCGCGCAGCCCGGAGCGGCGGGCCCGGCGGCGGGCCTTGGGGCTGGGCGAGGTGCCCACCCTCGCCGTGGTCTCCGGCCGCCTCGACCTCGACCCCGGCGCCCCGCTGTTCGCCGAGGCGGCGGGCATGCCGCCGCCGATCGTGGTGACGACGGCCACCGCTCCTGCCGACCGCCGCGCCGCGCTCGGCCGGGTCGCGGACCTGATCGTCGCCGGCGAGGACCGGGTCGACCTCGCCCGGGCCCTCGACGAGCTCGCGGCGGCCGGCCTGCGCCGCGTCCTCTGCGAGGGCGGTCCCAGCCTGTTCGGCACCCTGCTCGCCGGCGGCCTCCTGGACGAGCTCTCCCTGACCGTCTCCCCCCTGCTCGCCGGTCCCGCTGCGGGTCGGATCGTGGCCGGGGCGCCACAGCCGCCGACCCGGCTCGCGGTCCGGCACGTCCTGGAGGAGGACGGGGCGCTGTTCCTGCGCTACGCCGCGGCGGGTGCCACCCGTGCCTCAGCCGACCAGGCAGGATGAGCCGATGGACCTGCCCGTGATGCCGCCCGTCGCGCCGATGCTGGCCAAGTCGGTCAAGGAGGTGCCGGACGGACCCGGCTACCTCTACGAGCCCAAGTGGGACGGCTTCCGCTGCATAGTCTTCCGGGACGGCGACGAGGTGGAGCTGGGCAGCCGCAACGAGCGGCCGATGACCCGCTACTTCCCGGAGGTGGTCGAGGCGGTGAAGCTGCAGCTGCCCGAGCGCTGCGTGATCGACGCCGAGATCGTCGTCCCCCGCGGCGACCGGCTCGACTTCGAGGCGCTGCTGCAGCGGATCCACCCGGCCGACTCCCGGGTCCGTCTGCTCGCCGAGCAGACGCCGGCGAGCCTGGTCACCTTCGACCTGCTCGCCCTCGGCGACGAGTCGCTGATCGAGAGGCCGCTGATCGAGCGCCGGCGGCGGCTCGATGAGGTGCTGGCGGACGCCCATGCGCCGGTGCACCGCACGCTCGTCACCGACGACGCCGCCACCGCCCGGGAGTGGTTCGCCAGCTTCGAAGGAGCCGGGCTGGACGGCGTGGTCGCCAAGCCGGTCGACGCGCCGTACGAGCAGGACAAGCGGAGCATGCTCAAGGTCAAGCACGAGCGGACCGCGGACTGCGTGGTCGCCGGCTTCCGCTGGCACAAGAGCGGGCCGGTGGTCGGGTCGCTGCTGCTCGGGTTGTACGCCGACGACGGGAGCCTGCAGCACGTCGGAGTGGTCGCCTCGTTCCCGATGGCGCGGCGCAGGCAGCTCGTGGATGAGCTGGCACCGTTGCGAGTGGACGCGGTCGAGAACCACCCGTGGCGGGACTGGGCCGAGGCTGTGTCCATCCCTCCGGAGGGGGCGCAAAGCGGAGTCCGGATGCCGGGCGCGCAATCCCGCTGGAACGCGAAGAAGGACCTGTCCTGGGAGCCGCTGCGCCCCGAGCGGGTGGTCGAGGTCCGCTACGACCACATGGAGGGCACCCGCTTCCGGCACACCACCCAGTTCGTCCGCTGGCGGGACGACCGGGACCCGCGCTCCTGCACGTACGAGCAGCTGGAAGAGCCGGTCAGCTACGACCTGGCGGCCCTGCTGAGCTGAGAGCAGTGGGCTACGGTCGGCGAATGCGCCGCACCCGCCGGGGTCTGCTGCTCGCGCTGGCGGGCGCGGTCGCGCTGACAGGCTGCACCACCACCACCGCGGGCAACGGGCGGTACGGGGGCGACCCGGTTCCCGAGGCGCGGCCCTCGGCCACCGCGACGCCGGCGACGCCCACGGTGTCACCGCTGAAGTTCCAGGACTGCACCTCGGTGGTCGCGCCGCAGCTGCGCGACCAGCCCGGCGGGAACCGGCCGCTGACCTTCTTCTGCGGCCGGCTGCGGGTGCCGCTGGACTACCGCGAGCCGTCCCGGAAGGCGATCGAGCTCTTCCTCATCCGGGTCCGGCTGGCCGGCCAGCAGCAGCGGATCGGCTCGCTGGTGGTCAACCCGGGCGGCCCCGGCGGGTCCGGGGTGGACGCGGCAGTGGGGTTGGCGCTCACGCTGCCGGCCGACCTGCTGCGCCGTTTCGACGTGGTCGGCTTCGACCCGCGTGGCGTCGGCCTCTCCAGCCCAATCGAGTGCGTTCCGGACGACCTCAAGGACCGCGGGATCGCGCTCGACCCGGACGCCCGGACGGAGGAGCAGTACCAGGCCCAGGTGCAGGTGGCGCGGGAGGTCTCGCAGGGCTGCCTGAAGAGCTACGGCGACGACCTGCGGCACTACAACACCGAGGAGACCGCCCGCGACATGGACCTGGTCCGGCAGGCGGTCGGCGACCCCAAGCTGACCTACCTCGGCTACTCGTACGGGACGCGGCTCGGCTCGGTCTACGCGCAGCTGTTCCCGCGGCGCGTCCGCGCGCTGGTCCTCGACGGCGCGGTCGACCCGCGGGCCGGCGAGCTCGCCTCCTCGGAGGCCCAGGCGCGCGGGTTCGAGCGCGCGTTCGGCCAGTTCGCCGCGGACTGCACGCGGCGCGGCCCCACTTGCCTCGTGGGCCCGGATGCGCGCGGCTCGCTGCTCCGGCTGCTCGCCAAGGCCCGCGAGGCGCCCATCCCCGGTGACGGGGAGCGGAAGGCCACCGCCGGGCATGTCCAGCTGGCCGTCGTCTCCGCGCTTTACGACCAGGGCGACTGGCCGGAGCTCGAGTCGGCGATCGCCGAGGGCCTGAACGGCAACGCCAGCGGAATCCTCTCGCTCGCCGACCGGTACGCCCAGCGCGACCCGAAGGGCCGGTACACCAACCTGCTCGACGCGAACACGGCGATCAACTGCGCCGACAGCCGGGAGAAGCTCGGCGACGCCGCTGTGCGCAAGGCGCTGGCCGACTGGCGCCGAAAGTACCCGTTGTTCGGAAGCGCGCTGGCCCTCAGCCTGCTGACCTGCCAGCAGTGGCAGGCGCCGCGGCAGCCGCTGCCGGCGGTGCGGGCCGCCGCCGCGCCCCCGCTGTTGGTCATCGGCACGGTCAACGACCCGGCGACGCCGTACGCGTCGGCGCAGGTCATGGCGAGGACACTCGCCACCGGCCGGTTGCTGACCTGGAACGGGCAGGGGCACACCGCGTACCCGAAGACCCCCTGTGTGACGAGCGCGGTGAACGCTTACCTCGTCGCCCTGCGCTTACCCGGGAAGGGCGCCGCCTGCGCCGCGACCGGCTAGAAGGCTTAGGTCACTCCGGTGGCCTAGACGGTACAGTCGGCTGCACCGCTCCCGCTCCTCCCACTCCTCCCGGAGGTCCTCGATGTCCGTGCTGCTCGCGCTCGTCGCGGCGGTGGCGTACGGGATCTCCGACTTCGTCGGCGGGCTCGCGTCCCGGCGGGACACGGCGCTGAAGGTGCTCGTTCTGAGCTACCCCGTCGGCGTCTTGCTGATGGCCGCGCTGCTCCCGCTGGTGCCGGGGCGGCTGACGCCGACGGCGCTCGGCTGGTCGGCGGCTGCCGGGCTGGCCGGGGCGCTGGGCGTCGTGCTGCTCTACGTCGGGCTGGCCACCGGACCGATGGGGGTGGTCGCGCCGCTGACCGCCATCGCGTCCGCGGTCGTTCCTGCCACCGTGGGGATCGCGCTCGGCGAGCGGCCGCCACCGCTGGCGTACGCGGGGGTGGCGCTGGCGCTGCTCGCGGTCGCGCTGGTCAGCCGCGGCCCGGGCGGCGAGCCGGGAGCGCGGTCGGTCACGGCCCGCGCCGTGGGGATCGCGCTGCTCGCCGGGGTCGGCTTCGGCGGCTACTTCGTGCTGCTCGCGCAGGCGCCGGAGGCCAGCGGTGGGTGGCCGCTGCTGGTGTCCCGGATCTCCTCGGCGGCGGCCGTGATCGCCCTGGCTGCGGCGACCGGCAGGGTGGGCCGGCTGCCGGCCGGGGTGCCCCGGCTCGCGATCGGCGCAGGCGCGCTGGACGCGCTGGCCAACCTCGGCTACCTGCTCGCCGTCCGCGAGGGCATGCTCTCGCTCGTCGCAGTCCTCGTCGCGCTCTATCCGGCGGCGACGATCCTGCTCGCCCGCCTCGTGCTCGGCGAGCGAACCGGCCGCGCCCAGCAGCTTGGCCTCGCGGTCGCCGCCGGGTCGGTCGCCCTCATCGCCTGGTCGAGCTGAGCCCGCGGCCGTCAACCGACGGCGTGGGTGTCCGTCCGGGGGTGGAGGCCGACGCTCCGCCCGCGGACCGATGCCCCGCCCGTGGCCCCGCGCCCTACGCTCGGGCGCGTGGACCCACCGAGCTGGACCGCTCGGGGCGACGCATGGTTCGCCCGCGCGGCTGCCGTCGCCGCGACGCTTGTCGGCGCGGCGGGCGTTGTCGGCGGGCGCGGCGGCGTGGCCGGCCGGATGGAGGTGGCCGCGCTGTCCGCCGTGGTGATCGTGGGCTTCCTCGTCGCCGCCCGCCACCGGCTCCCGACACCGGTGCTCGCAGCTTGGACCTTCGCGCCGCCCATCGTGCTGGCGCTGCGGGAGCGCGGCGAGGGGACGATGTTCCTGCTGGTGGTCGCGGTGAGCTATCTCGTGCTGGTCGAGGACGACCGATGGGTGCGCGCCACGGCTGGCGGGGTCGCGGTCGCGAGCCCCGGGATCGTCACGCTGCTCGTCCATCCCGACTGGGGCTGGCCGTTCTGGAGCTGCGGGATCCTCTTCGGATGGCTGACCGCGGAGCAGATGCGCCGCTTCCGCGCGCTGGTCGCCGAGCTGACCGCGACCCGGGAGCGGCTCGCCGAGCAGGCCGTGCACCTCGAGCGGCGGCGGATCGCGGCGGACCTGCACGACCTGGTCGGACACTCGCTGGGTGTCCTGCTGCTGCACCTGACCGGCGCGCGGCGGCGGCTGCGGGACGACCCGGCCGCGGCCGAGGAGGCGCTGCGCCAGGCGGAGGGGATCGGCCGGGCAGGCCTGGCCGAGGTGCGCCGCGGCGTAGCCGCGCTGCGGGACGCGCCGGCCGACGCCCGGGCGCCGGTGGTCGCCGCGCAGGATGTGCCCGAGCTGGTCGCCCGGACAGCCGCGGCCGGAACGCCGGTCACCCTCGCCGTCGACGGCGACCTCGCTGGCGTCGAGCCGGTCGCCGGGCTTGCGGTCTACCGGGTGGTGCAGGAGTCGCTCGCCAACGCCGCACGACACGCGGGTGGCGCCGTGGTCACCGTTCGAGTGGACGTCCGGCCGGAGGCGGTGGACGTACTCGTGCGGGACTCGGGTGGACGCCCGGCCGGCGGCGGGGTCTCCGCCGCCGGGGTCGGGCTGGCCGGGATGCGCGAGCGGGTGGAGGCTCTCGGCGGGCGGCTCGACGCGGGACCGGCCGGCGGCGGTTGGCGGGTGAGCGCGGAGATTCCGCGGACGCCGGCTCCCGACGGTCCGCCAACGGCTGAGGATCGTCCCGGGCTGCGGGAGGCGACGCGGTGACCAACCGCCGACCGGTCGGCGTCGTGCTGGTCGACGACCAGCCGCTGGTCCGGGCCGGCCTGCGCTGGGTGCTCGCAGAGAGCGAGGGCTTCGCGATCCTGGCCGAGTGCGCCGACGGCGCCGAGGCTCTGGCCGCGGTTCGGGAGTACGGCGACCGGGTCGACGTCGTGCTGATGGACGTCCGCATGCGAGGCGTGGATGGCATCGAGGCGACCCGGCGGCTGCGGGCCGAGGACGGGCCACCCGTGCTGGTGCTCACCACCTTCGACGAGGACGAGGTGCTCTGGGGGGCTATCGAGGCCGGTGCGGCCGGCTTCGTTCTCAAGGAGGCCGCCGCCGAGGAGCTTCTGGCTGCGACCCGCGCGGTCGCCGCCGGGGGCGCCTGGCTCGACCCTGCGGTCACCCCGCGGGTGCTCGCGGTGACCCGGAGCCGGGGGCTGCCGCGGGCGCGGGAGGCCGCCCGGGCCGGCGACCTCACCGAGCGGGAGCTCGACGTGCTGCGCCACATGGCGACCGGCGCCTCCAACTCCGAGATCGCGGCCGCGCTCGTGGTCAGCGAGGCCACGGTGAAGACGCACATCGGCAGCATCTTCGCCAAGCTGGGAGTCCGAGACCGGGCCGGCGCGATCGTCTACGCGTACCAGCACGGCATCTCCTCCCCCTGACGGCGGACCTCCAGGTCCTGAGGGCGGACCTCCAGGTCCCGACCCTGCTCCGATGTGGACGCCGCCTGCCGCTGCGAGCGTGGTTCCTGACGGCGGAGTGAACCGCCCGGGACGGAGGACAGCGATGAACACGGTGGTGGAGGTCCGCGGGCTGCGGAAGCAGTACGGCCACCGGACCGTGGTCGACGGCGTCGACCTGGACGTCGCGGAGGGAGAGATCGTCGGCCTGCTCGGTGCGAACGGCGCCGGCAAGACGACGACGGTCGAGATCCTGCAGGGACTGCGCCGGGCCGACGGCGGCTCGATGCGCGTGCTCGGGCTCGACCCGGCCGTCGACGGCCAACGGCTGCGGACGATGGTCGGCAGCCAGCAGCAGGAGTCGGCGCTGCCCGACCGGCTGCGGGTCGGGGAGGCGATCGCGCTGTTTCGCGGGCCGCGGTCGGCGCCGGTCGACGGGCTGCTGGCCGCCTTCGGACTCGCCGGGCACCGGCGTACAGCCTTCTCGGCGCTGTCCGGCGGCCAGCGGCAGCGGTTGTTCCTCGTGCTCGCCCTGCTCAACCGGCCGCACCTGGTCGTGCTGGACGAGCTGACCCAGGGCTTGGACCCGGCGGCCCGCCGGGACGTGTGGGACGCAATCCGTGCGCTGCGCGACGGCGGCACCACAGTCCTGCTCGTCACCCACTACATGGACGAGGCGGAGGCATTGTGTGACCGGGTGGTGGTGATGCGCGAAGGCCGGGTGGTCGACGCGGGCACCCCGACCGCGCTGGTCGACCGGCACGCCCCCTGGGCGACCGTCCGGTTCACCCCTCCGTCCACTTCGGACCCCGTGGACTGGCGGGCGGTGCCCGGTGTGCACGGCGTCGAGCGTGACGGCGACGTCGTGCTCGTCCACGGCGACCGGACCGCCGTCGCCTACGTCTGCGCCGAGCTCGTCCGGTCCGGCCCGGTGCCGACCGATTTGGCCGTGCTCATGCCCGACCTCGAGGCCGCGCTCATCACCCTGCTCACCCCTGGAGAGACCCGATGATGTCCACACTGGACACCCATGGCGGCACCAACGGCTCCGCCCGGACCGCGTCCCCAGCCGTGATCCTGGGCCGGCTGATCGGCACCGAGCTGCGGCTGGTGCTACGGGAGCCGCTGGTGCTCGCCTTCGTCTTCGCCTTCCCGGTGGTGACCGTGCTCGTCATCGCGGGCTCGTTCGCCGCCGAGGACGCCCCCGATTTCTTCGGCGTCGAGCCGGCCCAGTGGTACGTCGCGTCCTACCTCGCGGTGGTCATCGCGGCGATCGGGCTGGTGATGGTGCCGGTGCACGTCGCCTCCTACCGGGAGCGCGGCGTGCTGCGCCGCTTCGCCGCCGCCGGCTTCCCGCGCTGGTCCTTCGCGGTGGCGTCGATCATCGTCGGCGTGGTGCTCACCGTGGTCGCCTCCGCGGTGATGCTCGCCGTCGCCGCCCCGCTGTACGGGCTGCCGCCGGTCGAGCGGCCGCTGTGGACGGTGGCGGGCGGGCTGGCCGGCGCGGTCGCGTTCACCAGCATCGGGCTGCTGATCGGCTCGCTGGTGCCTACCGCCCGGGCGGCGCAGGCCGTCGGGCTGCTCGCGTTCTTCCCGTCCTTCCTGCTCGGCGGCGGCGGGCCGCCGCCGGACGTGATGGGCGACGGGCTGCGCCGAATGGCCGACTTCCTGCCGCTGACCCACGTCACCGAGGCCGTGCGCGATCCGTGGCTGGGTCTCGGCACTGGCGCGGCCGACCTGGCGGTGGTGCTGGCCGTCCTGGTCGTCTCTGCGCTCGGCTGGTGGCGGGCGGTGCGCCTCTGACCTGAGACCGGATGCGAAACCGCGGCCCCGCGAGTGCGTTCGCGGAGCCGCGGTTGGCCGGTGCTCGCGCAGGACGACCCGCCTCGATCCCGGTCACGGTGGAAACCGAGACGGGCCGCTTCCCCTGCACACGGCCCATCCGGCATGTCGGGGGGCACCGGACCGGGCCGCTGTAGCTCCGACTTCCGGGCCGCCCGGGTATGACGCCGATCCGTCGAAGGATTCCCGCCTGACCCCGTCGTCGGAAGCGAGCGAAAACCGCCGCCGCTGCCCCTGTCCGGACGCCCGGGAAAGGAGGCAGGGTTCGGCGTCGGATCAGCCACCGGGTGACAGCCGAGGGACGGTGTCAATGACCGACGATCACGCCGCCGGCCCTCCTCTGCCGGCGTACTCCGACGATGCCCACTGGTACGAGCAGCGGACAGGCCCCTTCGACCTCTGGCGGCGGCAGCTGGTCGACCTGCTCCCCCTGCGCCGCGGCGATGTGGTGCTGGACGTCGGCTGCGGTACGGGACTGTGTCTGCCGCGCCTGCAGCAGGGGGTGGGACGGGCCGGCCTGGTCATCGGCATCGATGCCTCGGCCGAGATGCTGGCGGTCGCGCGCCGGACGGCGGAGGCGAACCGGTGGCGCAACGTGGTGCTGGTGCACTCGCCGTACGTCAGCAGCTTCTCGGGCTTCGACCGCCCGTGGAGCCTCCTGGAGGAGTTCGTCGACAGCCTGTGGGTGACCGAGGTGGCCTGGGGAACGGGCTACCTCGCACTGGGGCGGATGCGGCCGGAGAGGCCGCTCGCGGCCGGGAGCCGAACGGGCCCGCCCGCGACCGGCAGGCCGGCGTGATCTCGCTCGCCGGCAGCCGCGGCCACCCCCGTGCACGCGGCGAGCATGACGGCGGCGAATCGGCCCGGCGCGTCCAGGAACACGCCGTGGTCGCCGTCGACCTCGTAGATTCGAGCACCGGGAATTGCTGCCGCGAGCCGGCGCTGCCTACTTGGCGGGACGAGACGATCGCGTGTCGTGACGACAACGGCGGTCGGGACGTCGACGCCGCCGATCCAGTCGCGCGAGGTGAACTCCGAGACCGCCGACACCGCGGCGAGAGCCGTCGGCAACCGGGTCAGCGCCATCTCCGCCCGCGCCCACTCCCGGACCGACCCGTCGCGGACGACGCCGAGCATGCTCGCGCCAAGGACGTGCGCGCCGAGCCACTGCAGCGGCACAGTCATCGACGTGACCATCTCGACGGTCGGCAGCGCCATCGCCATCAGGCTCTCCATCGGCGAGCCGCGGAAGTTTCGGCCCGTCGAGCACAGGACAAGACCCTCGACCAGGTTCGGATGACGACGCCAGAGCAGCTGCGCAACGAGCCCGCCCATCGAGTACCCGACCGCGGTCAACCGTTCGGCGCCGAGCGCCGCGGCGAGCACAGCGATGTCATCGGCGCAGTCCTCCAGCCGGAACCGCGGCGTCGGGGCGAACCCTCGTCCGTGGCCCCGCTGGTCGAAAGCGATAACGCGGAAACGCCGGCCCAGGTTGGGGAGCACGCCCGACCAGTTCAGGTCCGCCGTGAGCGTCACTCCGTGCAGGAGAACCAGGGTCGGCGCGCCGGGGGGACCGGGGCACTCCCGGACCACGGTCGCGCCGCGGCCGGGCAGGTCGACGAGGCGCACCGGCGGAAGCCCGTCGCCGGGGAAGCGACCCACGTTCGCCCTCGTTCCTGTCGCTGGAACCCGCTGACACGCGGGCCCTCGCTTTCCCGGCGTGCTAAATGACGATGACATAGGTTGACGCCGCCGGCACGTTTCGCACACCTGCTGGCGGCCGGGATTTCGGCCAGTTGAACATGGCCCGAGCGGCTGGCGCCCCTGCCCGCGGGTCAGCCACTCCCCATTCACGCCGTGCCGCACGCAGCCGCCCCGCGCGCCGCGGACGCTGTCGCCGAGATCCCTCTGGGCTCGGAGGGCCGGGCTGGGTGTGCAGGCGCGGCGGCATCGAGATCGCGGCCGCACCTCCAGGTGCGCTCGACTGCCCGAGCCCATGGTCGACGGCGACCAGTTGATCGATGTCGGCCTCTGGGCATCAATCCGCACGCTCATACCGCAAGAACAATGCGCCCAAAGCGAATGCGCGATGCTCGACCAGGCGTAGTAGGAGCTTCTTCCGAGCTGCGAAGTACGGCTTACCGCCGCCCACCACGGCGGGCATGACGTAGAGGCGGAACTCGTCGATCAGGTCCACAAGCGACGCGGCCAGGCTGGCGCCGCCGAGGTCCAGGTCACCCTCGGTCTGGTGCTTGAGGCGCGTCACGTCGGCAACCGCGTCCGTGCTGTGAACCAGCCGAACGCCTTCGGGGACGCTCTCGAGCGTGTCGGAGAACACGATCCTGGGCGTTTCGAGATAGATGCCGGCGAACTCCGCTTCGACCTCTGGCAGGTACTCCCGGCTCGCGGCCGTCGTCCATGGCTCCTCCATCACCTCGTAGAGGCGCCGGCCGAACAGAAACGCGGACGCCCGTCGCGCCTGCTCGTTCGCTATTCGGTGGATATCGTCGTCCGGTGCGGCGAACTCGATGTTGCCGTTCGGATCCTCGATGTAGCCGTCGAGTGACACGATCATCGAGTAGAGCACCTTGCCCATGGCCCGCTCCTGGTGGTGCCGGTACTTGACACCTTGTGCTAGACCGCGCAAAAGGCTAAGAGTCAGTGGTCGAGCGCCGTGCGCGGCTGGGTTGGACCCGCATCGGCTCGCCCTCCATCTTCGGGAAGTTGGGCGGATACGGCGCGTCGCCGAGACCGCGGTCGATCTCGTCCCGCTCAGCCCACTCCAGCAGCGGTTCGATCGACCAGGGCGCGTCGTCGATCCCGGCGTGCACGTCGCCGAGCTCGGCGAAGCGCGCCGGCACGGTGACGATGGTGAACTCCCGCGGGTCGGCGTCCGGCAGCTCGTCCCAAGTGATCGGTGTCGAGACGGGCCCGTGCGCCTCCCCCCGCAGGGAATAGGCCGAGCGGATGGTGCGGTCGCGGGCGTTCTGGTTGTAGTCGACGAAGACCTGCGAGCCGCGCTCCTCCTTCCACCAGGCCGTGGTGACCAGCTCGGGCGCCCGCCGCTCGACCTCCCGGGCGAAGGCCAGCGCGGCCCGGCGGACCTGGGTGAAGCCCCAGCGCGGCTCGATGCGGACGTACACGTGGATGCCCCGGTTGCCGGACGTCTTCGGCCAACCGACCGCGCCCAGCTCGTCGAGCACCTCCTTGACGACCGTGGTGACCACCCTGGCCTCCGGGTAGCCGGTGCCGGGCTGCGGGTCGAGGTCGATGCGCAGCTCGTCCGGGCGCTCGGTGTCCGCCCGCCGGGAGTGCCACGGGTGGAACTCCACAGTGGACATCTGGACCGCCCAGACGACAGCGGCGAGCTCGGTGACGCACAGCTCGTCGGCCGTCCGCCCGGACGGGAACTTCACCTGGACGGTCTCCAGCCACGGCGGCGCGCCCTTGGGGACCCTCTTCTGGTAGATCTTCTCGCCGTCGGTGCCCTCGGGGTAGCGGTGCAGCATGCAGGGTCGCTCGTACAGCGCCCCGACGATGCCCTCGCCCACCGCCATGTAGTAGTTGACGACGTCGAGCTTGGTTTCCCCACGCGCTGAGAAGTAGACCCGGTCGGGGTTCGTCACCCGGACGAGCCGGCCTCCCACTTCCACGTCCACATGCGGCGACGCCACGACCGCACGCTACCCCCGACCCGCCCCTGTACGGCGACCTCCCCGGGTGCCCGGATGTCTGCCCCACGCCCGGTGGCCCGGACGACCTGGACGCCCTTGACGGCCACGGCCCGACCCCGTGGCGCAGATCGCGTGCCGGGGGTCGAGCCGTTTCTGCTCCCTTAGCAACCGGCATGCTCGTCCGCCGGGCGATCTGCGCCACCGACGGGTGCCAGCAGCGCCAGGGAACGCTCCTCCGGCGCGCGATCTGCGCCACCGGCGGTGCCAGCAGCGCCGGTGCCCGCCGTCGCAGCGCCGCCAGCACATCCCCGACCACGACCTCCGGGTGCCGGAAGACCTGCTCCCCCGCGTAGTAGAGGACTTGCCACCCGGCGCGGTGCAGGTCCATGTACCGCGCCACGTCGCGACGCAGCCGGCTCGGATCGGCGTGGTCCGCACCCTGGTACTCCACCGCCAGCCGCGCGGCCGGGTAGGCCAGGTCGGGCTCGGCGAGCCACTGCCCCTGTCCGTCCGACACCGCCTCGTTCACCCGCGGCGCCGGCAGTCCGGCCGTCGCCAGAGCCACCCTGAGGTGCGACTCGGGACGAGACCGGGACCGCTGGTCCAGCAGGGACACCGCGTGGCGCGCCAGCCGCACCCCGGGCCGGGCGCCCGCGTCCGCGACCCGCGCCGCGAGGGACGCCGCGTCTGCGCCGGCCCGCAGCGCCGAGTCGCCGGCCGCCACCAGGTCGGGCAGGGTCAGCTCCCCGGCGAGGTCGAGCCACGTGCGCGGCAGCGACGTGACAGGGACGCCCGCCACCCCGGCGCAGTCGTCGAGACGGAGCACCCGTCGGCGTGCCCGCACTCCGCGCCGCCGCGGTGCGGGCGGCCGCTCGGCTCCGGTGACCGGGACGGTCACGTCGACCACCTGACGGCCGTCCGGCGGCAGCCAGAGGCCGTGCACGGCCGCCGCCGTGCGCCCGCTGAGGACCGAGCCGGGTGGGAGCACGGTCAACAGCGCGGCCCAGCGGCTGAGATCCTCCGCCGCCAGCGGCATGGGCAGCCAGACGTCACGACTGACTCGCGCCACCTGGTCGCCGGCCGCGGCACGGATGCGACTCTGCGCGTACGACAGCACGGTGGAACGCATCGCCCGAGTCTCGGACGGGCCGCCGACGTCCGGCAGAGCCCCGCCGAGAACATGTGCACGGTTCCGGCTTCTGTGGACAACCGCTCGCCTGGTGCAGATCCGCCGCCAGCGGAGCAGACCGCGACTCCAAGGAGCAGGAAGAACTGCTCCATGGCAGGCCGTACGGCACTCCGGGCGGCGAAGGTGCGCCGCGAGGGGGTGGGACAGGGCCGCGGCGACGTACGGTGGAGTCGTGACCCTGCCTGCGCCGAACGTGGACAAGACCGACGACGAGTGGCGGGCGGAACTCTCCCCGGCCGAATACCAGGTTCTCCGCCGGGCCGGCACCGAGCGGCCGTGGACGGGCCAGTACGTCGAGGAGCACCGGGTCGGCGTCTACCGCTGCCGGGCCTGCGGGACCGAGCTGTTCCGCTCGGACACCAAGTTCGACTCGCACTGCGGCTGGCCGAGCTTCTGGTCACCGCTGGCCGGCGACCGGGTGATCCTCCGCGAGGACCGCAACCTGGGCATGGCCCGGGTGGAGGTGCTCTGCGCGACCTGCCATTCGCACCTCGGGCACGTCTTCTCCGGCGAGGGCTACGGCACGCCGACCGACGACCGCTACTGCATCAACTCGATCTCCCTGACGTTCGAGCCCGCCGAGCGGGCCGCGGGCGCCGAGCGGGACGCGGGCGCCGAGCGAGCCGAGCCGGCCTCCTAGGGCAGGGCCGCGACCAGGTCGCCTATCGGGCGGCGGCGGCCGGTGTAGAACGGCACCTCCTCGCGGACGTGCCGCCGGGCGGCCGACCCGCGCAGGTGCCGCATCAGGTCGACGATCCGGTGCAGCTCGTCGGCCTCGAAGGCGAGGATCCACTCATAGTCGCCGAGCGCGAACGAGGACACCGTGTTGGCGCGCACGTCCGGGAAGTCGCGGGCCATCTGGCCGTGCTCGGCCAGCATCGCCCGCCGCTCGCCGTCGGGAAGCAGGTACCACTCGTACGAGCGGACGAACGGGTAGACGCAGACGTAGCCGCGCGGCTCCTCAGCGGCGAGAAACGCCGGGACGTGGCTCCTGTTGAACTCGGCCGGCCGGTGCAGCGCGGCCACCGACCATACCGGCGCCATCGCCCGGCCGAGCCCCGTGCGCCGGAACCGCGACCACGCGTCCTGCAGGTCGTCGGCGGAAGGCGCGTGCCACCACACCATCAGGTCGGCGTCCGCCCGCAGCACCGATAAGTCGTACGTCCCGCGGAGGACGACGTCCTTGGTCTCCAGCTGCTCGAGCAGCGCCTCGACCTCGCGGGCGATCGCCCCCCGGTCCTCCCCCAGCGGCCGCTCGGCCCGGAAGACCGACCAGGCGGTGTACCGGATCACCTGGTTGAGCTCACGCGCCCGCTTCCCGTCCACCGCCCCAGTCTCTCAAGTACGCGACCACCTGCGCAGCCGCGGCATAGCCGGATCGGACGCAGGCCGGTACGCCCACGCCGTCGAAGGCCGCGCCGCAGACCGCCAGGCCGGGCACGCGCGCGACATCGGCGCGGATCCGGCGGACCCGCTCCAGGTGACCCGGCGCGTACTGGGGCAGCGCGCCGCCCCATCGCGTCACCCGGCCGGCGACGGGCGCGCCGCGAATGCCGGTCAGGGCCGCGACCTGCCCGGCGACCAGCCGCAGCAGGTCCGCGTCCTCGCGCTGCAGCACCCGCGCCTCGCCGTGCCGGCCCACCGACGCCCGGACGATCGCGACCTCTCGCCCTCGCCGCGGCGCCAGGTGCCGCCACTTGGCCGACGAGTACGTCACCGCCTTTACCGCGCGGCCCTCCGCGCCGGGCACCAGAAGCCCCGAGCCGCGCAGGCCGGCCGCGACCGCGGCGGGGTAGGCGAGCGTGACGATGCCGACGCTCGCATACTCGACGGCCGCCAGTTCGTGCGCGGCCCACGGCGCCAGGTCCTCGAGCAGCCCGGCCGCCTTGCTGGCCGGCACCGCGACCACCACCGCGTCCGCCGTGAGCGTCACCGGGTCCGGCACCGGCCCGCCCACCAGCCGGAAGCCGCCGGGCGTGCGGGCGATGCGGCGGATCGGACTGCGCAGGCGGACGTCGGCGCCGGAGGCGCGGGCGACCGCCTCGGGCAACAGGCCCAGCCCGCCGTCCACACTGGCGAAGGCCGGGCCGCCACCGCCCCCGTTCGGCGGGGCCGAGTCCACCACGGCCTTGGCCGCGGCGACCAGCCGGCCACCGCGGGCGTCGAGCGCGGCGGCCAGCGCGGGGACGGTCGCCCGTAGCGACAGTCCGTCGGCGCGGCCGGCGTAGACGCCGCCGAGCAGCGGGTCGACCAGCCGCTCGACCACCTCCCGCCCCAGCCGGCGGCCGACGTACTCCCCCACGGACGGGTCGCCGAGCGGGGCCGGCTCCGGCTTGTCCGCCCCGACCGCAGCCAGCCCCTCCTCGCTGAGCACGCCGGCGCGGCGCAGCGCCGCCCGGTCGCCGGGCACGCCGAACACCGTCCGGGCCGGCAGCCGCCGCGGCTCGCCGTCGATGACGACGGCCGCATCGGTCGTGACCGGATGGACCAGATCCGCGCCGAGCCCCACGGCGCCGACCAGCTCCACACCCTCCGGCGCCCGGGCCAGGAACGTCTCGGCGCCCTCGTCCACTAGCACGCCGCCGACCGGCGAGACCCGCAGCTTGCCGCCGACCCGGCTCGCCCCGTCGACGACCGTCACCCGGGTGCCAGGCGGGGCGTCACGGGACAGTGCCAGCGCGGCCGCGAGTCCCGAGATGCCGCCGCCGACCACTACCACGCGAACCACGCGCCCATCTTGCTCGCCGGGTGCCGCGGTATCGAGACCGGATCGCGATCTTCGGACCGGAACCGGGATCCCGGGCCCGAGGGTCCTAGGAGCACCAACGACCCGAGGAGGGGCCACATGGACGGCGGGCCGGCACGGCGACGACGGCGGCCGGGATGGAACGTGGTCGCCGCGGCGGCCACGCTGCTGGTCCTCGCCGGTTGCAGCGGGGACGACGCCGACACCAGCGGCGGCGGCGGCAGCGGCCTACAGCCGCAGTCGGCGGAACCCGCCAGGGCGCCGGGCGCCGCCGACGCCGGCGCACCAAGTGCCCCGGATCCGGGCAAGACCGGGTCGGGCAG
>Ga0126307_10001193_pt1 | contig 17078 bp, 16 predicted proteins | sample Plot28_FD_89955 | JGI IMG/M metagenome (GOLD analysis project Ga0126307, IMG submission 89955) | Serpentine soil microbial communities from UC McLaughlin Reserve, CA, USA - Plot28 | ecosystem: Environmental > Terrestrial > Soil > Grasslands | place: USA: UC McLaughlin Reserve, Lake County... | reverse complement strand
GTGGACGGCGAGGTGTCGGATCAGGCCCGTCACCTCGAGCGCGCGCACGACCTCCGCGCCTGGCGCCACGAGCGCGAGGGGACGGTCGCCCAGTGCGCGCCGTACCTCGACCAGCATCCCGAGGACGGTCGAGTCGACGAACGCCACCTTCGAGAGGTCCAGCACGAGTCGGTCGATACCGTCGCCCGCTGCGATCTCGAGCAGGGCCTCACGCACGTGGTCGACGTTCGCGAGATCGAGCTCGCCGCGCAGCCGGACCACCATCGCGCTGCCGTCGCGCTCGACTGCCGCAATCGGGTCGTCCGCCCACCCTGCGCCGCTGAACATCAAATGCCTCTCCACGATTAGACACCCCCGCGGCCCCGCGCACAACGTTTCCGCGCACGGCCCAACCGCCGCGGCAGCCAAGGCGGGCTCGATTCAGCGGTGGGTCGTCGCGAGCCGCAGCCCGAGCGCGACGAGGACGCAGCCGGTCACGCGCTCCAGCCTCGCCCGCCAGCGTGACCGCCCGAGCGCACCGCTGGCGCGGCTCACGAGCCAGCCCCAGGTCGGCAGCCAGACGATGCCGAGGGCCATGTGGATCGCGACCATGATCGCGGTCAGCAGGAGCACGGGATCGCCGGGCTCGAAGAACTGCGGCAGGAACGCCAGGTAGAAGAGCGCCGGCTTCGGATTGAGCACGTTGTTCAGGAAGCCCTGAACGAAGCTCGTCCGCGAGGAGCGGGCCCGGCGTTCGCCCGCCACACGCTGGTCGGGCTCGCGCGCGGTCCTCGCGGCGGCGCGAAAGCTCAACGCCCCCAGGACGACGAGGTAGCAGGCGCCTACGACCTTCAGCACCGTGAACGCGGTGGCCGAGCGGACGAGAATCACGGAGATTCCGGCAACCGATGCAGTCGCATGGACGAGGAGGCCGGTAACCACGCCCGCGCTCGTGATCGAAGCGCGCCGCCAGCCGTCCGTGATCGCCCTGCGCGCGACGAGCGCCATGTCGGGCCCCGGCGACAGCGTCACGAGCGTCGCGGCGACCGTGAACGCGGCGATCTGCCCGAGCACAGCCGAATGCTACGGCTCGCACCCACCGGGCGCGAGGCCGAGGGCGAGCCTCTAGGCTACGCGCCCATGGATACGAACGGGAATCCCACGTTTCAGAAGCTCCAGGAGCGCCTCGCGACGGTCGCGGACCTGATCGGGGCGATGGCCGTCCTCGGCTGGGACCGCCAGGTGATGATGCCTGCGGGCGGCGCGGGCATCCGCTCCGAGCAGCTCGCGACGCTGAGCCGGATGACGCACGAGCTCTTCACGTCGCCCGAGACCGGCAAGCTGCTCGACGACCTGCGCTCGTACGAGGACTCGCTCGACCCGGAGTCCAACGAGGCGAGCCTGATCCGCGTCACGCGGGTCGACTACGAGAAGGCCGTGCGCGTCCCGGCCGAACTGCGCGCCGAGATGACGCGCTCGGCCAGCGACGGCTACCGCGTCTGGCTCGAGGCCAAGCCGAAGTCCGACTACGGGCTGTTCCGTCCGGCGCTCGAGCGTAACCTCGAGCTGCGCCATCGCTACGTCGAGTGCTTCGACGGCGGCGGCGAGCCGTACGACATCCTCCTCGACGACTTCGAGCGCGGCATGACGGCCGCGCAGGTGCGCGAGATCTTCGACCAGCTCAAGGAGGAGCTTGTGCCGCTGATCGCCGCGGCCGCCGAGCGCGACGACGAGTCCGTCGACGCCTGCCTCCGCCAGCACTTCGATCCGGACACGCAGCGCCGCGTCTGCCACGAGATCGTGGAGCTCTTCGGCTACCGCCCGAACACGTGGCGGCTCGATCCGACCGAGCACCCGTTCGCGACCGACGGCGGCGGCGTCGACGACGTCCGGATCACCACGCACTACCACGACGACAACCTCGACGCCGTCTTCTCCACGATGCACGAGTACGGCCACGGCCTCTACGAGCATCAGGTCGACCGCGGCCTCGACCGGACGCCGCTCTCTCGCGGCACGTCGCTGGGCCTGCACGAATCGCAGAGCCGCATGTGGGAGAACCTCGTCGGCCGCGGCCGGCCGTTCTGGCGCTTCTTCTATCCGCGCCTGCAGCAGGCGTTCCCACAGCAGCTCGGCTCGGTCGATCCGGAGACGTTCTTCCGCGCCGTCAACCGCGTCTACCCGTCGCTGATCCGGATCGAGTCGGACGAGGTCACCTACAACATGCACATCATCCTGCGCTTCGAGCTCGAGCAGGACCTGCTGCATGGCCGCGTCTCGCTCGACGAGCTCCCGGACGTCTGGAACCAGCGCATGCACGACTACCTCGGCGTCGACGTGCCGGACAACCGGCGCGGCGTGCTCCAGGACGTGCATTGGAGCGCGGGCACGATCGGCTACTTCCCGACCTACTCGCTGGGCAACGTGATCTCGGTGCAGATCTGGGAGAAGTTGGGCGAGGACATCCCCGACCTCGACGAGCAGTTCGAGCGCGGCGAGTTCGGCGCGCTGCGCGAGTGGCTGGGCGAGCACCTGCACACGCACGGGCGGAAGTTCACGCCCGCCGAGACGGTCGAGAAGGTCGCCGGCGGGCCGATCGACCCGGGCCCGTACCTCGCATACCTGAACGAGAAGCACGGCGCGGCGCAACCGGCGTAGACACCGGCGACGCGGGCGCGGTGGCGTGCGAGCGCCCCGCGCCCGCCGCTGATCGCCGGGCGTCCGGCGTGCGGCAGTGGTAGGTTCCCCCTGTGGGGCGCTTGGCGGTGCTGGCCGCCTTGGTCGCGGCAGCGACCTTGCCCGCCTCGTCAGGGGCGCGCAGCGACCGCGCGCTCGATGACGTCGCCGTGCGGGGCGAGGTCAGGGTTCTCGTCGTCCTGGCAACGTGGGGCCCCGAGCCGTTCACGCGGGCTCAGGCCGACCGCGTGGTCTTCGACGAGACCGACGCCTTCTTCCGCGAGTCCTCGTACGGCCGCGTCTCGCTCGCCGGCGCCGTGACGCCGTGGACTACGGCCTTCGCCGCCGAGCCGCGCTGCGATCCGCTCCGAGTGGCCCGCGCCGCGCGGGCGGCCGCAGCGGAGGCCGGCTACGACACCTTCGCCTACGACTACGTGGTGTACCTGCATCCCGTGCTCGACTGCGGTTGGTCGGGCCTGTCGATGGCGAACGAGATCCTCCTCAACGGCGAGCTGTTCCGGAAGCTGGTCGCGCACGAGCTCGGCCACGGGTTCGGCCTCTACCACGCGAACACCGTGCAGTGTGCGGGGCTCGGCTGCTCGGCGACCGAGTACGGCGACCCGTACGGCACGATGGGCAGCGGAGACGGCGACCTCAACTCCTACGAGAAGTACAGGCTCGGCTGGCTGCGACGGATCGCGTGGGGGAGCCGGAACCGAACGGTCGACATCGATCGGCTCGAGCGCGCGTCGAACGGCGCCAAGGCGCTCGTCGTCACCACGGCGGCGGAGCAGTACTGGATCGAGAACCGGCGCGGGCCCCTGCGCTCGGACGCCGGCCAGTTGCTCGAGCCGGGCGTGCTGGTGCGCGTAGGGCCGCCCCGCGTCTATCCGAACGGCCGCGTCGTCGTCACGGCGAGCGACACGCTCGTCGACGACCCGGCAGGGCGCGGCCGTGCCGTGCTCAGGGCAGGCGAACGGTTCGCCCTGCGAGGCGCATTCGCCGTGACCGTCGTGAAGGCGGGCGCGCGGGCGCGGCTCCGGTTCCGCTGGATCGACACGACGCCGCCGCGCGCCCCCCGCGGGATCCTCACCGAGGAGACGTTCGACGGCCGCCTCCAGGTCACGTGGGAGGACGCCGTCGAGACGGGCAGCGGCGTCGCGCGCTACGAGGTGTTGCTCGACGGCGTGCGGCGCGGGAAGCTCACGGCCAGGGCGGGCCGGGAGAACGTCGTCTACCTGGCACGGCCGCGCGCAGGCAGGCGCGTCGTAGCCGTGATCGCGGTCGACCGCGCCGGGAACCGCAGCGTTGCGGCAACCCGGCGCTTCGCCTTCGGATAGCGGCGGAGCTCCGCTCTTGCGGCTTTGATGTCCTCGCGGGGCCAGGTCACGCGTGCGAGAGCGCGGTATGGCGCGCGAAGCAGGTTCACACGGGACTCTTAGGCTCCGGGGCGAGTCGCCCGGCGGCGCGGGCGGTCGCGGCTTCGCCGTCACCGCGCGCGTGAGTGCGGCCAGTTGGCAGTGCGAGCACTACCAACGGCCCTGCTGCCGTTGGCGGTCGAGCGTCGGCTGAGCGCGACTATCCGTCGGCCGCCGTGGGTACGGCCGCAGGCTCATGCCGACAGACCCGGACATCGCTGCGATCGCGCGTGACGCGCTTGGCTTCGAGCTCCGGCCCGAGCAGGAGCATGCCGTCGAGGCGGTGGTCGCCGGTCGCGACACGCTCGTCGTCATGCCGACCGGCTCCGGGAAGTCGGCGATCTACCAGGTCGCCGGGCTCGCGCTTGCGGGCGAGACGGTCGTCGTGTCGCCGCTGATCGCGCTCCAGCAGGATCAGCTCGACGCGCTCGAGGAGCACGACGTCGCGCCTGCGGCCGCGCTGCACTCTGGGCTGCGCGCGGTCGAGCGCCGGGAAGCCTTCGACGACCTGGCGCGCGATCGGCTCGAGTTCCTGCTGCTCGCACCTGAGCAGGTCGCGAACGACGACGTGCTCGGGCGCGTGGCCGCCGCGGAACCGTCGCTGCTCGTCGTCGACGAAGCCCACTGCATCAGCGAGTGGGGGCACGACTTCCGCCCGGACTACCTGCGGCTCGGCGCGCTCGCCGAGGAGCTCGGCCGTCCGACCGTCCTCGCGCTCACCGCCACCGCGTCGCCGCCCGTCCGCGCCGAGATCGTCGAGCGCCTGCGGTTGCGCGATCCGGAGATCGTGGTGCGCGGGTTCGACCGGCCGAACATCCGCCTCGCGGTGGACGCGTTCGCCGACGAGGAGGCGAAACGGGAGGCGCTCGTGGAGGCGGTGGCAGAGGCGTCGACGCCGGGGATCGTGTACGCCGCAACCCGTGCCGCCACCGAGGAGCTCGCGGGCGGGCTGCTGGCGCGGGGCGTCGAGGCGCGCGCCTACCACGCCGGCCTGGGCGCGCGCGACCGGGAGCGCATCCAGGAGGCGTTCATGGACGACGACGTGGCGGTCATCGTCGCCACGACGGCGTTCGGCATGGGGGTCGACAAGCCGGACGTCCGCTTCGTCATGCACCACGACATCCCCGAGTCGCTCGACGCGTACCACCAGGAGCTCGGCCGCGCCGGTCGCGACGGCGCCCCGGGCGAGGCGCGGCTCTTCTACCGCCCCCAGAACCTGGGACTCCGGCGGTTCTTCGCGTCGGGCGGCAACGTCGAGGGCGACGAGGTGGCCAGCGTCGTCGAGACGCTGCGGCGCCACCGCTCGGCGGTCGATCCGAAGGAGCTGCAGCAGGAGGTCGGTCTCTCGCGGACGAAGCTCGCGACGGCGGTAGGACGGCTCGAGGATCTCGGTGCGGTGGAGGTGGCGGCGACCGGCGAGGTCGAGCTCGTCGACCGCTCGGTCGACGTCGGCGGGGTCGCAGAGGAGGCCGCGGCGGACGCCGCCCGGCGCCGTGACGTGGAGCGCTCGCGGGTCGAGATGATGCGCGCCTACGCCGAGTCGCGCGACTGCCGGCGAGGGTTCCTCCTGAACTACTTCGGCGAGCCGTTCGAGCTGCCGTGCAACCGCTGCGACAACTGCGAGGCCGGCCTCGTGGCCGAGGACGCCGGCGAGCGTCCGTTCGCCCTCGGCGCCCGCGTGGCGCACGGCGAGTGGGGCGACGGAACGGTGCAGCGCTACGAGGGCGACAAGATGGTCGTGCTCTTCGACGAGGCCGGCTACCGCACCCTTGACGTCGACCTCGTCGTCGAGCGTGATCTCTTGGCCGAGGCCTAGGAGGGTTTGACGAACCCCGTCGTGCTGAGGGTCGGCGCCGCCGAGTCGGCGCCTACTGCCCGAAGGTCAGCGCGGCTTCGTCGGCACCGAGAAACGCCGCCACGTGTGCAGCCTCGTCCTCGACCCCGCGGCGCTCGGCCGCCGAGAGCCTGCGGAACGGCTCGACCGTGACCTCGAGCCGCTTCCCGGCGCGCTTCCGCTTCCAGACCGCCGCCGCCACGCCGTCGACGAGCAGGCTCGCGTGCGGCCCCGCGCCGCCGCCGAAGATGCGGTTGCCCGAGATTGCCGGGACGACAGCCTCGCGCTGGGGCCCCGGCGGCGCGGCCCCGATCAGGTAGCAGTCGTAGTCGGGCACGAGCCTCAGCGAGCGGGCGTCCCGGCGCGGGACGCCGTCGCCCGCGAGCTGCCACGCCTCCCGACCCTCGACGGCCACGCGCTCGAGCTCGTCGCCAAGGACGTCGACGAGCCGTCGCGCATCGTGCACGTCGCGCGGGTAGAGCCAGTGCGCGAACTCGTCGGGCGTCGCAGGGCCGTAGGTCCGCAGGTAGCGGCGGAACGCCTCGGCGAGGGCCGCCTCCGGCTCGGGCTCGTCCCACCCCGCGACCCACTGGTCGGCGCGGACGAAGGTCACGTTCCGTCCTCGCGGCGGCCCCTGGCAGATGGGGACGGCGCCGAGCAGCTGCGGCCATGTCAGCGCGCGCTCGCCGAACTGGATCACGTCGGTCTCGCGCTTCGCCCAGGCGCCGGCCCGCCGGGCTACCTCGTCGCCGAGCTCGTCGCGGGTCAGGGCCTGTCCGTCGAGGGCGTCGTGGATGGCGGCGACGATCGCTGCCGCCTCGTCCAGCGTCAGCCCGAAGAGGTCGAGGAACCGCTGCTCGCGCCAGTACTCCATCGTGCGCCGCGCGGCCTGCCAGAGCGCCAGTTCGCCGGCCGGATGGACGTGCAGCGTCCCGCGCAACGTCCAGGCCTTCACCAGCGTTCGGCGCTTCCAGAGCGCCTCCCGGATATCGTCGCGGCTGATCCCCTCGACGCGCGCCGCCAGAGCGAGCTCCGCCGCCAGCCCGACCTGCGCCTGCACCCCGTTCACGTCCCGCGCGACGTCGACGAGGCTTTCCGCGGGAGCGCGGGTAACGAGGTGGTTCCGTCCGAGTCGCCGGGCGTGCACCTGGCTCCACGTCAGCGACCGCACGCCGAGTAGCATCGACTGTCCGAGCACCGAACGGGAGGAGGAACGATGGCGTTCGAGGTTCCGCCGCTGCCGTACGCGTACGACGCGCTCGAGCCGCACGTCGACGAGCAGACGATGCGGCTCCATCACGACAAGCATCACCAGGCCTACGTCGACAACGCGAACAAGGCGCTGGCCGGGACCGAGTGGGACGGCCGTCCGGTCGAGTCGGTGCTGGCGTCGGTCGACGCGGTTTCCGAGGAGATCCGCACCGCCGTTCGCAACAACGCCGGCGGCCACGCGAACCACACGCTCTTCTGGGAGGTCATGAGCCCGGACGGCGGCGGCGAGCCCGAAGGCGAGCTCGCGAGCGCGATCGACGACACGTTCGGGAGCGTCGGCGAGCTGAAGGCCGCGGTGAACGACGGGGGCGTCAAGCGCTTCGGCAGCGGCTGGACATGGCTGCTCTGGGACGGCACGGGACTCGCGGTCCGCTCGACCGCGAACCAGGATTCGCCGCTGATGGAGTCCGACGTGCCCCTGCTCGGCATCGACGTCTGGGAGCACGCCTACTACCTCAAGTACCAGAACCGACGGCCCGACTACCTCGAAGCCTGGTGGAACGTCGTCAACTGGCCCGAGGTCTCCCGCCGCTTCCAGGAGGCCCGCCCCTAGCGTGGCGCCGTCGAGCATGGTTCGCGTGGGTACGTGCTCGTGGGCGGACGAGCTGCTGACGAAGTACTGGTACCCGCCCAGCGAGCGCACGGCCGAGGGGCGGCTGCGCTACTACGCCGAGCGGTTCGACACCGTCGAGGTCAACTCGACCTACTATCGGCTTCCGGCTGCGCAGATGGCCGAGCGCTGGGCCGAACGGACGCCGGACGGCTTCACGATGCACGTGAAGGCGTTCGCGACCATGACGCGCCATCCCGTCAAGCCCGACGCCGTCCCGCCCGAGCTTCGCGACGACGCGCCGGTCGACGAGAAGGGCCGCGTCGACCGGATGCCGCGCGAGTTCCGCGGCGAATTCTTCCGGCTCTTCCGCGAGGCGCTGGAGCCGCTGCGCTCGGCGGGCAAGCTCGGCGGCATCCTGATGCAGTTCCCGCCCTACTTCGTGTTCCGGGACCGCTCACTGGAGTACCTCGAGTGGGCGCACGAGCAGCTCGGCGGCGACGAGATGCTGGTCGAGTTCCGCCACGCGAGCTGGCTCGACGAGGAGAACCGCGCCGCGACGCTGTCGTTCCTCGAGCAGCGCGGGATGGCGTTCGTCGTCGTCGACGCGCCGCGGACCGGCGGCCGGAACGTCCTGCCGACGGTGGTCGCCGTCACGTCGCCGACGGCGTACGTCCGCTTCCACGGCCGCAACGCCAAGACGTGGAACGTCCGCGGCGGCAGTGCGGCCGAGCGCTTCGACTACCTCTACCCGCGCGAGGAGCTCGAGGAGTGGGTGGAGCCGATGGGCGAGCTCTCGCAGAAGGCCGAACAGGCCTTCGCGATGGTGAACACGAACAACCGTTCCAACGTGCCCACGCCGCTCGGCGACGAGGAGATCGTCGTTCAGGGGCCGGCGAACGCGGAGCTCCTGCGTTCCGTGCTGGCGGACCATGGCGTGCCGGTCACCCAGCCGGGCGTCGCCGCGGGGCGCTGACGAGGACTACTCGGAAGCGCTCGCCAGGAGCGCGAGCAGCTGCTCGGCGTAGCGGGCACAGCGCGGGTCGTCCTCGTGCTTGAAGTAGGCGTAGACGCGGATCCCCTCGCCGAGGAGGGGACGGAGGCGGTCGCCCCAGCCGCGCAGCGTGTCGTCGTCGTACGGAGCGTCGCGTAGGCGCAGGTAGCGGAACGGTCCCGGTGTGTCGAGGTCGTTCACGCGCACGAGGCCCTCGACGCCCGCCCACGACGGGTGCTCGAGCTCCCACGCGTACTCGAGCTCAGGATCGAGGGACCCGAGGAGCAGCGCAAGCAGTCCGTCGTCCCGCACGCGGTTCTCCGGTAGCTGGATCCGGATCGGGCCGAGACGGTCGCCGAGCGCTCGCACCGACTCGCAGAACGTGCCCACGCGCTCGAGCCTGCCGAAGTGCGTGATCGTCCGCGTCATCTTGACCGTGAAGCGGAAGCCGGGAGGGGTCTGCGCGGCCCAGCGGGCGAACTGGTCCTCCGCCGGCAGGCGGTAGAAGACGGTGTTCAGCTCGACCGACGGCAGCCGCTCGGCGTAGAGGCGCAGGAAGTCGCGCGCGTTCGCGTCCGGCGGATAGAAGTCCGGGCGCCAGCTCGGATAGGAGAAGCCACCCGTGCCGACGTAGGCGCTCACGCGAGCGTCTCCGCGGCTCGCAGGTTGTGCTCCTGGTAGTCCCAGTCGACGGAGCGGTCGGTGGGAGAGCGCAGCAGCTCGAGCACGCGCTTCGCCCGGATCAGCGGCACGATCAAGTTCTCTTCGTCGGGCGGAACCGACCCGCCCGCGGCGCGGTAGGCGTCGACGAATCGCCGGCCGGCCGCCCGGTCGAAGTCGTGCGCCGTCTCCGACTTCGTGAACTCCCACATGCCGTTCGCGAGCTCGAACACGAGCGGACCGACGTGCGCCTCCTCCCAGTCGATCAGCGCGACCACGCGGTCGTCCCGGACGAGCACGTTGCCGCGGAAGAAGTCTCCGTGCAGCACGCCGGCGGTCGGCCGCCGTCGCTCGAGCCGGGCGAGGAGGTTGAGCGCCTCGCCGTGGAGTCGCACGACGCGCCGGCGCCACTTCGGTGGCAGCGCGCGGGCGTCGAGCGAGCGGAGCTGCGCGATGCCCTCCGCGTGTGGCCGCGGCGCCAGACCAAGCTTCGCCGTGACCGCGTGCAGGCGGCCGAGGAGCCGCGCCGCCGCGAGACGGTGCTGCTCGCAGTCGGGCGTCGCGGGCAACGCCTCGACGTACGGGACGAGCCAGACGGCGTCGCCCGCCCAGAGGAAGAACGTCGACCCGTCGCGCGCTCGCAGCGGCGCGACGACCTCCGGCAGCTCGCCTGCCAGCCGCGCGACGAGGTCGTGCTCCCACGAGATGCTGGCCGGGTCGCTCGGCGGGAACTTGAGCCTGAGCACAAGCGACCCTGCGGCCGACTCGACGACGGCCACGTCGTTCGCGACGCCGCCGGCGAGCGGCTCCCGCAGCTCGACCGTCCCTAGGTCGTATCGCTGCTCGACTGCCCGTAGGACACCCTCCGGGACGGTTGGTAGCCTCGACGGCGTGGCGGTCATGCCGGAAGTGTTGCCGGACGCGTCGATCCCCGTCCTCGACCACGGCTTCGTGCGGCTCGACGACGCCATGGCCGACGACCTGTCCGTCGTGAACTCGGCCCGCGTCAGCTTCGGGCGGCGCGTCGTCGAGATGACCGACGGCGATGCGGGGTTGATCCGCTTCCTGATGCGCGAGCGGCACGGGACGCCGTTCGAGCACAACGCGTTCCGCTTCCACGTTCGCTGCCCGATCTTCGTCGCGCGGGAGTGGTTCCGGCACCGCGTCGGCTCGTTCAACGAGTTCAGCATGCGCTACGCGAAGGCGACGGACGACTTCTACGTGCCCGAGCCCGACGACGTCCGGACGCAGGTCGGCAAGCCCGGCGCGTACTCGTTCGAGCCGGTCGAGCCGGAGCTCGCCGAGGCGGCGCGCGACGAGCTGCGTGCGGTCTACGAGGCCGCGTTCGAGACCTACGAGCGGCTCGTCGAGCAGGGCGTCGCGCGTGAGCTGGCACGGGCGGTGCTGCCCGTCGGCGCCTACACCGAGTTTTACTGGACGGTCAATGCGAGGGCGCTCATGAACTTCGTCTCGCTGCGGAACGCCGATACTGCCCAGCGCGAGATCCGGCGCTACGCCGAGGCGGTCGAGCGCTTCCTCGCGGAGCGCATGCCGGTGACCCACGCCGCGTTCGTAGCCGCCGGTCGCGTCGCGCCCTGACGCTGCCGCGGCTTGCTCGGCGCCGTTGTACGCTGCGCCCGTTGAAGCTCGGGGTCGTTCTCCTCGTGGTCGGCAGCCCTCGCGTTCGCGCGCTCGGCTTCGGCGTCATGCGCCGTCTCCGTTAGCGGGACCCCCCTGCGGCCCGCCGCCGACGTGATCTTCGACGGCGTGCTGCTCGACGGCCCCAACGACACGCCGTTCGAGCACTTCCAGGTGATCCGTTATGTCAAGAGCGACCGCAGCGCCCAACGCGTCGAGGCGGTCGTCACCGGCCGCCAGACGTTCACGAGCCTCGAACTCGCGGGGCAGACGTCGCTCTCGATCGATGCGCGTCCCGGCGAGGTATGGCGTGTCTACGCGGGCCGTCGCGCCGACGGGGCGCTCGAGACGAACATCTGTCGCGGATCGACGCGGCTGGCGGCGTCGGCGTCGGCGGAGGAGCTCGCGGCGGTACCGACCGTCGAGCCGAAGACGCGTCGCCTCAACCGCGTGCGCGGACGCATCGCGATCTAGCCGACGCAGCCCGAGGGACCTCAAGCGCTCCCAGCAGCCGACGCCGGCTCCCTGATTGGCCGGCCCCGGAGGAGGGCGCCGAGTAACACATTGCTACTTGGCTGCTCGGGAGCGTCTATGCCGTGTCGCTGCGGAGCAGCACCCGGTCCGAGCCCTCCGGCGTGACCACCCACCCGTCGAAGCGGTCGAAGCGGTAGGGCGCGTTCAGGTAGACGGTCGTACGGCCCTCGTGGACGGCGAAGGAACCGCACGCCGCCGCCGGGCGTCCGCCTCGCGTCAGCCAGAGCGCGTAGCGCCGACCCGTGTCGAGGCCCGCGACCCGCATCTCCATCGGCCAGTTGCCGGCGGCGTCCCTCGCGCCCACGCGCAGCGTCGCGGAGGCCGCCGGCGCCGCCGGCGTCGGCTGCATGGCGAGTTGGAAGTCGGTGTCGAAGGCGCTCGAACGCTCGTTCGCGACGAGATAGCCGCCCGCGAAGGCCGCGACGGCGAGTGCTGCCGCGAGGGGAAGCAGACGTCCGACCGCCGAGCGACGGCGCCGGGTCGGCAGGCGCCGGCCGGGAGCGGGATCGGGGACCTGTTCGAGCGCAGGCGGTAGATCGGGGAGCGGGCCGGCGGAGACGAGAGCATCGTGCGCACGCACCAGGCGCTCGCGCTCGTCCGGGTCGTTACCGCCCACCACGTCCTCGAGTTCGTCGCGCCTCATCGGACGTCCTCTCCTTCCAGCAGCGCCGCGAGGCGGGCGAGCGCCGCGCGCGTTCGTGTCTTCACCGTGCCGAGCGGGATCCCGAGCCGGCTCGCGACCTCGCTCTGCGAGAGCCCCTTCCAGTAGGCGAGCTCGAGCACCTCGCGCTCGCGTGCCGGCAGCTCGCCGACGGCGCGGTGGACGCGCCACGCAAGCCAGCCTGCCTCGGCCCATTCGTCCGGCCCGAGCTGCTCGGCGACGGTGTCGGGTGGCTCTGCCATCGGCTCCGGCCGCGCGCGGAAGCGGTCGACGACGGCGTTGCGGGCGATCGCGTACAGCCACGACGACGCGGCGCCGCGCTCCGGCCGGAAGCTGCGCGCCGAGCGCCAGACCGCGGCGAACGTCTCCTGGACGGCCTCCTCGGCGCCTTCGCGATCGCCGAGGCGACGCAGCGCGAGCGCGTACACAGGCCGGGCGTAGCGCCGGTACAGCGCCTCGAACGCAGCCCCGTCGCGCGCCGCGACGCGGCGCATGAGGTCGTCGTCCGAGTCAGGCGTGTTCATCTGCATGCCGCTCGGGATCGGGGCTGCCGAGATCGCGCTCATCCGCTCGTCGTCTCTACGTGTGCTCATGCGCGGCCGGATTGGAGCAGCCGTCCGCCGTCCACGACGACGGTAGCGCCGGTGACGAACTCCGCGCCCGCGAGGTACACGACGGCCTCCGCGACGTCGTCCGGCGAGCCCACGCGTCCCAACAGCGTCTCGGCGGCCCGTCGCGACTCCTGAACCGGCTCCACTGCGACCGGTCCCGGCGCCACGCCGCAGACCCGCACCTCGGGGGCGAGCGCTCGGGCGAGCACCTTCGTGAGCATTGCCTGGGCCGCCTTGGCGGCGCAATGAGGCGCGAACGACGGCCAGGGCAGGTACGCGGCCACGTCCTCGATCATGACGAGCGTTCCTCGCGCCGCGCGGAGATGGGGCGCCGCAGCCTGCGCGACGAAGAAGGCGCCCTTCGCCGTCGCGCCGTGCGCCGCGTCCCAGTCGGCCTCCGTGACCTCCTCGACTGCCCTCGGCCCGAAGCCGTCGGCCGCCGCGTGCACGACGAGATCGAGGCCGCCGAGCTCCTCGACTGAGCGCTCGACGACCGCCCTCGCCTCATCCGGGCACGAGAGATCGCCGTCCGCACGCCCGACCGCGCGAACCTGGTACTGCGCCGCCTCGAGTCGCACGGCGATCGCCGACCCCACGCGGCCGGTTCCACCCGTCACGAGCGCGCGCACGTGCCGAGTCATAGCAGCGCGGGGGCGTCAGTATGCTCCGGCGCGTCCGTTCGAGAGCGAGGAGGCTGTCCGTGTCGTCGCTGGCGTTCAACTTCGAGGAGATCGTGCCGCGGGACCTCAAGCCGGAGGTCTTCGAACTGGACGGAATCTCGCGCGAGAGCGTGGAGGCCCATTACAAGCTGTACGAGGGGTACGTCGCGAAGCGGAACGAGATCCTCACGCGGCTCGCCGACGTCGACCTCTCCAAGGCGAACCAGGTCTACTCGGACGTGCGCGCGCTCAAGGTCGAGCTCAGCTTCGCGATCGGCGGCATCAAGAACCACGAGATCTACTTCGAGCACCTCGGCGGTGAGGGCGGGGAGCCGGACGGGCCGATCGGGACGCTGATCCGGCGCGACTTCGGCTCGCCCGACGCCTGGCGCGCCGACCTCAAGGCCTCCGGGATGGCCGGTCGTGGCTGGGCGTGGACGGCCTACGACTGGGATGAGGGGCGCCTCTTCAACTACGTCGGCGACGCACAGAACACGTATCCGATCTGGAACGCCACCCCCCTCGTCGCGCTGGACGTCTACGAGCACGCCTACTTCCTGGACTACGGCACCGACCGCGGCTCGTACATCGACGCCTTCCTCGACAACCTCGACTGGGCCGTCGTCAACGACTGGGTGCAGCGCTACCAGGTTCCGGCGCGATAGCTCGCGCTATCGCGCCGGGATAGGTCCACGCGGCTAACGGGTCGCACGCGGCAGAGCGCGGTCTGGCGCGTGCGAATCCTGTCGCGCGCTGCCAGCAACCTTCGACCCTTGCCACGACCAAAGGCTGTCAGGTAGTGCAGGCGAAGCCGCACTACCGGACAGCCGAACTCGCGTGTGCGGGGACGGCGAAGCCGCTAGCGCGCACGCGTTAGTGCGCTCCGACCCGCGCCGTATCGGGCCGCGTGATCCAGGTTCGCGCACGGCAGACCGCGCTCTGCCGTGCGCGATTCAGTGGCCGCGAGAACACCCGCGGGCGCCATAGCGGAGCTATGGCGCCCGATTCACGTGCCAGCTGGCGCCGCCGTCGGCGGACGTCCACTTGACCGGCTGCAGCGAGGCCAGGTCGAGGCCGTGGACGATGACGGCGGGCCACGCTGTGCTCAGTGAGCGGACGACGATCCAGCCTTGCTGCGCGGGCAGGCGCATCTCCTTCACGCGGCCGCGCGTGGCGAGCAGGAGCTTCGGCTCCTTGTCCCAGCCGCTTCCGCGCATCCGGTGCGACACGAGCGCCGCGACGCCCCCGGGGATTTTGGCCAGGTCGACGATCACGGCGTTGCGCACGCGTGCGATGCGGTGTGTGCGCAGCCGTCTCCCGGCGGCCAGGCGCGTCTCATAGAGTCGTGCGCCGCGCCGCCAGTAGAGCGCCGTCCCGCGGCCCTCGAAGGGGCCGCCGATCGCGGTGGTCTCACGCCAGTGCCGGCCGCCGTCACGCGTCCAGTAGACCCGGCTCCGGCACGCACAACGCGGCGCCGGGAAGCCGGTGCTGACCGCGCCGAAGCGCAGCGAGGCGCGGACGACGCGCTCCGCGGGACGATGGAAGATCCGGCGCCAGTGCGCGCCGCCGTCGGCGGTCGCGAAGACGCCAGACTCACGTGCCTGCCAAGCATGCGACGAGTCGGCGAAGCTCAGGTGGCCGGGGACGTCGCTGCTGGTCGCGGACGCGCGCTCGCGCCGCGCGACGAGGCCGTGAACCGCGCCCGAGAACGTCCCGAGGTAGAGCGAGCCGTTGAAAACGGCAGGCGCGGCGTAGGCGTCGCCGTCGAGACGAATCTGGCGGCGCAGCGTCCCCGTGGCGGAGTCGACCGCGACGAGCCCAGCCTCGTGGCCGGAAACGCTGAGCCAGACGAGGCGGCCCGCGACCACCGGCGAGCCGTGTGTGTAGGCCGGAGAGACAGGCGCCCGCCAGACAATCCGCGGCCGGCACGCGGCCGTGATCTCGAGCCGCGTCAACCGATCCCCGATCGCGAAGTAGAAAGACCGCTGGCGTGGCGACCATGCGGGCTGCCCGATCGCCGGGATGTAGTCCGCGCCCGGACGGAGTTGCGCCGACCAGATCGGCCCGGCGCGCAGCCGGCTCGTGCGCCATGCGTAGAGGCGGCCGTTCTTGTTCAGGGCCACCGCGAGCTCGCCACATCCCGAGCGCTCGATGATGACCGGGCCGCCGCTGAAGTCGAGGTCGAGCTTCTGCCGCACGTCGCCGGGGTGGCTCGAAGCGCGTACGGCGAGGTCGAGCGAGAGCTCCACGAGGCGCTCGCCCAGCCCGGCGGACTCGCGGTAGCGCCGACCGACGTTCGTCCCGCCCCGCAAGGCGTTGCCGGTCGCGACGAAGAGCGAGTGCCGCCGCGCGCTGTACGCCGCGCCTCCGAACGACCAGATGCCGCCGCCGCCGCCGAGCCGCGCCGGCACGACGATCCAGGGCAACACCGCGCCCGTGGCGGTCGAGACGCGGATCAGCTTGCCCTCCATCGGACCGTCGCAGTAGGAGCCCGTGGGGACGTAGACGTAGCCCGCGGCTGCAGTCAGGCCTCCGAAGACGTGCTCGGACTGGAAGTCCGAGTACAGTCGCACCGGCCAGCCCCCGCGCTCGGCGCCGGTGGCGAGGTCGAGCGCGTGGAGTCGGCCGAACGCGTCGGCTGCGTAGAGCGCGCGCGTCGCGGCGTCGACGACCGGCGTACCGGTTACGCCGTAGCCGTCGAGCTGCGTGCACGGCCGACCCAGTTGTCCGAAGTCGGCCTGCCAGCGGACGTAGCCGTTCGGCGCAAACGCGTACACGCGCCCGGCGCTGGTGCCGACGTAGACGGTGGCGGCACCGCGCCCTGGGACGTTTCGGACGACGACCGGCTGGCCGATGATCCGGCCCTCGACGCGCACGATCCAGTGCGTCGGCGAGGGTGCGACCGGCGTCCGCGTGAAGTTTGCGCGCGCGCCGCCGTTGCCCCAGGTCAGCCAACCGGTGAGCGCGGGTGGATCACCCGCGGACGCCGCGACTCCGCCGACGAGGGCGGCCGCGAGCAGGAACGCGAGGACGCGGCGGATTTACTGACTCTAAAGCGGAAGAAGGATGGTTACGAGCGCAGCCACGCGCCGAGCTCGGTGTGCGCGCCGCTCGACGCCTCGCCCGCGAGCTCCGCCCGTAGCGCTCCGACGGTGCCGAACCGCTCTGCGACGACGTCGTGCGTGTGGATGGTCTCGAAGTTGACCTGGCGCGCCGAGAGGAAGTCGTCCGCCTCCAGCGCGGGGTAGCGCTCGAGCGCCTCACGCAGCGCAGCCCGCACGGAGTCCTCGACGAACCGCGGCTGAAGATGCGCGTGCTCGACGACGAAGAGCTCGTCCGGCCGCTTGAGCAGCTCGTAGATCGGCGAGCTCATCGAGCGCTCGACGACGTCCGCGAGCGTCTCCGCGTTCAGCGGCACCTCGGTGCCGACGAGCAACGTCCCGCGCGCACGCTGGTTGTGCGTCGCGAGCGGCACCAGCCGGAGGATGCGCTCGACGTCGTCCTCGTCGAACCCGGCCTCGAGCAGTCGCTCCGAGGCGCGTCCGCGGACGAGGCCTTGCGCGCACGGACACGCGTTGATGCCGGTCGCCTC
>Ga0126307_10001192_pt1 | contig 17088 bp, 18 predicted proteins | sample Plot28_FD_89955 | JGI IMG/M metagenome (GOLD analysis project Ga0126307, IMG submission 89955) | Serpentine soil microbial communities from UC McLaughlin Reserve, CA, USA - Plot28 | ecosystem: Environmental > Terrestrial > Soil > Grasslands | place: USA: UC McLaughlin Reserve, Lake County... | reverse complement strand
GGCGCCGTCCTCGACCACGTCGCGCTCGCCGCCCCCCGCATCCGCGACCTGCTGCCGCTCTACGGCGAGCTGCTGGGGGGCGAGTTCCACGACGGCGGCGACAACACCCGGGTCGGCTACCGCGCTGTCCAGCTGCGCTACCCCGACGGGAGCAAGACCGAGCTCATGGAGCCGCTGGACGGATCGACCTTCTTCGACAGCTTCTTCCGCCGCAACCCGCACGGCGGGGTCCACCACCTGACCTTCCTCGTCGCCTCGCTGCCCGAGGCCCTGGCGGCGGCCCGGGCCGCGGGCTGGTCGCCGGTCGGCGAGCACCTCGACGACAACTACTGGCAGGAGACGTTCCTGCACCCCCGCGAGGCGCACGGGACTCTGGTCCAGCTCGCCCGGAAGGGGCCCGCGTTCGAGATCTTCCCGGGTCTCACGCTCGACGACGTGCTCGCCGGCCGGGGACAGCCCGTCGGCTCGGGCGTCCCCAGTCCCTGACCCGCACCTTCCCGTCCGCCGTCGGCGGACCCCACCCACCGGAGGCCCGACATGTCCGACGGACTCACCGACCAGCTCGAGATCCGCGAGCTCACCGCCCGCTTCACCGACGCCGTCAACCGGCGCGCGCCTCGGGAGCTGGCCGCGCTCTTCGCCGAGGACGGCGAGTGGCACGTGCCCGGCGTGCCGGTGGCCCGCGGCCGCGAGGAGATCGCGAACCTCCTGGGCGGCCTGCTCGGCAACTTCGACCGGCTCATCCAGCTGACGCACAGCGGACACGTGGAGGTCGACGGGGAGGGAGCCACGGCGACCTGGTACCTGAGCGAGATCGCCGCGTCGTCGGCGTCGGGCAAGGCGTTCACCTTCGTCGGCGTCTACCGGGACCAGCTGCTGCGCACCGCCGAGGGCTGGCGCTTCGGGCAGCGCGCGTTCGACTTCCTGTACCGCGCCAAGGGGGACGGCGAGGCGCGTTGGTTCCCCCACCCGGCCGTCGCGGCGCAGTGAGCGATGCCCTCCCCGGCGTCGTCGACCGCCTGCGAATCGTCGATGTGATCAACCGGGTCGCGGACGCCCTCGACCGCCGCGACTGGACGCTGTTGAGGAGCTGCTTCACCCCGGACGCGGTCGAGACCTTCAGCAACGGGCGGGCGGAGGGCTACGACGCCATCGAGAGCTTCTGCGCGCGGGCGCTGGGCGGGCTGGACGCCACCCAGCACCTGGTGTCCACCATCCGCCTGGACATCAGCGGGGACGAGGCGTCGGCGCGCAGCTACTTCCAGGCGCAGCACGTGCGGCGGTCGGCGACGGGCGTCGGCACGTTTATGATCGGCGGCACCTACGAGGACCGGTTGCTCCGCGCGGGGGACGGCTGGCGCCTCGCGGCCCGCACGCTGGTCCGCACGTGGTCGACCGGCGATCCCGCGGTGATGGGCGGGACCTGACGGCTCACCGTCCGGGCGCCACCAGCGGATCGGCCGGGAAGAACTCGAGCGTGCCGTCGTCGTGGTACTCGTAGAGCTCGACGCCCTCGGTCACGTGCGCCTCGTCCATCTGCGCGGCCACCGTCGTCTTGTTCCACGAGTTCCGCATGACGTCGAGGACGAGCTCGACCGCTTCCGCGGGCGAGTAGTGCGCGCGCACGTCGTCGACGACCCGGTCCGGGATCCGGGCCGGGGACCAGAGCATCCCGTCCACGAGGGAGAGGGCCGCCTTCTGGGCGGCGGAGAGCGCACTGCTCGCGTAGCTGTCGACCGCCGCGAAGTCCTGCTCCGTCGCGCCGGCGGCCAGGGCGGACCGGGTGCGCAGCGACCGGCACATCCGGCAGTCGTGGGCGCGGGCGACCCGCAGGCGCACCATCTCGGAGACGACCGGATCGAGCTCGTGGAGGGTGAAGACGCGCCGCACGAACTCGCGGCCGAGGGGTGTGGCGTCGCCGATCGTCTCGACCGTCCCCGTGCCCTCCAGGGGCGCGCTGGGCGCGAACAGCCGGTCGAGCGCCGTCCGCACCCGCGGCACGAGATCGGCCACCCACGACATGGCCAGGAGCCGGCCTCGCGCCTGCTGCGGCTCCTCACCGAGCACAGCCCAGAGCTCGCCGCGGAGCTGCTCGCCCAGCGCCGACACGTCGACGCTGAACTGCTCCGCGAAGCGGAGGACCGTCCGGTCGGCGTCCGGCAGCGTCGACCACGCACGTCCGACGACGCCGTCGGGCAGCGGGGCCGCGGTGGGGGGCGCAGGCAGCGGGGGGAGGTCCTGGGCGCTCGCGCAGGCCCAGCGCACCAGGGCGACGCGGTCGAGATCGGCGGAGAGCGTCCGCACGAGGCGCCGCAGCATCTCGTCGACCGCCGGTGCATAGGCGTGCAGCGCCTCCGCCCCGGTCAGTCCGGCCGACCAGGTGGCCGCCGATGTGGTCACGTCGTGCTCCCTTGCATCGAGACGACGACCTTGAGCCGGTCGCCGGGTGAACGGAAGGCGAGGTCGTACGCCTGCTGCACCTCGGCCACCGGGAACCGGTGGGTGATCAGCACGTCCACCAGCTCGGGGTGGCGGCGCAGGTACGCATCGGCCTCGGCGAGGACCCGCCGCCGGTCGAGCGTCCCGCCCGACATCAGCGTGAGGTGCTTGCGGATCATCGCCTCCATGTCGAGCGGGTAGACCAGGTCGTCCGGGACGCCGAAGTAGAAGATCCGCCCGCACGGCGCCGCGGCGTCGATCGCGTGCTGGAGGGTCAGCGTCTGGTGACCGACCGCCTCGACGACGACGTCCGGCCGGTCGTCGTCGGCGAGCGCGCGCGACCAGGGGCCGCTGGCCCCCCACACGAACCGGTCCACCCCGACCGCCGCCGCGGCGGGCGACCGGTCGACCCGGTCCACGGCCGTCACGGTGCGGGCCCCCCGGTCCTTCAGCACGGAGGCGAACAGCATCCCGATCGCCCCCAGCCCGATCACCGCGCAGTGCTGCCCGGTGACGTTCCCGAGGCGCTCCACCGCGAAGAGCACGCAGGCCAGCGGCTGGACGAGCACCGCGTCGTCCGGCGACAGCCCGCTGTCGTACGTGCAGACCCCCTGCGCGTCCGTGACCAGGTACTCGGCGATGCCGTCGAACCGGCTGGCCCAGCCGACCACCATCTCGCCGACGGCGACCCCGGGGTCGGTGGACGCCACCACCTCCCCGACCACCTCGTGCATCGGGAACCCGGGGGTGAAGGCCGGGGCGCCGGCCGCCGGCACCGCCCACAGGTTGGGCACGCCCAGGAAGAACGGGCCGTCGCTGCCGCAGATGCCGCCGGCGGCCACCCGCAGCAGCACCTCGCCGGCGCCCAGTTCCTGCGGTGCCGGCGTGGGCGCTTCCACCGTCTCGAACCGGCCCGGCCCGGTCAGTGCCCGCGCCCACACGGTCAGCGGCCCGGGAGCTCGTCGAGGAACTCGTAGAGTCCCTTGGACAGGTGGTGGCCGCCGTCGATGGTGAGCACCTCGCCGACGACGTAGCTGGCGTCGTCGGACAGCAGGTAGGCGATCGCCCGCGCAGTCTCCTCCGGTCGCAGGAGCCGGCCGGCCGGGATCGCCTTGATCAGCCGCTCGCGGACCGCGGGATCGCCGGCCAGGAAGTCGGTGCCGCCGATCGGCATCCACCCCGGCGCGACCGCGTTCACCCGCACACCGCGCCCGGACCACTCGGCGCCGAGCGTGCGGGTCATCGCCAGCACGCCGCCCTTGGCCGAGGAGTTGTGCACGATGCCCGGTGCGCCCATCCACGCGTACGGGGTCAGCACGTTCACCACGGCGCCGCCGCGACCGGCGGCCAGCCACCGGCGGCCGATCTCGGACGTGCAGTGCCAGGTGCCGTTGAGCACGATCTTGATCACTGCGTCGAAGCCGTTGGCCGACAGCTCCTCGGCCTTCACCGGGAACAGGCCCGACGCGTTGTTGACCAGGCCGTCCACGGCGCCCAGCAGCCGCTCGGACTCCTCGAACATCGCGGCCACGGACGCCGGCTCCCGGACGTCGCAGGTCACCGCGAAGGCCCTGCCCTCGCCGAGCTCGGCGTCCACGGTCTTCACCGTGTCGTCGAGCGAGGACTGCGTCCGCCCGCACACCACGACCCGGGCACCGAGCCGGCACAGCTCCGCGGCGACGGCCGAGCCGAGCCCCCCGCCACCCCCGGTGACGACGACGCCCTTGCCGTCCACCCCTGACAACGTGGCCATGTGCGCTCCTCGGTCGGGTGCCCGGACGGATGTCCCGGCCGTACTTCCCGTTGCACGTAAGATGCCATAACGTCCGGGAGCAACGCCACAGTCGCCGGACCCAGGGAGCGCCGATGTCCACCGGCCAGCCTTCGACACTGCTCGTCACCGACCGCGACGGTCGTGTCGACATCGTGCTCAACCGCCCCGACCAGCGGAACTCGCTGAGCTTCGAGGCGTGGGACGACCTCGACACGGTGACCGCCGGACTCGAGATGCGCGACGACGTCCGCGTCGTGACGCTGACCGGCGCCGGCAGTGCCTTCTGTGCCGGCGTCGCGTTCGAGGCCATCGGGAAGTCGCTGGAGGTCGAGCGGGGCAGCTACCCCGCCTTCATCCGCCGCTGGGCGACCATCGTCGACCGTCTCGAGCGCATCGCCCAGCCGACCGTGGCCGCGATCAACGGCCCGGTGATCGGCGCCGGTCTGGAGATGGCCCTGGCCTGCGACGTCCGCATCGCCAGCGACCGGGCAGTCTTCGCCATGCCGCAGATGCGCATGGGCATCGTCCCGGACGTGGGCGGCACCAGCCGGCTGGCGCGGGCGACGGGGGAGGCCTTCGCGAAGGACATGATCCTGACGTCGCGGATCGTCGACGCCCAGGAGGCCCTGCGGGCCGGCATCGTCAGCCGGGTCGTCCCGCACGACCGGCTCGCCGCCGAGGTCGAGGAGATCGCCGGCGCCATCGGGACGCTGCCGTGGCCGTCGGCGTACTTCGCCACCGTCGCGATCGACTGCGGCCCCCGGCTCGACCCTCGCCGGGCCGCGGACCTCGAGGCCATCGCCGACCAGGTGATGCTCCGCCAGGACGAGGTGTGGCAGCGGATCTCCGAGTTCATGGAGTCGAAGGGCCTGCGCGGCCTCCAACGGTGACATTCCGCTTTACACACTTGACGTTCAACGGTAAGTTCTAGTCCGCACGGAAGCGCATCGACACAGGAGGAACCATGGCCGAGCAGGCTGGGTCGTACAGCGACGCCGGGATCCCGCTGAAGCCGTTCTACAACCCGGAGGACGTCGCCGACCGCGACCCGGCGAAGGACGGCCGGCCGGGGGAGTATCCGTTCACCCGTGGCCTGCACCCCACGGCCTACACGCGCACGCCCTGGATGATGCAGCAGGTGCTCGGTGCGGGCATGGCAGAGCAGACCCGCGAGATCATGAACAACCTCGTCTCCGAGGGCATGGAGGGCTACTTCGGGCACAAGGTGTTCAACGTCGTCCTGGACAACCCGTCCAAGGGCGGGGTGGACCCCGACCAGCCGGAGGCCCGCGGTCACGTCGGTGTCGGTGGCATGTCGCTGTCGCACCTCGACGACTTCCGCCGGCTGATCGCCGGCTGGGACCTCAACACCTCGAACTTCTCGATCATCACCGGCGACACCTGCCTGGTCGCCCTCGCGATGTTCGTCGTCGCCGCCGAGGAGGCCGGCTACGAGGCCGGGCAGATCCGCGGCAACTCGATGAACTGGCTGCTCAAGAGTTTCTGCGTCGACAACCCCGACTTCCCGCCGCGGAGCGCCACCAAGCTCTCGGCCCAGCTGATCAAGTACGCCACCGAGAACCTGCCCTACTGGAACACCACGAACATCTCGGGCTACCTGATCCGCGAGGCCGGAGCCAACGCCGTCCAGGAGCTGGCCTTCACCCTGGCCTGGGGCATCGCGACCATCGAGGCCTGCCTGGAGCTGGGCCTCGACATCGACGACTTCGCGCCGCGGCTGGGCTTCCAGATCGCCTTCCACAACGACTTCTTCGAGGAGGTCGCCAAGCTGCGGGCGCTGCGCCGCATGTGGGCGACGATCCTGCACGAGCGGTTCGGTGCGCAGAACAAGAAGTCGATGCAGGCCCGCGTGCACATCCACACCGCCGGCGACACGCTGATGTACCAGCAGCCGCAGAACAACATCGTGCGCGTCGCCCTGCAGACGCTCGGCGCGGTCATGGCCGGGGTCCAGAGCATCCACACCTGCGCCTACACCGAGTCGGTCGAGATCCCGACGCCGGAGCAGTCGCGGCTGGCGCTGCGCACGCAGCAGATCGTGCTCCACGAGACCAACGTCCCGAAGGTCGCCGATCCGCTCGGCGGCTCGTACTACCTGGAGAACCTCACCGACGAGGTCGAGAAGGCGGCGTACGCGCTGCTCGAGGAGATCGACCGCAAGGGTGGGTTCGTCGCCGCGATCGAGTCGGGCTGGGTCAAGGGCACGCTCGTCGACGAACTGGTCCGCAAGCACGAGATGATCGACGACGGCGAGCTCGTCCGCGTGGGGCTGAACAAGTACCAGATGGAGGAGGCGCCCGAGTCCCGCCCGGCGCGCTTCACCGTGCCGCCGGAGATCGAGTCCGAGGCCATCCGGAAGATCACCGAGTACAAGGCCAACCGCGACCAGGCGGCCGTCGACCGGGCGCTGCAGTCCGTCCGCGAGGTCGCCGAGGCCGACGGCTACCTGATGCCCGTCCTCCTGGACGCGATCCGGGCCGACGCCACGCAGGGCGAGGTCATGGACGTCCTCAAGTCGGTCTACGGCTGGGGCTTCGTCACCAACTGACCGTCTCCGACCGATCGTTCCCAGCTGATCGAGACCACCGGTCGCAACCGCACCCGCAGCAGCCAGTCCGAGGAAACCGAGGGATTCCAGTGGCGTACTACTCCCAGGCCGGTGAGGTCACCCGGGGCGTGCCCCTGCACTCGCCCGAGCCGTCCGCGACCGAGGGCCCCCGCGTCCGGGTGGTCCTGGGCAAGAAGCGCTTCGACGCGCACGACGTCGGCGCGCGCTACATCATGCGCAAGCTGGTCGAGGCCGGGATGGAGACCATCTTCATCCGCTTCGCCCTCGTCGACGAGCTGGTGGAGGCGGCCGTCCAGGAGGACGCGCACGTCATCGCCATGTCGATCCTCACCGGCGGCCACATGGTGATCGCGGCCGACCTCATGGAGAAAGCCCGGGAGGCGGGGCTGGAGGACCGGCTGTTCGTCATCGGCGGGGTCATCGCCGACGAGGACCACCCGAAGCTGCACGACCTCGGTATCGACGCCGTGTTCGGCCCCGGCACCAAGCCGGAGGACATCGTGTCCTACATCCACAAGAACGTGCAGGTCGACGCGTGAGCGGCGCGGCCCCCGGCCGTTCGGCCGGGAACAAGGTCGTCCCGCTGGAGTCGCTCGGCGAGCTCGTCCGGGACGGCGAGTCGGTGGCATTCGGCGGCGGCTGGTTCGCCAACCACCCGATGGCCGCCGTCCGGGAGCTGATCCGCGCCGGCCGCCGCGACATCGAGGCGATCACCGTCGTCGGCTCGGTCGACATGGAGCTGCTGGTCGCCGCCGGCGTCCTCGGCAAGCTGTCGTTCTCGATGGTCACGCTCGAGGCCTTCGGCCTGGCGCCGAACGTGCGCAAGGGCATCGAATCCGGCGCGCTGCCGTTCACCGAGTACACCGGCCTCGGGCTGCTGATCGGGCTGGAGGCGCAGGGACGCGGCGTCCCGTTCCTGCCCTACCGCGGCCCCTTCGGCTCGGACATCCCCGGCCACTACCCGGAGATCTACTCCACCACGACGTGCCCGTTCACCGGTGAGGAGCTCACCGCGGTCCGGGCCCTGCAGCCCGATGTGGCGATCGTGCACGCGCTGCGGGCCGACGCCGAGGGCAACGCCCAGTGGGACAACACGTCCGGGCCGGACGTCGAAATGGCGAAGGCGGCCCGCCGGGTGATCGTGACCTGCGAGGAGGTCGTCGACCGCCAGGTCATCGTCGCCAACGCGCACATGACGAAGCTGCCCGGCTACTACGTCGACGCGGTCATCGAGGCGCCGTTCGGCGCGCACCCCACCTCGCACGTACCCCGGTACGCGCTCGACGCGTGGGAGCTCATGGACTACGCCGGCGTGGCCGGTGACGCCGACGGGGTGGCCGCCTACGTCGACCGGATCCGCGGCGAGACCGAGGCCGGCTACCGCGACCGGGTGCTCAAGGGACGGGACGAGGTGCTCGCCGCGCTGGTAGAGGCCGCCGAGACGATCGAGGTGCAGCAGTGACCGACTACGAGGTCCACGAGCTCATGACGTGCCGCGTCGCCGCGGAGGTCGACGAGCAGGGCGTCACGGTCATGGGGTCGTTCACCCCGCTCGCCTACGCCTCCTACATGCTCGCCAAGCTCACCCACGCGCCGAAGGCCTACCTCGTCGGGTTCGACGCGGTCGGCATGCAGCCGATCCAGCTGTCCTTCACGGGGGCCGAGGCCGCCGCCTACAAGGGCGCGGTCTGCCGCTGGGGCATGCTCACCGAGGTCAACTCGATCCACCTGGCCAACCACGGCGGCGTGGAGGCGGTCTCGTCGGCGCAGTTCGACGGCGACGGCGCGATCAACCTCTCGGCGATCGGCCCGTACGAGCAGCCCAAGGTACGGCTGCCCGGCGGAGCCGGAGCGGCCGAGGTGATCAAAATGTACCGGAAGATGATCGCCTACTTCGGCAACCACAACTCACGCACGTTGGTCGACAAGGTCGGCTTCGTCACCGGCACCCGGTGGAAGGTGGGCGCCGCGGCCCGCGAGGCCGCCGGGCTGCAGCCCGGCCCCGTCGTCGTCGTCACCAACCTCGCCGTCCTGGTCAAGGACGAGGACGACGCGCCGTTCCGCCTGGAGAGCGTCCACCCCGGCGTCGACCCGCAGACCGTCGTCGAGAACACCGGCTTCGCCCTCGAGGTCCCCACCGACGTGCCGACGACGGCCGAGCCGACGGCGGAGCAGCTGGAGCTGCTGCGCACGAAGATCGATCCGTACGGGACGGTCAAGTTCGACTTCGTCTCCGGCAAGGACCGGCTCGCCTACCTGAAGAGCATCCTCGACGCCGAGTGGGACCGGGCCGCGGCGCGGGTGGGCGCATGAGCGTCTTCGACCGCTTCTCGCTCGAGGGCAGGGTGGCGATCGTCACCGGCGCCTCGTCCGGGCTCGGCGTGAGCTTCGCCGAGGCGCTCGCCGCGGCCGGCGCGGACATCGCGCTCGGTGCCCGGCGGGTCGACCGGCTGGAGGAGACCCGCGGCAAGGTGGAGGCCCTGGGCCGCCGGTGCATCGCCGTCGCCACGGACGTGTCCGACCCGGCCGACTGCGACGCGCTCGTCGCCGCCGCGCGCGATCAGCTCGGCGACGTGCACGTGCTGGTCAACAACGCCGGCGTCGGCCATGTGGCGCCCAGCCACAAGGAGGACCCGGCCGACTTCGCCCGGGTCGTGCAGATCAACCTCGTCGGGTCCTACCAGATGGCGCAGGCCTTCGGCCGCGCCTGCATCGCTGCCGGTCATGGCGGCTCGATCGTCAACGTCGCCTCGGTGCTGGGCATGGTGGCGACGTCGGCCCCGCAGGCGGCCTACGTCGCCTCGAAGGCCGGGATCCTGGGGATCACCCGCGACCTGGCACTGCAGTGGACCCAGCGGCGGGGCATCCGCGTCAACGCGCTGGTCCCGGGGCTCATCCACTCCGACATGACCGCCGGCATCACCGACAACGAGGCTGCCGCCGAGCAGGCGCTGGCCGAGATCCCGATGAAGCGGCTCGGCGACGCCGACGAGCTGGTCGGCGCTCTGCTGCTGCTCGCCTCGGACGCCGGCAGCTACATCACCGGCTCGTCCCTCGTGGTCGACGGGGGCTGGACCGCCCACTGACGCCGCCCGGCGTCGAACACCCGGGAGGAACGCACATGCCGCAGCTCGCCGTCGTCGGATCGGGCCTCATGGGCTCGGGCATCGCGCAGGTCGCGGCGATGGCCGGGTACGACGTGCTGCTGCACGACGTGAGCCCGGAGCAGCTGGACAAGGGGCAGGCGGAGATCCGCCGCTCCCTGGACCGGCTGGCGGCCAAGGACAGGATCGGCCCGGACGACGTCGAGGCGGCGATCGGCCGCATCTCCCCGACAACCGACCTGGACGCCGTGTCCGGCGCGGACGTCGTGGTCGAGGCGGTCGTCGAGAAGCTCGAGGTCAAGCAGGACCTGTTCCGGCGGCTCGACGAGCTGTGCAAGCCCGACGCCGTGCTGGCGACCAACACCAGCGCGCTGCCGATCACCCGGATAGCGGCGGTGACGGAGCGCCCTGAGCAGGTCGTCGGCACGCACTTCTTCTCGCCGGTGCCCGTCATGAAGCTGTGCGAGGTGGTGCGCGGCTACAAGACCAGCGACGAGACGCTGGCGCGGGCCGTCTCCTTCGCCGAGGCGGTCGGCAAGACCTGCGTGGTGGTCAACCGGGACGTGGCCGGCTTCATCACGACCCGGCTGATCGTCGCGTTCTCGGTGGAGGCGGCGCGGCTGGTCGAGAGCGGCATCGCCACCGCCGAGGACGTCGACACCGCCTGCCGGCTCGGCTTCGGCCACGCGATGGGTCCGCTGGAGACCATGGACCTCACCGGCGTGGACGTGTTCGTCAACGCCTCCCGCAACATCCTCGCCGATACCGCCGACCCGAAGTTCGCTCCGCCGGAGGTCACCGTGCGGATGGCGGCGGCCGGCGACCTGGGCCGCAAGACCGGCCAGGGCTGGTACCCGCACCGGTGACCGGACCCAAGGTCCACCTGGACGTCATCGACGGGCTGGCGACCATGGTCCTCGACCAGCCGCCGGTGAACGCGCTCGACCGGGCGCTGATCGACGACCTGTGGGCCGCGATCGAGGAGATCCGCCGCTCGGAGGAGGCGCGCGCCGTCGTCGTAACCGGCGGGTCGCAGGTGTTCGCCGCGGGCGGCGACGTCAAGGAGATGCTCACCTGGGACTACCACAAGGCCGTCCGCGACTCCGGCGCGCTGGGCGACGCCTGCGCCGCGCTGGCGCGGTTGCCGATGCCGGTGATCGCGGCGATCAACGGCTACGCCCTCGGCGGCGGACTCGAGCTGGCGCTCGCCGCGGACCTGCGGGTCTGCGCGACCGACTCCAAGCTCGGCTTCCCGGAGATCCGGCTGGGCCTCATCCCCGGCGCCGGCGGCACCCAGCGCCTGCCGCGCGTCGTGGGCAACAGCCGCGCGAAGGACCTGGTGTTCACCGGTCGCACCCTCGACGCGCAGGCGGCGCTGGAGATCGGCCTGGTCGACCGGGTCGCCGAGCCGGGGGAGGTCCTGGACGAGGCCCGCCGCATGGCCCGGCCGTTCCTGACCGGGCCGGCACTGGCGCTGCGGGCGGCCAAGGAAGCCATCGACCGGGGTCAGGAGGTGCCGCTCGACACCGGTCTCGACATCGAGCGGGCGCTGTTCGCCGGCCTGTTCGCCTCGGAGGACCGGCGGATCGGGCTGACCAGCTTCGTCGAGCAGGGTCTCGGCAAGGCGCGCTTCACCGGCCGCTGAGCTCGCCGGCTCCCCGGAGCGTCGGTGGCCTGCCGTCGGGCTCCGCCGAGAACCCCGCGACCCGCCCGCGGTCGTCGAACCGGAAGAAGCTGACCCCCTCCTCGTTGACCGGCAGGAGGTCGGCCCCATCGGTGCCGAGGGCCACCTTCACCTTCTGCGTGCTCCACTTCGACACGTCCAGGCACAGCTCGGCGAGTGCCTCCTCGCCGAGGAGCGTGCGGGCGTCCTCGGCGGTCGGCTCCGGCAGGCCCGCGGGAAGGGTGATCAATGCATCGGTGACGCGGAGGGCCGTCTTGGTGCGCTCGTCCAGGGAGCTCGTCTCGTAGCGGTCCACCGCGGCCGTCATCGCGTCGTCGGCACCCGCCTCCCGGGCGTCGGCCAGGCGCAGCGTCTGGCAGATCCGGCAGTTGTGCGTCCGGGCGCACCGGAGCCGGACCAGTTCGGTGAGCACCGGATCGAGTGCGTCGCCGCGGACGACGGCGTCCTGGTAGTCGGCGAGGGCCTGGAGCAGCGCGGCGGGGGGGTCGGTGGACGGGACGGCCCGTCCTCGTGGGGAGGCGGCCAGGGGGCCGCCGAACAGCCGGGCGGAGAGCAGCTCGAGCCGCAGCGCGTACTCGACGACGAAGAACGCGCGGACCAGGTCCGTCGCGGCCGCATCGTCGAAGTGCCGGAGCAGTGCGTCCCGCTCGGCCCGGCCGATGCCGGTGACGTCCAGGACGAACTGCTCCGCGAACTCCCCGCAGTCGCGGGCCACCGCGCCGGCGGGGGAGAGCCGTCGTCCGTCGGGGTGGCCCAGCACCACCGCGGCGCGGGTGCGCATGGCCCCGAGCAGGTCGTGGTCGGCCACGTCCCACGCGCGGTCGTGGGTGGCGTCGAGCAGGTGCGTGGCCTCGGGGCGCAGCGCGCGCAGGCGTGCAGCGAGGCGGACGGGGGCCGGCATGGTCATGACTCCTGAGGTGTCAGACGGCGGTGAGGTCCTTGTCGTGGAGGTTGATCACCAGCGACTTCACCCGGGTCATCGACTCGATCGCCGGGCGCACGCCCTGGGTACCCATCCCGGAGGACTTGGTGCCGAGGAAGGGGAAGTGGTCCGGGCCGCGCGCGGTCCGCCCGTTGACCTGCACCGTGCCGACGTCGAGGCGCGCGGCGATCTGGATGGCGGCGTTGATGTCGCTGGTGAAGATGGCGCCCTGCAGCCCGTACTCCGACTCGTTGCTCAGGCGCACCGCCTCGGCCGCGTTGACCACCCGGATGATCGGCAGCACGGGGGCGAACGGCTCCACCCATGCCAGCTCCATCTCCGCGGTCACGTGGTTGACGACGGTGGGCTGCACGAGGTTGCCCTCGCGGGTGCCCCCGCAGACGACGTCGGCCCCCGTCGCGACCGCCGCGGTGACGAGCCGCTCGGCGCCCACCGCGGAGTCGGCGTCCACCAGCGGGGTGACCGTGCAGTCTTCGCGCGGATCGCCGACGCTGAGCTTCGCCACCCGGCCGGCGATCAGCCGGGTGAGTTCGTCGGCGACCTCCTCGACGACCAGCACGCGCTTCACCGCGGTGCAGCGCTGCCCGCTGTAGGAGAAGGCGCCGGCGACGATGTCGGCGGCGGTGGCCTCGAGGTCGGCGTCGGCCAGCACGATGGCCGCGTCCTTGCCGCCGAGCTCCAGCATGAGAGGCACCATCCCGGCCTTGCGGGACAGGTCGCGGCCGGTCTCCGACGACCCGGTGAAGGAGATGGCGTCGACCGAGCCGTGCTGCACCAGGTAGTCGCCGATCCGCGAGCCGCGGCCGGTGACGACCTGCAGCACGTCGGCCGGGATGCCGGCCTCGTAGGCCAGCTCGCACATCCGGAGCCCGCTCAGCGCACCCTGCGACGGCGGCTTGAGGATCACCGCGTTCCCGGTGACCAGAGCGGGAGCGATCTTCGAGACGGCCAGGTTGACGGGGTAGTTGAACGGCGGGATCGCCAGCACCGTCCCGAGCGGGACCCGGTGGACGACGGCGAGCTTGTTGCGGACCTGCCCCGGGAACGAGTCGGAGAACTGCGACTCGCCGATCAGCCGCTTGGCGTCCTCCGCCGTGTGGTGCACGTAGTCACCGGAGCGGACCACCTCGTCGCGGGCGTCCTTGCGCGCCTTGGCCACCTCCATCATCAGCACCTCGCCGATCTCGGCGGCGTGCTCGACCAGCAGGTCGGCCCAGGCGTGCAGCAGCGTCGCCCGTTCGTTGACGCTGCGGGCGGCCCAGCGGCGCTGTCCCCTGGCCGCGGCCGCGAACGCCTCGTCGATCTCGGCGTGGCCGAACTCGTGAACCGTGCCGAGCACGGAGCCGTCGACCGGTGACACCACGGGGAGATCGGAGCGTCCGTCGCCCGTCCGCCACTCCGCGGCGACCCGGTAGCGCGCCGCCGTGTGCTCAGGGCTGATCGTCATCGCTCTCCTCCGACGTCGTCGGTGTCTCTCCGGAGCCGGCACGGTGCAGGTCCCCGGCAGTTCTGGTCAGCAGCCGGCGGGCTGCCTCGGGCTCACCGAACCCCTCCGCGCGCGCCTCGACGAGGACCTCGTCGAGGCGGCGCAGGGCGGCCCGCGCGAACTCCGCCTTCACCCGGCGGAGCACCTCTGCCCGGATGCCGGCGACCTCGCGCACCGCGCCGTCGCCGCCGGTGAGGTGGACGCGGTGCTTGTCCAGGGCCTCGATCAGCTCGTCGATGCCCTCGTGCCGGTGGGCTGTGGTGGCGACCATGCGCGGGTACCAGCCGTCGGAGCGGTCCCTGCTGCGCAGCGCCGCCACGACGTGTGCCTTGAGCTCGGCGGCGCCCGGGAGGTCGGCCTTGTTGAGGGCGAAGACGTCGGCGATCTCCATCAGCCCCGCCTTCATCGCCTGCATGTCGTCGCCGGCGCCCGGGATGAGCACGACGACGACGGAGTCGGCCATGCGCATCACCTCGACCTCCGACTGGCCGGCGCCGACGGTCTCCACCAGGACGACGTCGAACCCGGCCGCCGACAGCACGTGCGTGGCGGCCCGGGTGGCCTCGGAGACCCCACCCGATGCCCCGCGGGAGGCCAGCGAGCGGAAGAACACGCCCTTGTCGCCGGTGACGCCCTCCAGGCGCACGCGGTCGCCGAGGAGTGCGCCCCCGGTCAGCGGGGACGACGGGTCGACCGCGACCACCGCCACGGTGGTCTCCCGGGCGCGCAGCGCGGCGACCAGAGCGTTGACCAGGGTGGACTTGCCCGCGCCGGGGGAGCCGGTGATGCCGATGACATGCGCGGTCCGCGGCGGCAGCGACTCGAGCAGTTCCTCCGCGCGGCGTCCGCCGGTCTCGACCCAGCTGATCGCGCGGGCGACCGCGGCGGGCACTCCGGCGACAACGCGGGCGGCCAGTTCGGCCACCGTCGGCGGGGACGTCACGGCCAAGGGAACCACTCCTGAACGTCGCCGGGGCGTTGCGGCCCCCATCCTGATCGGATATAACGTTGTACGTCAAGTGGCACCCACTGGGGCGCCCGCCGGCCGCGAGGGGTGCTGCGTGTTCGACAGGTACTACGACGAGCTCGAGGTCGGCGAGAAGCGCGCGTTCACCGGGCTCACGATCACCGAGACGCACGTCGTGAACTTCGCCGGCGTGACCGGCGACCACTTCGGTCTGCACATGGACGCCGAGTACGCGAAGACGACGCCGTTCAAGCAGCGCATCGCCCACGGCCTGCTGGTCCTCTCGTGCGGCGCCGGGCTCATCCCGCTGCAGCACGGCCGGGTGCTCGCCTTCATCGGCATGAAGGACGTGCGATTCCTGGCGCCGGTCTTCTTCGGCGACACCATCCACCCGACGATGGAGGTCCTGGCCAAACGCGACAAGGCTCCCGGTGGCGTGGTGACGATCCGGGAGGACATCCTCAACCAGCGCGACGAGCCGGTGATCTCCGCGACGATCGACATCTGGGTGGGCTCCACCCCGACGGGTACGTAGGGGAGTCGGAATTGGCTGGCTCCGCTACTATTCACGTATACCGTCAACGGCAGGTCGTTGGCCGGACCCCGGAAGGACGCCCTGATGCCCCCTCGTCGCTCGGACACTGCCGTGTCCCTGGATGGCGCCTCCGGCTCGCAGGAGACCCTGAGCATCGGCGAGCTGGCCAAGCGGACCGCGGTGTCCACCCGCACCATCCGTTACTACGAGGAGCTCGGGATCCTGCCGGCCCCCGAGCGAACGGTCGGCGGGACGCGACGGTACCCGGTCGACTACATCTTCTACGTCGAGGGTGCGCGCATCCTCAAGCAGCTGGGCTTCGGCCTGGAGGAGATCGCCGAGCTGGGTCAGTTCGCCCTGACCGGCGCCTCGGCCTCGAAGCGCACCCAGGCCATCCTGCAGGAGAAGCTCTCCGAGCTGGAGCACCGCATCCGTGTCCTGAACCGGCTGAAGGAGCTGGTTGCCGGGGCGTCGCGGGGCCGTCAGCCGTCGGAGGCCCCCGTCTCGGCGCTGCTGCGCTGGGTCAGCGAGGAGAACAACGGCAAGAACGGCGCGAAGGACAAGGCCGTCAACGGCAGCCCGCTGACCGCCCGCACCTGACCCCACGGAAGAGCCGGATCGGTCGATCCGCTCCGTCGTGCGGGCCGAACTCCCACCGCACATCACGCGACGACACCCCACGCGACGACGGAGCAGTCGATGGACCGTGACCTGTTCGACGACGACCACAACGCCTTCCGTGCCTCGGTGCGCCAGTTCATCGAGCGGCATGTGCAGGACCGGTACGAGCAGTGGGAGACCGAGGGGCTCGTCGACCGCGAGCTCTGGCGGAAGGCCGGCGAGGCGGGCTTCCTCGGCATGTCGGTGCCGGCCGAGTACGGCGGCGGCGACGTCGCGGACTTCCGTTACAACGCCGTCCTCGTCGAGGAGTTCGCCCGCATCGGGGCGCCCTCGTTGAGCTCGGGCTTCGGGCTGCACAACGACGTCGTCGCGCCCTACCTCCAGGAGTTGGCCAACGACGAGCAGAAGAAGCGCTGGCTGCCCGGCTTCTGCTCCGGCGACATCGTCACCGCCATCGCCATGACCGAGCCGGGGGCCGGCAGCGACCTCAAGGCGGTGCGGACGACGGCTCGGCGTGAGGGCGACTCGTACGTCATCGAGGGGCAGAAGACCTTCATCACCAACGGGATCCACTCCGACCTGGTGATCGTCGTCTGCAAGACCGACCCGGCCGCCGGGGCGCGCGGGATCAGCCTCATCGCCGTGGAGCGGGACACCGAGGGTTTCCGCCGCGGCCGGAAGCTGGCCAAGGCGGGAATGCACGCGCAGGACACCGCCGAGCTGTACTTCGACAACGCCCGAGTGCCGGTCGAGAACCTCCTCGGCGAGGAGGGGCAGGGATTCGCCTACCTCATGCGGAACCTGCCGCAGGAGCGGCTGTCCATCTCCGTCGTGGCCGTTGCCGCCTCCCGGGCCGCCCTCGACTGGACCATGGAGTACTGCCGGGCGCGCAAGGCGTTCGGGCAGCCGGTCGGCAGCTTCCAGAACAGCCGCTTCAAGCTGGCG
>Ga0126307_10001191_pt1 | contig 17088 bp, 12 predicted proteins | sample Plot28_FD_89955 | JGI IMG/M metagenome (GOLD analysis project Ga0126307, IMG submission 89955) | Serpentine soil microbial communities from UC McLaughlin Reserve, CA, USA - Plot28 | ecosystem: Environmental > Terrestrial > Soil > Grasslands | place: USA: UC McLaughlin Reserve, Lake County... | reverse complement strand
GGTGGCGGGCACGGCCACGCTCCTCCGGGGCCTGCTCTGACCTGCCGACCTACCTGAAGGCGGGGATCACCTCGTTGCCGAACAGCTCGATGGAGCGCATCACCTTGTCGTGCGGGATCTTGTAGGGGTTGACCAGGCAGAGGAGGAGGTCGCAGCCGGCGGCCTCGTAGCGCTTGGCGGTCTCGATGCACTCCTCGGGGTCGCCGACCACCGACGAGCCGCTCGAGTGGAGGTAGTCGAAGTCGGCGAGGCCGAGGTTGCCGGCCCGGTCCTGCTCGAGGATGTCACCCGTGTACTGGTAGGTCCCGAGCTCCTTGCCCTCGAGCAGCTCGGCCACCGAGGCGATGAGCCGGGCGCCGTGCTGCAGGTACCACACGCACGACTCGGCGGCGTCGGCGTAGGCCTCATCCTTGGTCGGGGCGCAGTGGGCCATGGTGAAGGTGGCGGCCCGGTCGTTGACGTACTTCCCGGCCGGGTTGGTGCACTCCGCCAGCCCCTCCCGGTAGAGGGCGATGCGTTCCGCCAGCTGCTCGGGTGGCACCCCCACCGTGAACGAGCACAGCCCGAGGCCCCGGCGCCCGATCTCCCGGTGCCCGTCCGGGCTCGACGTGGCGCCCCACATCGGCGGGTGGGGCTGCTGGAGCGGCTTCGGTTGCACCCGCCGCGGCGCGCCCATCTTCCAGAACTCGCCGTCGGCCTGGTACACGTCGTTCGTCCAGGCGCCCACGATGTGGTCGAGGGCCTCGTTCCACATGGCCCGGGTCTGGTTGGGATCGACGTCGAAGCCCTCGAGCTCGGACCGCGTCGACGACCGGCCCGTCCCGAACTCGACCCGCCCGTCGGAGATCAGGTCGAGCACGGCCACCGACTCGGCCGTGCGGATGGGGTGGTTGTACGGCTTCGGCAGCAGGCGCACGCCGTAGCCGATGCGGATGTTCTTGGTCTTGGCGGCGATGGCCCCGTAGAGCACCTCGGGGTTCGAGCAGTGCGAGTACTCCTCGAGGAAGTGGTGCTCGACCGTCCAGAAGGAGTGGAAGCCGACCTCGTCGCCGAGCACGGCCTGCTCGATGGTCTCCTTGTAGGCGCGGTGCTCGCTCTCCGGGTCCCAGGGTCGGGCCACGGGGATCTCGTAGAACAGGGCGAACTCCATAGGAACCCGTTCTAGTCTCTCGCGGACCATCGAGCGACCGCCGACAGGCGGGCGCTCCGAAGACGCAGCGGCGTTCTCGGTGGCGCAGCCGCCGAGAAGAACCGTACGGCCACGGCCGGGTGCGCCAGAGACGGAGTTCGAGGGGGCGGGCATGGGACGACTGGACGGCAGGGTGGCGCTCGTGACGGGCGCGGCGTCGGGCATCGGCGAGGCGACCACCGCCCGCTTCCGTGACGAAGGCGCGGTCGTCGCCACCCTCGACCTGCAGGGGGACGTGGACCACGCGCTCGACCTGCGCGACGAGGACCCGTCGAAACGGCCGTGCGGGCCGTGGTGGACCGGGCCGGCCGGATCGACGTCGTGGTCAACGCCGCCGGTGTGGCGGGGGGCGGCCCGGTGCACCTCCTCCCGGCTGACGAGTGGGACCGCGTCGTCGACGTCAACCTCAAGGGCACGTTCCTGGTGGCCAAGCACGTGGCCGCCGTCATGCTCGGCCAACGGTCCGGGAGCATCATCAACATCGCCAGCATCGAGGGCCTGGAGGGCACCGAGGGCGGGAGCGCCTACAACGCCTCGAAGGGCGGTGTCGTCCTCCTCACCAAGAACATGGCCATCGACTACGGCCGCGTCGGCATCCGGGTCAACTGCATCTGCCCGGGCTTCATCGAGACGCCGATGATGGCGGCGGTCATGGAGAACGAGGGCATGAAGGTCTACCGCGACCGTTGGCTCGAGGAGCACAAGCTGGGGCGCTTCGGGAGGCCCTCGGAGATCGCCGCCGCCGCCCTGTTCCTCGCCTCTGACGACGCCTCGTTCGTCACCGGCCACGCCCTCGTGGTGGACGGTGGCTTCACCGCCGGCATGCGGGCCGGCGTCCTCGAGGGCCTCGGGCTCTAGCCGAGGAAGTCGAGCAGCAGCTCGTTGACCCGGTCCGGGGCCTCGAGCTGCATCCAGTGGCCGGGGCCCTCCACCCGCTCGTAGCGCCAGTTCCCGGCCACGAACGCGCCCGAGCCCTCCATCTGCGCCTCGGTGAGGGCCATGTCGCCGCTGCTCCACACGCCCATGGTCCGGGCCTGCACGGGTGGCAGCTCGAGGGGGCCCGACACCAGCGACTCGGGTGGGAGGTTGGCCCGGTACCAGTTGAGGCCGGCGGTGAGCGCTCCCGGCCGCGACAGGTCGGCGGTGACCTCGTCCACGTCGGGGTGGCCGGCCCAGTCGCGGAGGTTGCGCCAGTCGTCCTGGGAGAGCCACTCCTCGGCCACGCCCTCGAACTGGAACAGGAGCATGTACCACGACTTCTCCCGCTGGGGCAGCCCCGCCCCACCGAAGGCGGCCGGGTGTCCCACCGACAGGGCGGTGAGGGACTCGACCCGGTCGGGTGCGAGCGTGGCCGTGACCCACGCCAGCGCTGCGCCCCAGTCGTGCCCCACCACGTGGGCCCGCTCCACCCCGAGGTGGTCGAGCAGGCCGAGCACGTCGCCCACCAGGTTCGGCAGGCCGTAGGCGGCGACCTCCTCGGGCCGGTCGGAGTCCCCGAAGCCCCGCAGGTCCGGCGTCACCGTGCGGAAGCCGGCGGCATCGAGGGCGTCGACCTGGTGGCGCCACAGGCGACCGCGGTCGGGCCAGCCGTGGAGGAACAGGACGGGCGCCCCGCTCCCCCGGTCGTCGACCTCGAGGGTGACCTCGCCGACCGGGATCCTCACGAGACCGAGCGCCGCCAGGCGCGAGGTCCAGACAGCACAGCCACCATCCTCGGCGGCGAAGCCGCCGAGGAAGGACGTCGCCGCAACGCGAGGTGGACCCCCATGCGCGACCTCACGCCACGAGGCCCAGGAGCTCGGCTCGGCCGGGCGCCAGCGACGGCGCGTTGCGCCAGTCGGCGCCGAGGGCGACGACCTTCTCGACGATCGACGCGTCGGCCATGACGTCGCCGGCCAGCTGGATCACGCCGGCGATCCGGGCGAAGGCCCGCAGCACGTCACCGTCCTGCCCCGAGGCGACCTCCATGGCCTTGGTCATCTCGTAGGTGGGATCGCCCGGGTCGTAGTCCTCGCCCCGGTTGAACGCCTCGATCTCGGCCAGCCGCAGGCGGTCGCCCTGCAGCGTCTCCCGGTACCACGGTCCGACCGTCGACTCCGTGACCTCGTGCCACCGGGCGGCCAACGCCGCCGGGTCGTCCAGGCCCTGCTCCCGCAGCAGGTCGCGCAGGCCGACGGCGTGCATCGTGGCCAGCGAGGCGCCCCGCCCGACCGACGGGTTGGTGCAGGCCCACGCATCGCCGACGGCCAGCACCCCGGTGGCCACGGGCGAGCCGTCCACGACGAAGTTGCGCCAGCGATCCTCGATCTTGGCCATGACGTCGACGCCGTCAGAGAGGGGCTCGCCGTCGACCCAGTGGGCCTGGAGCGGCAGCGACTTCATGACCGCCTCCCAGCGGTCCACGTGCCGCAACGCCCGCAGCGGCGCGTCGCCGGCGCTGGCGATGATGCCGACGCCCCACGTCCCGTTGTCGGCCGGCAGCGTCAGCGTCGAGATGGAGCCGTGGTGCTGCAGGAGCGGGCCGAGGCCCGGCGGCACCGAGCCGTCGGCCGAGCGGAAGTAGCGCCCGTAGTAGACGAAGCCCGAGTCCTCCAGCTCCTCCTCGGGGCGGCGGGCCCCGACGGCCTCGAGCCACCGGGGCAGCGGCGACCGGCGGCCGGTGGTGTCCACCACCAGGTCGGCTCGAAGCTCCTCGCCCTCCTCGGTGACGACGCCCACGACGTGGGGCGTGCCGGCGCGCGCCTTGGGGCCTTGCAGCAGGCCCGCCACCGCCGTCCCCCGGTGCACCGTGACCCCGGGGGTCGACTGGGCGATGCCGGCCACCACCTGCTCGACCACCGGGCGCCGGCCCGTGAGCATCTCGAACTGGCCGTCGTCGGGTCTGGGCCCGCCGGTGACCGAGTCCGGGGCGTCGGCGATGAAGTTGAACCGCAGGGCGCCGGCGGCCTCGAGCGCGGCCGCCACCTCCGGCAGCTCCTGCTCGACGAGCATCCGGAACCGCGGCAGGAAGAGGTGGATCATCCGGAACTGGTTGACCCCCTTGCGCTCCCACGCCGCCCACGCCTCGTCGGGCGTCGCCGGCACCGGGGCGGGATCCCGCTCGAGCACCGTGACGGCATGGCCGTCCTTGGCCAGCAGCATGGCCGTCACCAGACCGCCCATGCCCCCGCCGGTCACCACCACGTCAGCCATGCCGCCTCCCTCGTCGGGCCTGCGGCCCAGTCTGCTCCACGAGACGCCTTCGTCCCCCACCGGGCCCCTGGATCGCTTGACCGCGCCGGTCGCGGCCGCCGAGCATGGCCCGATGGAGGTGCGCCTGGCCACGGCCCACGACATCCCTGCGCTGAGCCGGACGCTCGGGCGGGCCTTCGACGACGACCCGGTGATGGACCACCTGATCCCGAGGGAGGCACGCCGGCACACCGACCGCCTCGCCCGCTTCATGCTCCTCGGCACGAAGGGGGCGGTGGCCGAGGGCACCGTCTACACGACGGCCGAGCGCAGCGGCGGCGCCGTGTGGCGGGCCCCTGGTCGGTGGAAGGTCCCCACCCGCCAGCTCCTGCCCGACCTGCCGGCGCTGGTCTGGGCCCTGGGCCGGCGGCTGCCGGTCGGCCTGGCGACGCTCCAGGCCCTCGAGCGCCACCACCCGAGCGAGCCCCACTGGTACCTCGAGATCCTCGGCACCGAGCCGGCCGAGCAGGGCAAGGGCATCGGCAGCGCGCTCATGGCCCCGGTGCTCGAGAAGTGCGACGCCGAGGGGCTTCCCGCCTACCTGGAGTCGTCGAAGGAGAAGAACATCCCGTACTACGAGCGCCACGGCTTCCGCGTCAGCGGGGAGCTCGACCTGCCGAAGGACGGGCCCCGGCTGTGGCCGATGTGGCGGGAGCCGCAGCCGGCCGCCTAGCGCGCGACCCGGCGACGGGCACCGTGCCCGCGCTCTTTGTCGAGCCGGAGCCCGGACCGCCCCAGACCTCGCCGGCCGGCCGCCTAGAGGGCGACCAGTTCGAGGCAGTCGCGCCCGTTCGACTTGGCGCGGTACAGGGCCTGGTCGGCCTGTTCGACGAGCTGGGCCAGGCCGGCGCCGGGCACGAAGGCGGCCACCCCGACCGACGCCGTCTGCCCGCTGGGGGTGGCCCGCCGCAGCCGCTCGAGCACCGGCACGGCCTGCTCGGCGGTGGCGCCGGGCAGGGCCACGGCGAACTCCTCGCCGCCCCAGCGGGCCAGCAGGTCACCGGCCCGCAGCTGGTCCCGCCACACCGCCGACGCCTCCTTGAGCAGCCGGTCGCCGGCCTGGTGGCCGCGCGCGTCGTTGTAGGCCTTGAAGCGATCGAGGTCCATCAGCGCGATCGTCAGGGCCTCGCCGGTGCGCTCGGCGCGGGCCACCATGCGGGCCGCCTCCTCGTCCCACCGCCGGCGGTTCGGGAGGCCGGTCAGGGGATCGGAGGCCGCGAGACTGGCGACGGAGCTGAAGCGGTCGGCCCGCTCCATGGCGACGGCCGCCTCGGCGGCGAGGAGGGCCAGCGCCTCGGTGACCGACCGGCGCACCCGGGCCCGGGTGATCCGCCACCCCACCACCAGGACGCCGACGACGTCCTCGCCCCGCATGACCGGCTGGTAGTAGGCCGACGCCAGCGCGGTGCCGCTCACCAGCCGCTTGGACGTGGCCGGGTGGGACTGGACGTCCGAGAGGAAGAAGGGCTCCTCCGAGCGGTAGGCGATCTCCACCGCCGAAGGCTCCTCGCCGAGTTGGATGCGCACCGGGGCAATCTGGATGCCTGCGCCGGCGGTCGAGACCAGGGCGCCGGGACGGGGCTCGACCAGCATGGCCAGGTCGGCCCCCGCCAGGTCGAGGGCGGCCTGACAGATCCCCTCGCGGTTGTCCCCCTCGTAGGCGATGCTCCGCGCCGCGGTCGTCACCCGGGCGATGGCCTCCTGGTGTTGCCGCAACCGGAGCACCAGGTCCTGCACGACGATGCCGACCATGGGGGCGACGGCGGTCCAGATCACGGTCCGGCGCCACTCCCCGACCGGGTAGTCGGGCGCGCCGATGACGATGATGGGGACCGCAGAGGCCACCACCGTGACCACGGCCACGACGTACAGGGTCCGGCGGTTGCCGTAGAGCGCCAGGAACATGATGGGCAGCATGTACAGGAGGCCGAAGCCCGACCGGGCGCCGCCCTCCGCCTGCCGGGCGCAGGCGACGGCCACGCAGTAGACGACGCCGGGAACGGCGAGCGCGTCCTCGGGCACACGCTCCCACGGGAAGGCCACGATCGAGACGAACACCGCCATCGTCAGCACCGTGTAGGCGGCCATGAGGCCGAGCGCACCGCCGGGCGGGAACGGGGCCAGCAGCAGCGGCAGCAGCGCGACGAACGTGAAGGGGACGGCCAGCCGGATCCGGGCGCGCGGCCTCGCAACCAGACGTTTCACCTTCGACCCATCGGCGTCCGGGGGCCTGGAGTTGACGTCGGAGCATCTTCCGGGCACAGGACGTCCCAGAGCTCGGGGGCGGGCACCGGGCGGGAGAAGAGGAAGCCCTGGGCCCGGTCGCAACCCATCTCCACCAGGACCTCGACCTGGACCTCCTCCTCCACGCCCTCGGCCACCACCTGCAACCCGAGGGCGTGGGCCATCTCGACGATGGCCGACGCGATGGCCCGGCTGTCGGAGTCGACGCCCAGGCCGCTCACGAAGGCGCGATCGATCTTGAGGGCGTCGAGGGGGAAGCGCCGGAGGTACGACAGCGACGAGTAACCGGTGCCGAAGTCGTCGATGGCCAGGCGCACGCCGAGGCCGCGCAGCTCGTCGAGCACCGTGCCCGTGGCCACGGGATCCTCGAGGAGGAAGCTCTCGGTGATCTCCAGGCACAGCGCCACGCCGCCGGGGGTGAGGCCATGGCGGTCGAGCAGCGCCTCGACCCGCTTGGCCAGCCCTTGCTCGGACAGCTGGCGGGTGGACAGGTTGAGGGCCACTTCGAGCTGGCGGTCGGGACCGAGCTCGCGCACCCACCCGCCCGCCTGGCGGCACCCCTCCTCGAGCACCCAGTGGCCGAGGTCGGTGATGAGGCCGGACTCCTCGGCCAGGGGGATGAACTCGGCCGGCGCCACGACCCCGCGCTCGGGGTGGCGCCAGCGCACGAGCCCCTCGACGCCCACCACCTCGAGCCCGGGCAGGGCCACCACCGGCTGGTAGTGGAGGTCGAGCTCCTCGTGGGCCACCGCCACCCGCAGGCGGCGCTCCTCGGCCAAGCGGGTGACGAGGCGCGACCGCATGCCCTCATCGAAGAGCTCGATGCGACCCCGGCCCCGCTCCTTGGCGCGGTACATGGCGGCGTCGGCGTCCCGCACGAGGTGCTCGGCCGTCGCGCCCTCGCCGCTGGCCAGCGACACGCCGATGCTGGCGCCGACGTGCACACCGCCGTCGGCCTCGTCCACCGGATCGCCCAGGGCGTCGAGGATGCGCCGGGCGATGCGGGTGGCCTCGGCCGGCCCGGCGATGTCGTCGCACACGACGACGAACTCGTCACCGCCGAAGCGGGCCAGCGTGTCGGCCGGGCGCAGGACGTTGGTGATGCGGGCGCACACGGCGCGCAGCACCCGGTCGCCCGCCTCGTGGCCGAGGCTGTCGTTCACCACCTTGAAGCGGTCGAGGTCGAGGAACACGACGGCCACGTGGCACCCGGAGCGCGCGCAGCGGGCCAGGGCCAGGCTCAGCCGGTCGTGCAGCAACACCCGGTTGGGCAGCCCGGTGAGGTGGTCGTGCAGGGCCTGGTGGGCCAGTGCCCGCTCGGCCCGCTTGCGGTCGGTGATGTCGCGAGCCATCACCTGCGAGGCGCGACCGCCGCCGAAGGTCACCGGCACGGTCACGGCCTCCACGTCGATGACGCCGCCGTCGACCCGCACCATGCGGATCTCGCTGAGGCCGGCCTCCTCGCCCGATCTCACGGCGGCCATGCGGGACTGGAGCAGCGGGTGGTCCTCGGGATGCACGAAGTCGAAGGCCGAGCGCCCCAGCAGGTCGTCGGGTGACGAGGCGCCGAGCATGCGGGCGCCGGCCGGGTTCACGTAGGCCACCACCCCGTCCTGGTGGACGGCGATGAGGTCGGGCGAGCGCTCGACGAGGAGGCGGTAGCGCTCCTCGCTCTCCCGCAGGGCCTCCTCCGCCTCCACCCGTTCGGAGATGTCACGGGTGTTGATGACGATGCCCTGCACGTCGGGATCGCTCAGGCGGTTGCGGGACATGGTCTCCACCCAGCCCCACGAGCCGTCACCCCTGCGCATGCGGAAGCGGCACGAAACGGGGTCTTCGGGCGAGGCGATCACCTGGAGGAAGGCGGCCGAGACCCGCTCGAGGTCGTCCGGGTGCACGAAGTCGAACGAGAGCCCGACCTCCTGGTCTTCGGCGTACCCGAAGGTCTCGGCCGCCGCCGGGGTCCAGTAGACGGGGCGGCCGTCGACGTCCAGCACCGTGATGGAGTCGGTGCTGGCCTCCACCAGCGCCTGGAGCCAGGCGCTCCCCCCCGGCCGCGACCGGGCTGCGCGCCGCGTGTCCGGCATCCGCCCCCTTGTCGGCGTCTGAACGGGCCGAGTTGAGGCGGAGGGCCCGTCCTACTCCAGGTAGTCGCGCAGCTTCTGGCTGCGCTGGGGGTGGCGGAGCTTGGCCAGCGTCTTCGACTCGATCTGGCGGATCCGCTCGCGGGTGACGCCGAAGGCCTTGCCCACCTCCTCGAGGGTGCGCACCTGCCCCTCGTCGTCGAGGCCGAAGCGCAGGCGCACGACCTGGCGCTCGCGCTCGTTCAGGTCGGCCAGGGCCTCGTCCACCGCGGCCTTGAGCAGGTCCCGGATGGCCATCTCGCCCGGCGCTTCGGCCCGGGCGTCGGCGATGAAGTCGCCGAGGTTGGTGTCGTCCTCGCTGCCCACCGGCGAGTCGAGCGACAGGAGGTCCTGCGACATCCGGTAGATCTCCTGCACCCGCCCCGGCGAGAGGTCGGCCTTCTCGGCCACCTCCTCCACCGTGGGCTCGCGCTCGAGCTCCTGGTGGAGGGTGCGCTGGATGCGCATGACCTTGTTGATCGTCTCCACCATGTGCACCGGGATGCGGATGGTGCGGGCCTGGTCGGCGATGGCCCGGGTGATGGCCTGGCGGATCCACCACGTGGCGTAGGTGGAGAACTTGAACCCCTTGGTGTGGTCGAACTTCTCGACCGCCCGGATGAGCCCGAGGTTCCCTTCCTGGATCAGGTCGAGGAACAGCATCCCCCGCCCGACGTAGCGCTTGGCGATGGACACGACGAGGCGCAGGTTGGCGGAGACGAGCGCCTTCTTGGCCTCGACGCCGTCGGCCACGAGGACGACGAGGTCCTCGCGCACGGGGCCGTCGAGTGCCTCCCCCTCCTCCTTGAGCCGGGCCCGGGCCGCCTCCCCTGCCTCGAGGCGCTGGGCCAGCGACACCTCCTCGGCCGCCGTCAGCAACGGGACGCGGCCGATCTCCTTGAGGTAGGTGCGGACCGGGTCCGTCCCGGTGCCGCCGCGGCCGCCGTCGCGGTCCGCCGCCGGGGGCCGCCGGCGCGGCACGCGGGGGGCGGTGGGCGGTGCCGGCGCGGGCACCGGGGCCGGAGGGGGTGCCGGCGGGACCGGGACCTCGGGGGCGGCCACCGCGTGGACGTCCTCGACCGGTTCCTCCGGATCGACGGCGATGCCCTGCCCGCCGAGCAGCTCGGTGATGGCGGCGATGAACTCGGGCGTCGGCTCGGGCGAACCGAGGGCCACGAGGACCTCGTCGACGGTGACGCTGCCCCCGCCCAGGCGGCCGAGGTCGATCAGGCGCCGCAGGTGCTCGAGCTCGGACGGGCCGCCGGCGCTCGGCGCGGCCGCCCCGTCCGAGGCGGGGCCACCTGCTTCGTCGGTCCGCTCGCCCGAAGGGTCGATCACGTGGCCTCCGTCGCCCGCTGGCGCAGGAAGGGTACCAACTGCCCCAGGGCCGCCGATCGGGTGGCCGGCTCGGCGTACAACTCCTCGAGACGAAGCTTGAGCCACCCGAGCTGGGCACTGGCCTGCTGTCGCTCGGCCGGGTCGGTCAATCGGCCTTGTTCATCGTCCAGCCACCGCAACGCGCGTCTCCCGGCTCCGTCGACGAGCCGGGCAAGGACGTCGTCGGCGTCCTCGGGCGCCTCCACCACGGCGGCCTGGCGCAGCAGGTCGGCCACCTTGGCGTCCTCCGCCTCGGCGGTGGCCAGGGCCTCGCTGAAGGTGGCGGCGCCGGCCAGGGCGTCGAAGGCGGAGCGGGACGCCGGGTCCTCGAACAGCACCTCGTCGAGCGAGTCGGCCACCGCTTCGGGGCGCTGGACGGCCAGCGCCAGGGCGAGAACGGCGGGCGACTCCCGCACCCGGCCCCCGGCGGGTTGGGGCGGAGGGCGCACCGCCTCCCGCGTCCGCCCGAGGAGGTGGCGGGGGTCCACGCCCAGCCGGGCCGCCACCTGGCCGGCGTAGGTCTCCCGCACGATCTCGTTGGGGTGCTCGGCGATGAGGGCGGCGGCGGCCGAGGCGGCCCGGGCCTGCGCCTCCGGCGATGCCGGGGGCGGCGTGAGCAGCGCCTCCAGGCGGGCGCCCAGGAGGGGCCGGGCCCCTTCGACGGCGGCCCGCAGCGCGTCGGGGTCGCGGCCCGCCAGGTCGCCTGGGTCGCTCCCCGCGGGGAGGTCGGCCACGGCCAGCTCCACGCCGTGCGTGCGCTCCCACTCGTACAGGCGCTGGGCCGCGCCCTGGCCGGCGGAGTCGGCGTCGAACGCCAGCACCAGGCGCCGACCGAAGCGGGCCAGGGCGGTCAGATGGCGCTCGGTCATGGCCGTCCCGCACACCCCCACGGCCCGCCCGATGCCGGCCCGGGCCATGCCGATCACGTCGGTGTAGCCCTCGCACACCACCGCCTCGCCGGAGCTCACGATCTCGCCCTTGGCCCAGTTCAGCCCGTAGAGCAGCGACGACTTGTCGTACAGCGAGGTGGTCGGCGAGTTCTTGTACTTGGGCTCGTTCGGGCGCCCGACCCCGGGCACCACCCGGCCCCCGAAGCCCACGGCGTCGCCCCGGGCGTCGAACACGGGGAACAGCACCCGGGCCCGGAACACGTCCTGGAGCCGTCCCCGGGAGTTCACGAACCCGAGGCCCGCCTCCTTGACCAGGTCGGCGTCGAGGCGGAGGCCCCGCACCAGCTCGTCCCAGGCGTCAGGGGCCCAGCCGATGCGGTAGCGGCGCACGACCTCGCCGTCGTAGCCCCGGGAGCGCAGGTAGCCCCGCGCGTGGGCCGCGTCCGGGGACGACAGCAGCCGCTCGTGGTACCAGACCACCGCCTGCTCGACCGCCTCCACCAGGCGGGAGCGCTTGCGGGCGGTGGCCGTCGTGCGGGCGTCGTCGTAGCGCAGGGGGATGCCGGCTCGGCCCGCCAGCAGCTCGACCGCCTCCCGGAAGCCGAGGTTCTGCGTCTCCCGCACGAAGGTGATCACGTCGCCGGAGGCCTGGCAGCCGAAGCAGTGGAAGACCTGGAGCTCGGCGTTGATGCTGAACGACGGCGTCTTCTCGGTGTGGAAGGGGCACAGCCCGACGTAGCGGGACCCCACGCGGCGCAGCCCGACGACCTCCCCCACCACCACGTCGATCGGCGAGGCGGAGCGGACCCGCTCCACGTCCTCGGCGAGGATCCCCACGGCCCGACGGTACCCGGGCCCCGGAGACCCGGGCGCTCGGGTTCGGCCTCAGGACCCCGGCGCCCCGCGATCCGGGTGGACGGTGGAGTCGATCGAGTCGTCGACGTCGTGGTCGCGGGCGTCGGCCCGCAGCGAGGCGAGGACGGCCGCCACCAGGACCCCGATGATGATCACCAGGGAGAGCGGGGTCGGGAAGTGGTACACCTCGGTGAGCAGCATCTTCACGCCCACGAAGGCGAGGATGACGCCGAGGCCGACGTTGAGGTAGCGGAAGCGCCCCGCCATCCCGGCGAGCAGGAAGTACAGCGCCCGCAGCCCGAGGATGGCGAAGGCGTTCGAGCTGAAGACGATGAACTGCTCGCGGCTGACGGCGAGGATGGCGGGGATCGAGTCGACGGCGAACACCACGTCGGTGGTCTCGATGAGGATCAGCACCGCGAACAGCGGCGTGGCGAGGCGGCGTCCCGTGCGGCGGGTGAACAGCTTCTGCCCGTCGTACTCGTTGGTGGACGGCACCACCTTGCGCACGAGCTTGAGGGCGAGGTTGTTCTCGGGGTGGACCTCGGTCTCGTCGTGGCGGGCGATCTTCACCGCCGTGTAGAGCAGGAAGGCGCCGAAGATGTAGAGCACCCACTCGAACTGCTCGATGAGCGCCACTCCGGCGAAGATGAAGATGGCCCGCAGCACGAGCGCGCCGAAGATGCCCCAGAACAGGACCCGGAACTGGAACTCCCGGGGCACCCCGAAGAACGAGAAGATCACCGCCCAGACGAAGACGTTGTCGACGGACAGGCTCTTCTCGATCAGGTACCCGGAGAGGTACTCGCCCGCGGCCTGGCCGCCGTGCCACCCGAGGACCACGAGGGTGAACGACAGGCCGATGGCGATCCAGACCGCGCTCTCGATCGCCGCCTCCTTGAAGGAGATGACGTGGGCGCGCCGGTGGACCAGCAGGAGGTCGGCGACGAGCAGCGTGGAGATGAGGGCGAGGAAGGCCGCCCACACCCACAGCGGGACGTCGAAGCTGGCGAAGTTCTCGCTCGCGTCCTCGGCGGCCAGCAGGAGGGGGGTCACGGCGTCCGGTCGCGATCAGGCGGTCGACGAGGCTTCGCGGCCGAGGACGGCCTGGGCCGCCGCCAGCCGCGCGATGGGCACGCGGAAGGGCGAGCACGACACGTAGTCGAGGCCGACCTCGTGGAAGAAGGCCACGGACTCGGCGTCGCCGCCGTGCTCCCCGCACACCCCGAGCTTGATGTCGGGCCGGGTGGCCCGACCCCGCTCGACGGCGATGCGGACGAGCTCGCCCACGGCCGGCACGTCGATGGTCTCGAACGGGTTGCGGGGCAGGAGGCCGTGCTCGAGGTAGGCGCCCATGATGCGGCCCTCGACGTCGTCGCGGCTGAACCCGAAGGTCATCTGCGTCAGGTCGTTGGTGCCGAACGAGAAGAAGTCCGAGACCTCGGCCAGCTCGTCGGCCCGCAGCGCCGCCCGCGGCGTCTCGACCATGGTCCCGATGCTGATGGCCATGCCCCCGGTGTCGGCGTCGGAGGCCTCGATGGCCGCCTCCACCCAGGACCGGGCCAGGGCCAGCTCCTCGCGGGTGATGGTGAGCGGGATCATGATCTCCACCACGGGCGTGCCGCCGTCCGCCACCCGGACCGCCGCCGCCTCCACGAGGGCCCGCACCTGCATGGCGTAGAGGCCGGGCTTGACCACCCCGAGGCGAACGCCGCGGGTGCCGAGCATGGGGTTGGCCTCCCGCCACGAGCGGGCGGCGGCCAGCAGCTCCTGCTCCTCTTCGTCCAGGCCCGACAGCGCCTCCTTGAGGGCGAGCTCCTCCACGTCGGGCAGGAACTCGTGGAGCGGCGGGTCGAGGAGGCGCACGGTGACGGGCAGCCCGTCCATGGCCGCCAGCACCTCGACGAAGTCCTGGCGCTGGACCTCGAGGAGCCGGGCCAGCGCGGCCTCCTCCTCGTCGGGGGTGTCGGCCAGGATCATGGCCCGCACCACCGGCAGCCGGTCCTCGCCCAGGAACATGTGCTCGGTGCGGCACAGCCCGATGCCGGCCGCCCCCAGCTCGCGCGCCTTGGCCGCGTCGGCCCCGGTGTCGGCGTTGGCCCGGATGCCGAGCCGGTCGCCCCGGACCTCGTCGGCCCAACCGAGCACGGTGTCGAACTCGGGCGGGGTCTCGCCCGAGACGAGACCGACCTCGCCGAGCACGACCTCGCCGGTGGTGCCGTCGATGGAGATGACGTCGCCGGCCCGCACGGTGACGTCGCCCACGGTGAAGGAGTCGCCGGAGATGCGCACCGCCTCGGCCCCGCACACGGCGGGCTTGCCCCAGCCCCGGGCCACCACGGCGGCGTGGCTCACCAGCCCACCCCGGGCGGTGAGGATGCCCTCGGCGGCGGCCATGCCGTGCACGTCCTCGGGCGAGGTCTCGTTGCGCACGAGGATCACGTGCTCGCCCCGCTCGGCGGCGTCGGCCGCCCCGTCGGCGGTGAAGACGGCCTTGCCCACGGCGGCGCCCGGGGAGGCGGCCAGCCCCTTGGTCAGGACGGTGCGCTCCGCCCCGGTCTCGAACTGCGGGTGGAGGACGACGTCGAGGTGCTCCGGCGTCACCCGCAGCACCGCCGTGGACTTGTCGATGAGGCCCTCACCGACCATGTCGACGGCCATCTTCAGGGCGGCCCGGCCGGTGCGCTTGCCCACCCGGGTCTGGAGCATCCAGAGCTTGCCCTGCTCGATGGTGAACTCGGTGTCGCACATGTCCCGGTAGTGCTGCTCGAGCCGGGCGAAGATGGCCAGCAGCTCGTCGTGGATGTCCGGGAAGCGGTCCTTCAGGGCCGAGAGCGGCTCGGTGTTGCGGATGCCGGCCACCACGTCCTCACCCTGGGCGTTGACGAGGAAGTCGCCGTACTCACCCCGCTCCCCCGTGGCCGGGTCCCGGGTGAAGCCCACGCCCGTGCCCGAGCTCTCGTCCCGGTTGCCGAAGACCATGGCCTGGACGTTGACGGCCGTGCCGAGGTCGTCGGAGATGTGCTCGCGGCGCCGGTAGGCGACGGCCCGGGCGCCGTTCCACGAACGGAACACCGCCTCGATGGCGCCCCGGAGCTGCTCGGCGGGGTCCTGGGGGAACGGTGACCCGGTTCGCTCCTGGACCAGCGCCTTGTAGCGCTCGGCCAGGTCCCGCAGGGCGGCGGCGGGGACCTCGCTGTCGGAGGACACGCCCTCCCGCTCCTTGGCCTCCTCGAGCAGCTCCTCGAAGGGCTCGCCGTCGAGGTCGAGCACGATGCGGCCGTACATCGACAGGAAGCGTCGGTAGGAGTCGTAGGCGAAGCGCTCGTCCATCTGCTTGGCCAGGCCCTCGACGGACTCGTCGTTGAGCCCGAGGTTGAGGACGGTGTCCATCATCCCGGGCATGGAGAACTTGGCGCCGGAGCGGACGCTGACGAGGAGCGGGTCGGCGGGGTCGCCGAGGCGCCGCCCCATGGCCGACTCCAGGCGCTCGCGGGCGGCGTCCACCTCGCCGTCGAGCCCGTCCGGCCAGCCGCCCCGCATGTAGGACCGGCAGGCCTCGGTGCTGATGGTGAAACCGGGCGGCACCGGCAGCTCGAGCACCGACGTCATCTCCGCCAGGTTGGCCCCCTTGCCCCCCAGGAGGTCCTTGAGGGTCATCGGGGGCGCGCCGTGGTCGTGGCGGAAGTCGTAGACGTAGGTCACCGGGGTCGAGCCTACGCGGCGACCGGCCGGACACCGGTGGCCAGCTGCCCGGAAGCGGGGTAAGGATCGTGGCATGCGCCGACTGGCCGTTGTCCTGCTCGCGCCCCTGCTGGCCGCCGTTGCCTGCACCCCGACGGGCGATCCGCCGCTGTCCGTGTCGGAGCGGCTGCTGGCCGACGCCCTGCGGTGCCCGGCGTCGTTCTCCCACCGGAACCACCAGCCCGTCCTCCTGGTGCACGGCACCTTCACCAACCCCGAGGAGAACTGGAGCTGGAACTACGGCACGGCGCTGCCGGCGGCCGGCTACGACGTCTGCACCGTGCGGTTGCCGGCCCGGGCCACGGGCGACATCCAGGTCGCCAGCGAGTACGTCGTCTACGCCGTGCGCAGGATCGTCGAGCGCAGCGGCTCCAAGGTCGACGTGCTCGGCCACAGCCAGGGCGGCCTCGAGCCCCGCTGGGCGCTCCGGTGGTGGCCGAGCCTCCGCAACCAGGTGGACGACCTCGTCACCCTGGGCGCGCCCCACCACGGCACGGTGGTGGCCGACTCGGCCACCCTCTCCCCCGTCGGCGCCCCACCGGCGGCGTGGCAGATGCGCACCACCTCACGGTTCATCGCCGCCCTCAACACCGTCGACGAGACGCCCGGTGCGGTGTCCTACACGTCGATCTACACGCTGACCGACGAGCTGGTGCAGCCGGTGGTGCCCACCGCCACGGCCGCCCTGGCCGGCGGCCGCAATCTGCTCGTGCAGGACCTGTGCCCGGGCCACCTGGTGGACCACGTGGGGCTGGCCTACGACGCCGCCGCCCACGACATGGTGATCGACGCCTTCACCCACAGCGGGCCGGCCGACCCCACCCGCTTCGACCGCTCGACGTGCCTCCAGGTGGCCTTCGACGGGGTCGCCCCCGAGCCCCTGCTGAGCACCGGCATCGCCGAGCTCCAGGACAGCGCCGGCTTCACGGGCGCCCCCAACGCCACCTCGGAGCCCCCGCTCAAGCCCTACGCGCAGTAGCCACCCAGGTTTGGGTGTGTTGTCGTGTCTGACAGACGCAACAACACACCCAAACCCCGGTGGCTAGGGCAGGTCGGCCTCGGTCAGCTCCGAGCGGAGGGGCTCGCCCCGGCGGTAGCGGGCGAGGTTGTCGAGGAACTCGTCGACGGCCCGGTCGAAGCGGCCGAGGCCGCGGCCCGAGGAGTGGGGCGTCAGCACGACCTGCGGGTGGGTCCAGAGCGGCGACTCGGGGGGCAGGGGCTCCGTGCTGGTGACGTCGAGCACGGCCAGCCCGGGCGCGCCCGTGTCGAGGGCGGTCACCAGGGCGGCCTCGTCCACCAGGTCGCCCCGGGCCACGTTGACCAGCACCGACCGGGGCCTCATGGCGGCCAGGAACGCGGCGTCGACCAGGTGCTGGGTGGCCGGGGTGGCGGGAGCCGACAGGACCACGGCGTGGGCCCGGGGCAGCGCCTCGAT
>Ga0126307_10001190_pt1 | contig 17096 bp, 17 predicted proteins | sample Plot28_FD_89955 | JGI IMG/M metagenome (GOLD analysis project Ga0126307, IMG submission 89955) | Serpentine soil microbial communities from UC McLaughlin Reserve, CA, USA - Plot28 | ecosystem: Environmental > Terrestrial > Soil > Grasslands | place: USA: UC McLaughlin Reserve, Lake County... | reverse complement strand
GGAGCTGCTCGGGGCGTACCCGGACCCGTGATGTGGCGAACGTCTCGCACAACGGCCGGTGTCCGACCGTAACCAGGCAAATCGCCCGTCATCAACTCGGCCGAAGGCCTGCGGCGCCGTCAGGACCGCTTCCGCCGTGCCGACAGCGCCGCGGCGACCGCGCCGGCGGCGGCCCCCAGCCCCGCGGCGGTAGGCAGGCCGACCTTGGCCGCCTTGCGCCCGGTGCGGTAGTCGCGGACCCGCCATCCCTGCTCCCGGGCGTGCGCCCGCAGCTTGCTGTCCGGGTTGATCGCGCACGGCTGGCCGACGAGGGAGAGCAGCGGGATGTCGTTGGCCGAGTCGGAGTACGCCGCGCAGGCGCGCAGGTCGAGCCCCTCGCGGTCGGCCAGCGCGCGGACGGCCTCGGCCTTCGCCTCGCCGTGCAGGATCTCGCCGACCAGCCGGCCGGTGTAGACGCCGTCGACGGTCTCGGCGACCGTGCCGAGGGCGCCGGTCAGGCCGAGCCGCCGGGCGATGACCGTGGCCACCTCGACCGGCGTCGCGGTGACCAGCCAGACCCGCTGCCCGGCGTCGAGGTGCATCTGGGCCAGCGCCCGGGTGCCCGGCCACACCTTCGCGGCCATCACCTCGTCGAAGACCTCTTCGCCGATCGTGGTCAGCTCGGCGACGGTGTGCCCCGCGGCGAAGGACAGCGCGGTCTCCCGGGCCTCGTGCACGGTTCCCATGTCCTCGCGCCCGACGACCCGGAACTTGGCCTGCGCCCACGCGAACCGGCCGATGTCGCGGGCGGTGAAGAAGTCGCGGGCGTAGAGGCCGCGGGCCAGCTGAAAGATCGACGCACCCTGCATCACCGTGTTGTCGACGTCGAAGAAGGCGGCCGCGTGCGGGTCCGGCGGCACCTGCAGCGCGGCCTCGACCGCGGCGGCGGCGGCAGAGGCGCGACCGGCCGCGAGCGCGTCCCGGTCGGCCTGCTTCGCCATGACCGCAGAGCGTAGGCCCTGTGCCAGACTGCGGCTGTGTCCGAGCCCGCCGGCACGACGACGGCCGCCCCTGGTGACCGGGCCAACCTCGCCGACCTCGTGCGCACGGCCGCCGGGAGGGTGGGCGACCGCCCGGCGCTGCGTCAGCCGGTCCCCGCCGGCAGCGGCGGCACCGGCGGCACCGGCGGCACCGCGGTCCAGCTGACCTGGGGCGAGCTCGACCGTGACGTCGACGCGATGGCGGTCGGCCTGCGCCGCGAGATGCACCTGCAGCCCGGCGACCGGGTCGCCCTGTCGCTGTCCAACACCGTCGGCTTCGTCACGTCCTACTTCGGCGCGCTTCGGGCCGGCCTGGTCGTGGTGCCGCTCAACACCGGCTACACCGCGCCGGAGGTGGCCGGCCTGCTCGGCGACGCGGGCGCCAAGGCGGTCATCTGCGAGGACGCCACGACAGCCGTGGTCGAGGAGGCGGTCGCCGGCACGCACCGGGTGGTCGTCGACCCCGCGGGGCTGGACTCGGTGCTCGCGGGCGGGCGCCGTGCCGGCCCGGTCGAGGCCGGCCGCGGCGGCGAGGACCTCGCGGTGCTGATGTTCACCTCCGGCACCAGCGGCCGTCCGCGCGGAGCGATGCTGAGCCACCGTGCGCTGCTGGCCAACCTGCACCAGTGCGGGGCGCTGGAGCCGCCGCCCATGCGCGCCGACGACGTCGTACTCCTCGTCCTGCCCCTCTTCCACGTCTACGGCCTGCAGGCGGGCCTCGGCATGGTCGCGGCGACCGCGGCCACCGGCGTCCTGGTCGACCGCTTCGATCCGGCGGGGACGCTCGGGGTGGTGCGGGACGAGGGCGTCACGAACATCCCCGGGGCACCACCGATGTACGTCGCCTGGTCGGTCCAGCCGGGCCTCGAGGCCCTGGGCGGGGTGCGCCTGCTCGCCTCGGGCGCCTCCTCGCTCCCCGCCGACGCCGCGGCCAGGGTGCAGGCGGCCACCGGCCTCACCGTGCACGAGGGCTACGGGCTCACCGAGGCTGCCCCGGTCGTGGCGACCACCCTGGCGTCGCCGGGGGCGTTGGCCGGCTCGATCGGGCGCCCGCTGCCAGGCGTCGAGACCCGGCTGCTCGACGAGCAGGGCAACCCGGTCGACGAGGGGGACCCGGGCGAGATCTGGGTGCGCGGCGACAACCTGTTCTCCGGCTACTGGCCGGACGGGGTCGACGGGCCGGCCGACGACGGGTGGTGGGCCACCGGCGACGTCGCGATCACCGACGAGCGCGGCGACCTGGTCATCGTCGACCGGCGCAAGGAGCTGGTGCTGGTGAGCGGCTTCAACGTCTACCCGCGCGAGGTCGAGGACGCGCTGGTCCAGCACCCGGGGGTCGCCGAGGCGGCCGTGGTGGGCGTCCCCGACCCGCAGACCGGGGAGGCGGTGCACGCGTTCGTGGTGCCGGTGGACGGCAACACCCTCACCACCCTCACGCCCGACGACGTGCTCGCCCACGCGGCGACCCGGCTGGCCCGCTTCAAGCGGCCGAGCACCGTCGAGGTCGTCGACGAGCTGCCGCACTCGGTCACCGGCAAGGTCGCCAAGGGCCGGCTGCGGGAGGCGCTGGAGTGACCGGAGCGGCCGGCGGGGCCGAACCAAACGGCGGGACGCCGCCTGCCCGGGTGCTGCTGATCGGCAAGCCCGGCTGCCACCTCTGCGACGACGCCCGCGAGGTCGTCGCCAGGGTGACCGCCGAGCTGGGGGAGCGCTTCGAGGAGCGCAGCATCCTGGACGACCCGGACCTGCACGAGCGCTACTGGGAGCAGATCCCGGTCACCCTGGTGGACGGGGAGCCGCACGACTTCTGGCGGGTCAGCGAGGACCGCCTGCGCGCGGCCCTGCTCGAGCGCTGACCGTGGCGGGCCGCCGCGGGGCATGATCGCTCACTTTGTGCTCACGTTCACAAGCGCATAGCCTGACGAGTCCGGAGCAGACCTCGGCCGAGGCGAGTGGGAGACCCGTGACGAGCGCTGGACGACCCGACGCGAAGGCCGGCCACCGGCCGGCCCGCCAGGGCATCCCGGCGGCCACCGTGGCGCGGCTGCCCGTCTACCTGCGGGCGCTGGGCACGCTGGCCGACGAGGGCGTCTCCACCGTGTCGTCCGAGGAGCTGGCCGCGGCCGCGGGGGTCAACTCGGCCAAGCTGCGCAAGGACCTCTCCCACCTCGGCTCCTACGGCACCCGTGGGGTCGGCTACGACGTCGAGTACCTCGTCTACCAGGTGTCCCGGGAGCTGGGCCTGACCCAGGACTGGCCGGTCGTCATCGTCGGGCTCGGCCACCTCGGTCACGCGCTGGCCAACTACGGCGGCTTCGCCTCCCGCGGCTTCGCGGTCCGCGCGCTGCTCGACAGCGACCCGGGCACGGTGGGCAGCTTCGTGGCCGGCCTGCAGGTCGAGCACATCGACGACCTCGAGGAGCTCGTCGGGTCCCGCGGCATCGCGATCGCCGTCATCGCGACCCCGGCCACCGTGGCCCAGTCGGTGTGCGACCGGCTGGTCGCAGCCGGCGTCGGCAGCATCCTCAACTTCGCCCCGGCGGTGCTCGTCGTGCCCGAGCACGTCGAGGTGCGCAAGGTGGACATGTCGATCGAGCTGCAGATCCTGGCCTTCCACGAGCAGCGCAAGACCGCGCTCGACCCGATGACCGCGATGGCGGGAGTGGACGCCGGCTCCGACCCGCGCGTGGCGGTGACCTCATGAGCGTCCTGGTCGTCGGTCTCTCCCACCGCACCGCGCCGGTCGGCCTGCTCGAGCGGACGACCCTCACCCGCGAGAGCGCTGAGAAGCTGCTCTCGGACGTCGTCGGCAGCGACCACGCCGGAGAGGCGATGGTGCTCTCCACGTGCAACCGGGTCGAGATCTACGCCGACGTCGACAAGTTTCACGGCGGCCTGGCCCAGACCTCCGAGCTGCTGGCGCGCCGATCCTCGGTGCCGATCGACGAGCTCACCCCTCACCTGTACGTCCACTACGAGGACCGGGCGGTCGCCCACCTGTTCTCGGTCGCCTGCGGGCTCGACTCGATGGTCGTCGGCGAGAGCCAGATCCTCGGCCAGGTCCGCACCGCGCTGAGGGCGGCGCAGGACCACGGCACGGCCGGCCGCACGCTCGGTGCTCTGGCGCAACAGGCGCTGCGGGTGGGCAAGCGGGCGCGCACCGAGACCGGCATCGACCGGGCCGGCCGCTCGCTGGTGACCGCGGGGCTGGACGAGGCCGAGCGCACCCTCGGCCCGGTGACCGGGCTGTCCGCGGTCGTCGTGGGCGCCGGGTCGATGAGCGCGCTGGCCGCGACCCTGCTGTCGCGGGCCGGCATCGGCCACCTGGTGGTCGCCAACCGCACCTTCGCCCACGGCGAGCGGGTCGCGGCGGCCGTCGGCGCCGAGGCGGTGGCCCTGTCCGGCCTGCCCGACGCGATGGCCGGCGCCGACCTGGTCATCACCTGCACCGGCGCGGTCGGCCACCTCATCTCCCGCGACGACCTCGTGCGGGTGCAGCAGGCGCGGGACGGGCGGCCGTTCGTCGTCGTCGACCTGGCGCTCCCGCGCGACCTGGCGCACGACGCGCACGACGTGCCCGGCGTCACGGTCGTCGACCTCGAGACGCTGGCCCGGGCGCTGGAGGCGACCGAGCACGCTGCTGATGTCGAGGCCACCCGCGCGATCGTGGCCGACGAGGTCGTCGCCTTCCTGGGCTGGCAGCGCGCGGCCAGCGTCGCCCCGACCGTCGTCGCCCTGCGCGAGATGGCTGACGGCGTCGTACGGTCCGAGCTGACCCGCCTGGCCGGCCGCCTGCCGCAGCTCGGCGACAGGGAGCGGGTCGAGATCGAGCAGACCGTGCACCGGGTGGTGGACAAGGTGCTGCACGCCCCGACGGTGCGCGTCAAGCAGCTGGCGGGGGAGCCCGGCGGCGAGGGCTACGCCGACGCGCTCTCCAAGCTCTTCGGCCTCGACCAGGCCGCAATCGACGCCGTCACCCAGGTGCACATCGAGGAGCGTCCGTCATGACCGCCCTGCGCATCGGCACCCGTGGCAGCGCCCTGGCGACGGCTCAGGCCGGGCAGGTCGCGGCCGAGCTGACCGCGCGCACCGGCCGCCAGGTCGAGCTGGTCACCGTCACCACACTCGGCGACACCTCGCGGGCCGCACTCACCCAGATCGGCGGCACCGGCGTCTTCGTCGGCGCGCTGCGAGAGGCGCTCGCCGCCGGGGAGGTCGATGCCGCGGTCCACTCGCTCAAGGACCTGCCGACCAGCCAGCCCGACGAGGTGCTGGTCGCGGCGGTCCCGCCCCGGGAGGACCCCCGCGACGCGCTGGTCGCCCGCGACGGGCTCACCCTGGGCGAGCTGCCGGCCGGCGCCAAGGTCGGCACCGGCGCGCCGCGGCGGGCCGCCCAGCTGCGCGCGCTCGGCCTCGGGCTCGAGGTCGTCGACGTGCGGGGCAACGTCGACACCCGCCTGCGCATGGTCTCCGAGGGCAGGCTGGACGCCGTCCTGCTGGCCCGCGCGGGCCTGGCCCGCCTCGGTCGATTGGACACCGTGACCGAGGTGCTCGATCCTCTCCAGATGCTTCCCGCCCCCGGCCAGGGGGCGTTGGCGGTGGAGTGCCGCTCCGGCGACAACGCCACCGCCGAGCTGCTCGGCAGCCTCGACGACGCCGTGACCCGGCTCGCCGTGACCGCCGAGCGAACCCTGCTCGCCGAGCTCGAAGCCGGCTGCTCGGCCCCCGTGGGTGCCTACGGGGAAGCAGCCGAGCCCGAGCCCGACGAGCACGTCATGCAGCTGTACCTCCGGGCCGTCGTCAGCGCTGTCGACGGCTCCGCGAGTGTCCGGCTGTCCGCCACCGGACCCCTCGACGAGGCGGCGCGGATCGGTCGTGGTCTTGCGACCGAGCTGCTCGCCGAGGGGGCGGCTGACCTGATGTTGGAGCGCGTTCAGTGACCGCCCCCAAGAAGAAGACCTCCGCTGAGAAGACGAAGGTCACCAAGGTGTCCAAGGCGACGAAGCCGTCGCCGGTGCTGGGCTGCGTCGCGTTCGTGGGCGCCGGGCCCGGTGACCCGGAGCTGCTCACCGTGCGCGCCGTCGAGCTGCTCGCGCGCGCCGACGTCGTCGTGACCGAGTCGCAGGACGAGGCCTTCGTCCGCCGCTTCTGCCGCCCGGACGTAGAGGTCGTCGACGGCTCGCTCGGCGACGACGGCCAGCCGCTCAGCCACGCCGTGCGGGCCCGCCTGGTGGTCAAGGCCGCCAAGTCCGGCGGCTCGGTGGTGCGGCTGCTCGACGGCGACCCGTTCCTCTACGCCACCGGCTCCGAGGAGGCCGCCGGCTGCGCCAAGGCCGGCATCCCGTTCGAGGTCGTCCCCGGCGTCTCCTCGGTGAGCGCCGTCCCTGCCTACGCCGGCATCCCCCTCACCTCGGCCAAGCACCGCGAGGTCCGGGTGGTCAACGTCGCCGAGGGCACCGTCGACTGGTCGGTCGTCGGCGCCGGCTCCGCCACCCTCGTGCTGCTGTCGGCGACCCAGGTCATCGGCCACGCCGCCAAGGCGCTGATGGCCGCCGGTCGAGCCCCGGAGACGCCGGTCGCGATGATCGAGCAGGGCACGACGACCGGCCAGCGCACCGTCGTCTCGACGCTCGAGCGCGTCGCCGCGGACGTCAAGGATGCCAAGCTCGCGCCGCCGACCGTCACCGTCGTCGGCGACACGGTCGGCTCCCGCGAGGTGCTGTCGTGGTTCGAGACCAAGCCGCTCTTCGGCTGGCGGGTCCTGGTGCCGCGCACCAAGGAGCAGGCCGGCGCTCTGGCCGAGAGGCTGCGGACCCACGGCGCCGTGCCCGAGGAGGTGCCGACCATCGCTGTCGAGCCGCCGCGCACGCCGCAGCAGATGGAGCGGGCGATCAAGGGCCTGGTGACCGGCCGCTACGAGTGGGTCGCCTTCACCTCACGCAACGCGGTCAAGGCGGTGCGCGAGCGGTTCGAGGAGTACGGCCTCGACGCCCGGGCCTTCGCCGGCATCAAGGTGGCGGCCGTCGGCGAGCAGACCGCCGGCGACCTGCTCGCCTGGGGCATCAAGCCCGACCTGGTGCCCAGCGGCGAGCAGTCGGCCGCCGGTCTCCTGGAGGACTGGCCGCCCTTCGACGCCGTCTTCGACCCGATCGACCGGGTCTTCCTGCCGCGCGCCGACATCGCGACCGAGAACCTCGTCGCCGGCCTGGTCGAGCGCGGCTGGGAGGTCGACGACGTGACCGCCTACCGCACCGTGCGAGCCGCCCCGCCCGCCGCCCCTATCCGCGAGGCGATCAAGACCGGCGGCTACGACGCGGTGGTCTTCACCTCGTCGTCCACCGTGCGCAACCTGGTCGGCATCGCCGGCAAGCCGCACTCGTCGACGGTGATCGCCTGCATCGGCCAGGCCACCGCCAAGACGGCGGAGGAGCACGGGCTGCGCGTCGACGTCCTCGCCCCGCACCCGTCGGTGGCCGAGCTCGCCACCGCGCTCGCCGAGTACGGCGCCTCGGCCCGGTCGGCCGCGGTGGCCGCCGGTGAGCCGGTGCTGCGGCCCTCGCAGAAACGCCCGACGGCCCGCCGGAAGGCCACCTGACGATGCCGACCGGCACGGGCCCGCTCGCGCAGTTCCCGACGGGACGCCCCCGCCGGCTGCGGCGGACCGCTGCCCTGCGCTCGCTGGTCGCGCAGACCCGGGTGTCGCCCGGCGACCTGGTGCTGCCGCTCTTCGTCCGGGAGGGGCTGGCCGAGCCGGCGCCGATCTCGACGATGCCCGGCGTGGTCCAGCACTCGCGCGACTCGCTGCGCAAGGCCGCGGCCGAGGCGGTGCAGGCCGGGGTCGGCGGGCTGATGCTCTTCGGCGTCCCGGAGACGAAGGACGCGACGGGCACCGGCGGGACCGACGACGACGGCGTCCTCAACGTCGCGATCCGCGACGTGGTCGCCGAGGTGGGCGACGGCACGGTCGTCATGTCCGACCTGTGCCTCGACGAGTTCACCGACCACGGCCACTGCGGCGTCCTCGCTGCCGACGGGTCCGTGGACAACGACGCCACCCTGGTGCGCTACGCCGAGATGGGCCTGGCGCAGGCCGCCGCCGGCGCCCAGGTGCTCGGGCTCTCGGGGATGATGGACGGCCAGGTCGGTGTCGTGCGAGCCGCTCTGGATGGCGACCGGCTGGTCGACACCGTCCTGCTCGCCTACACCGCGAAGTACGCGTCGGCCTTCTACGGCCCGTTCCGCGAGGCCGTGGAGTCGACCCTGCAGGGCGACCGTCGGACGTACCAGCAGGATCCGGCCAACCTCGACGAGGCGCTGCGCGAGCTCGCCCTCGACGTGGCCGAGGGCGCCGACATCGTCATGGTGAAGCCCGCGCTGCCCTACCTCGACGTGGTGCGCCGGGTCGCCGACGAGGGCGCCCGGCTGGGTGTCCCGGTCGCGGCCTACCAGGTGTCCGGGGAGATGGCGATGGCCGAGGCGGCCTTCGCCAACGGCTGGCTGGACCGCGACCGGACGATCCTCGAGACGCTGACCTCGGTCCGCCGCGCTGGGGCCGGCATCGTGCTGACCTACTGGGCGGTCGAGGCGGCCGGCCTGCTGCGGAGGGTCGGCGCGTGACGGCACCGCTCCCGCCGGCGCCCGCGTCGGAGGCCCTGCTCGCCCGCGCGAAGGCAGTCACGCCTGGCGGCGTCAACTCACCGGTCCGCGCCTTCCGCGCCGTCGGCGGCACCCCGCGGTTCATGGTGGCCGGCCGGGGCCCCTACCTCGTCGACGCCGACGGTCGCGAGTACGTCGACCTGGTCTGCTCGTGGGGGCCGCTGCTGCTCGGCCACGCGCACCCCGCGGTCGTCGACGCCGTGCAGGCAGCAGTCGCCCGCGGCACGTCGTTCGGCACGCCGACCGAGGGCGAGGTCGCGCTCGCCGAGGAGATCGTGGCCCGGGTCGAGCCGGTCGAGCAGGTGCGGCTGGTGTCCAGCGGCACCGAGGCGACCATGTCGGCGATCCGGCTGGCCCGTGGCTTCACCGGTCGCGGCAAGGTCGTGAAGTTCGCCGGCTGCTACCACGGCCATGTCGACTCGCTGCTCGCCGCGGCCGGGTCGGGCGTCGCGACGCTCGGCCTGCCGGACACGCCTGGCGTCACGGGAGCGTCGGCCGCGGACACCGTCGTCGTTCCGTACAACGACCTGGCCGCCGTCGAGACCGCCTTCGCGACGTACGACGGGGACGTCGCCGCGGTCATCACCGAGGCGGCCGCCGGCAACATGGGCGTCGTCCCGCCGGAGCCGGGGTTCAACGCCGGGCTGGCCGAGCTGTGTCGCGACAACGGCGCGCTGTTCATCAGCGACGAGGTGATGACCGGCTTCCGCGTCTCGCCGGCCGGGTGGTTCGGGCTCGAGGGCGTGCGGCCGGACCTCATGACGTTCGGCAAGGTGATGGGCGGTGGCTTCCCGGCCGCAGCCTTCGGCGGCCGCGCCGACGTCATGTCGCGGCTGGCGCCGGCCGGGCCGGTCTACCAGGCCGGGACCCTGTCCGGTAACCCGGTGGCCACCGCCGCCGGGATGGCCACCCTGCGCGGGGCGGACGCGGACGTCTACGCGCGGGTCGACCGGGTGGCCGCCGAGCTGTCGGCACTGGTCGGTGACGCCCTGACGACGGCCGGCGTTGCGCACCGGGTGCAGCACGCGGGCAGCATGTTCTCCGTCTTCTTCAGCGACGAGTCGTCGGCCGGCGCACCGGTGACGGACTACGAGTCGGCGAAGCGGCAGGACGTCTTCCGCTTCGCCGCGTTCTTCCACGCGATGCTCGACCGCGGCGTCTACCTGCCGCCGTCGGCGTTCGAGTCCTGGTTCCTGTCCGCCGCGCACGACGACGAGGCCGTCGGCCGGGTCGTCGACGCGCTCCCCGCCGCCGCCCGCGCCGCGGCGGAGGCCCTGCCCACGGAGGACGCACGATGACCGAGCCGGCTGCCGCGGCGACGACCACCGTCCACGTCCTGCGGCACGGCGAGGTGCACAACCCGAGCGGCGTGCTCTACGGCCGGTTGTCGGGCTACCACCTCTCCGACCTCGGCCGCGCGATGGCCGAGCGCATCGCCGAGCACCTCGAGGGGTCCGACGTCACCCACGTCGTGTCTTCGCCCCTGGAGCGGGCGCAGGAGACCGCGGGTCCCGCGGCCGCGCTGCTCGGGCTCGAGGTGGCGACGGACGACCGGCTGATCGAGGCGGCCAACGTGTTCGAGGGCAAGACCTTCGGCGTCGGCGACGGGTCGCTGCGCAAGCCCGAGCACTGGGTGCACCTGCGCAACCCCCTGCGGCCGTCGTGGGGGGAGCCCTACGTCGAGATCGCCGAGCGGATGCTGGCGGCGGTCCACACCGCGCGGGACGCCGCTCGCGGTCACGAGGCGCTGTGCGTCAGCCACCAGCTGCCGATCTGGACCGCCCGGTCCTTCGCCACCGGCCGCCGGCTCTGGCACGACCCGCGCAAGCGGCAGTGCGCGCTCGCATCGCTCACCTCGTTCACCTTTTCGGGCGACGACCTGGTGACGGTGTCCTACGAGGAGCCGGCCCGCGACCTGCTGCCCGCGCCGATCGCGGGCGGCAAGAAGTTCGCCGCCGGAGCCTGATGGCGACCCCTGCCGCGGTCAGGACCGCCAGCCGGCGGGTCGGCGGCGCTCTCGCCGTCAGCCTGCTAGGGCTCCCGTTCCTGCTCGGCGGGTGCAGCAGCGGCACCGGGCAGGCCGTCGCGGGCCAGGGCTACATCGCCGGGCGCGGCACCGTCGTGCAGCTGGCGCCGGGCGACCGGGACGACCCGGTCGAGTTCACCGGCCGCACCCTCGACGGCGCGCGCTTCCACGTGACCGACCACCGCGGCGAGGTCGTCGTGGTCAACGTCTGGGGCTCCTGGTGCCCGCCGTGCATCGCCGAGGCGGCCGACCTGCAGGAGGTGTGGGCGGCCGAGAGGGCCGACGGAGTGCAGTTCGTCGGCATCAACTTCCGCGACAACCGGGATGCGGCGCTGGCCCACGAGCGCCGGTTCGGCGTCACCTACCCGAGCATCGAGGACGAGGCCGGCGAGACGCTGCTGCAGCTGCGGGGCAGCCTTCCGCCGCGGGCGATCCCGAGCACGCTGGTGCTCGACCGGTCGGGCCGGGTGTCCGCGCGCGTACTTGGGCAGGTGCCCGCCGCGACCCTGCGGGCGCTGGTGTCCGACGCGCTCGCGGAGCCGTCGTGACGACGTCGGTGAGCATCGGCTCGACCACAGTGGCGAGCATCGGCTCGACGGTCACCGACGGCTCGCTGGTGCTCGCCCTGCCGCTCGCGGTCGCCGCCGGTCTGGTGTCCTTCCTGTCGCCGTGCGTGCTGCCGCTGGTGCCCGGTTACCTGACCTACGTGACCGGGCTGAGCGCCGCCGAGGTCTTCGACGACGCCGCGACCCGGCGCTGGCGGCTGCTCGCCGGGGCTGCGCTGTTCGTCGCCGGCTTCACCGCCGTCTTCGTCAGCGCCGGCGTGCTGGTCGGCAGCCTCGGCACCTTCCTGCTCGAGCAGGAACGGCCGCTGCAGGTCGCGCTGGGGGCACTCACCATCGTGCTCGGCCTGGCCTTCGCGGGGCTCCTGCCCGGGCTCTCGCTGCTGCAGCGCGACGTTCGGCCGCACGCCCGGCCCGCGGTCGGCCTCGCGGGGGCGCCGCTGCTGGGCGTGCTCTTCGGTCTCGGCTGGACGCCGTGCGTCGGCCCGACGCTCGGTGCGGTGATGGCCCTGGGGCTGGACAGCGGCACCGCCCTGCGAGGCGGTGTGCTCGCGGTCGCCTACTGCCTCGGCCTCGGGATCCCCTTCCTGGTGACCGCGCTGGTGTTCGGGCGGGCGATGTCCGTCTTCGGCTGGGTGCGTCGCCACCAGCTGGCGGTCCTGCGGCTGGGCGGCGGGATGCTCGTCGCGATCGGGGTGCTGCTGGTCACCGGCGTGTGGGCCGACCTCGCCGTGCAGATGCAGATCTGGGTCAACGGCTTCACCCCGGCGGTCTGAGCGATGGTCGACAGCGATCGCGCGGTGACCGAGCCGCAGACGGGGAGCGAGGGCGAGGACGAGCAGCGGCCGGCGCCGCCGCTGCCCTCGCAGCTGCGGCCGCTCGAGCTGGCCCGGTGGGCGTGGCGCCAGCTCACGTCGATGCGGACGGCGCTGGTGCTGCTGTTCCTGCTCACCCTCGCGGCACTGCCCGGTTCGCTGGTGCCGCAGCGCAGCGTCGACCCGCTCCGGGCCCAGGAGTTCGCCGCCGACCACCCGACGCTCGCGCCGTGGTACGACCGGCTGTCGCTCTTCGAGGTCTACTCCTCGCCGTGGTTCGCCGCGATCTACCTGCTGCTCTTCGTGTCCCTTGTGGGCTGCGTGCTGCCGCGCAGCCGGGCGCACTGGGCCGCGGTGCGGGCCCGCCCGCCGGCCGCGCCGCGGAACCTGTCGCGGCTGCCGGTGCACCGGTCGTGGACGACCGACCGCGACGTCGCCGGCGTCCTGGCCGCCGCGCACTTGGTGCTGCACGATGAGCGGTTCCGGGTCGACGACGGCGACGGGTCGGTGGCGGCCGAGCGAGGACACTGGCGAGAGACCGGCAACCTGGTCTTCCACCTCGCCCTGCTCCTGCTGCTGGTCGCGGTGGCGCTGGGCAGCCTGTTCGGCTTCAAGGCCAACGTGCTCGTCGTCGAGGGACGCGGGTTCGCCAACACCCCTACCGCCTACGACACCTTCGCGGCGGGCGCGCTCTTCCGCGACAACCAGCTGCGGCCGTTCACCTTCCGCCTCGACGACCTGGCCGTGCGCTACCAGCAGGACGGCGACCAGCGCGGCGCGCCCCGCGACTTCACGGCCCAGGTGTCCTGGCGGGCGGCGCCCGGCGACCCGGGCCGGCAGGGCACCCTGCGGGTCAACCACCCGGTCGTCATCGACGGCACCAAGATCTTCCTGCTCGGCAACGGCTACGCACCGGTCTTCACCGTCCGTGACTCGACCGGGGCGGTCGTGTCGCGCGGGCCCGTGCCCTTCCTGCCGAACGACGGCTCGATGGCCTCGCGCGGCGTGGTCAAGGCACCGAGCGCCCAGCCCCAGCAGCTCGGCTTCGAGGGCTTCTTCCTGCCGAGTGCCGCCTTCGACCCGCAGCGCGGCCCGATCTCGGTCTTCCCCGGCCTCCGGCTGCCGCGCGCTGTACTCACCGCGTGGACCGGCGACCTGGGGATCGACGACGGCACGCCGCAGTCGGTCTACGCCCTCGACAAGTCGGGGCTGGCCCAGGTCAGGGGCGAGAGCGGCCAGCCGCTGGCGCAGTCGCTGGCCCCCGGCGCGACCATGGAGCTGCCGGACGGGTCGTCGATCACCTTCGACGGTGTGAGTCGCTGGGCCTCCCTCCAGGTGACGCGCAACCCCGGCACCGGCCCGGCCCTGGCCGCGTCGGTGCTGGCCCTGGCCGGCCTGATGCTCTCGCTCTTCGTGCGGCGCCGGCGGGTCTGGGTCCGCGCGTCCGCAGCAGCCGGCGGGCGTACGCTCGTCGAGGTCGCCGGCCTGTCCCGCACCGAGGGAGAGGGCCGTGACGCGCTGGCCGACGAGGTCGCCGCGCTCGCGGGGCGGATCGAGGCCGAGCTGGACGGGAGGTCCACGTGAGCAGTGCCGGGCTCGCCGGGCTGAGCAACAACCTGCTGTACTCCGCGATGGTCGTCTACGCCCTCGCCATGTACTGCTACACAGCGTCGCTGGCGTTCTCGCGCCCGGGTCGCGTCCCGGCGGAGGAGCGGGTCGAGGACACGACCCAGGGCCTCGTCCAGGAGCCGACCGAGGTCCGTGAGCTCGCCGCGGTCGGCGGCAGCGGCAGCACGACGACGTACGACGTCGAGCACACCGCCGGTGGCGCCACCGCGACGCCGGACCTGCCGGAGCGCGCCGACCGGCTGAGCCGGGTCGGGGTCAGCCTCACCGTGCTCGCGTTCGCGCTGCACCTGGGTGCGGTGGTCACCCGCGGGCTGTCGGCGGATCGTGCTCCGTGGGGCAACATGTTCGAGTTCTCGGTGACCGGCGCGTTGGCCGTCACCGGCGTCTACCTGGTGCTGCTGCGCCGCCACGACATCCGCTACCTCGGCACCTTCGTCGTGCTGCCGGTGCTGCTGACGCTGGGCCTCGCGGTCACCGTGCTCTACACCGAGTCGGCGCAGCTGGTGCCGGCGCTGAAGTCGGTGTGGCTGGTCATCCACGTCTCGGCGGCCATCATCGCCTCGGGCATCCTCACGGTGGGCTTCGCGCAGACGGTGTGCTTCCTGGTGCAGGACCGGCGTGAGCAGCGCCCGGTCGAGGCGCGCACCCCGTCGTTCATGGACCGGCTGCCGTCGGCCGCCGCGCTGGACCGCTCGGCCTACCGGATGCACGCGTTCGCCTACCCGATCTGGACCTTCGCCGTCATCGCCGGCGCGATCTGGGCCGAGAACGCGTGGGGCCGCTACTGGGGCTGGGACCCCAAGGAGACGTGGGCGTTCATCACCTGGATGGTCTACACCGCCTACCTGCACGCCCGGGCGACCGCCGGCTGGAAGGGCCGCAAGGCGTCCTACGTCGCGCTGCTCGGCTACGCGACCTTCCTGTTCAACTACCTGGTCGTGAACATCTGGCTGGTCGGCTTCCACTCCTACGCCGGTGTCGGCTGAGTCGTCCGACCTGGCACGCTTCGTCGACGCGCAGGACGCCGGGGGGACCTACGAGGCGGCGCTGCGCGAGCTGCGCGCAGGCCGGAAGCGCAGCCACTGGATGTGGTTCGTCTTCCCGCAGGTGGAGGGGCTCGGCAGGTCGGCGACCGCGCAGCACTTCGGTCTGCGCGGCCTTGCCGAGGCGCGGGCGTACGTCGCCCATCCCGTCCTGGGCCCGCGACTCCTCGAGGCGGCACGGGCACTCGTCGAGCAGCCCTCCGACGACGCGGTCGCGGTGCTCGGCTCGACCGACGCGATGAAGCTGCGGTCGTCGATGACGCTGTTCGCGGCGGCCGACCCGGACCAGCCGGTCTTCGGCGAGGTGCTCGCGAGGTTCTTCGACGGCGAGGCGGACCAGGCGACGCTGACGCGGCTTGGTGCCTGACCGATCCAGTCGAGCTCGGACAGGTCAATGCGGCGTGGGTCGGTAGACGAGCTCTTGGATGTGGCCGTCGAGGGTCCGGTGCTCGAGCAGCTCCAGGTCGAAGTCGGCTGCGTCCTCGAAGACTCGGTCCAGCCCGGTCTGACCTGTGATGACCGGGAAGAGCGTCACCTGCACGCGGTCGACCAGGCCGGCTGCCATCAGCGCCCGGTTCATCGACAGGCTGCCGTGGGATCGCAACGGCACTTCGGACTCCTCCTTGAGCCGGGTGACGACGTCGACAGCGTCGCCCCTCACGACGGCCGCGTTGGGCCAGTCGAGGGGGGCTTCCAGCGTCGTCGAGACCACCGTTGCCGGCAAACTCCTCATCCGAGTCACCCAGAGGTCGCGTACCTCGGACTCCTCGGTGCTGGAGGCCAACATCCGCGCGAACGCCCGATACGTGTTCGCTCCGAAGACCATCCGCTGCTCCGCGTCGTACAAGGCGAGACGGTGGTCGAGGAGCTCAGGGCCCTGCTTGCCCCAGTAGCCGGACCAGTTCCCGGCGGCGGCGCCGAAGCCGTCGAGGCTGGTGAAGACGTCGAAGGTGTAGGTCGTGGTCACGCAACTTCTCCTCGGGTGCCGTTGATCCGTGTGGGTACAGACTCGATCTGCCCGCGTGACTCATCGATCGGTCTGGCGACCGCCGCCGCGACTCAGCCGGTCTTCTCCCACACCGAGACGTGGGAGCGGCTCTCGCCGATGAAGGGCTGCCTTGCCCAACCGGCCCAGCGGTCGCGCAGCCGCAGGCCGGCGATCCGCGCCATCAGGTCGAGCTCGGACGGCCAGACGTAGCGGAACGGCATGGAGACCGCCTCGAAGTGGGCGCCGACCCGGGTGTAGTGGTGGGACACCAGGTGCTGCTGGACGACGTCGTACTCGTCGACGCCCACATGGTCGGCGTCGCGGTGGAACACCAGGTCGGTCCGGCCGGGCGGCAGCCGTTGCAGGTCGGGCACCTCTACCTCGATGACGAAGCAGCCACCCGGCGCGAGGTGCCGTGCCGCATTCTCGAACGCGGCGACCTGGGCGTCCTGGGAGGTCAGGTTGCCGATGGTGTTGAAGACCAGGTAGGCGAGCGTGAACTCGCCTCTCGGTCCAACGGTCGCCGTGGTGAAGTCACCGATGGCGACCTCGATGTCGTCGCCACCGGGTTTGGCGCGCAGCTGGGCGACCATGTCGCCCGAGAGGTCGATGCCGTAGACGTTGACGCCGCGCTCGTGCAGGGGGAGCGCGACCCGACCGGTGCCGATCGCGAGCTCCAGCGCCGGGCCGTCGCCCGCCAGCTCGGCCAGCAGGTCGACCGTCGGCCCGAGGACGGCGGGCGCGAACATCTCCGGCGACCGCGCGTCGTACCGCTCGGCGATCGCCCCGGCGAAGTGGTCAGGCAGCTCGGCAGTCATCCCGCCGACCCTGGCACGGCCGTCGCGACGGGTCCACCGACATGTGGGGGCGGCGGTGGCCCGGGGTCGTGCCGACCGACCGTGCGCTCACCCCAGCTGGTCGCGGCGACGGGTCAGGTAGGCGGTCTCGGCGGTGTTGCCGGCGAGCTCGATGGCCCGGTCGTACGCCGCGCGAGCCGGACCGCTGCGTCCCAGCCGGCGCAGCAGGTCGGCCCGGGTCGCGTGGAAGGCGTGGTAGCCCGCCAACGCGTCCGCCAGCCGGTCGACGGCGGCCAGCGCCACGTCGGGGCCGTCGAGCTCGGCGACCGCGACGGCCCGGTTGAGGGCGACGATCGGCGTGGGGTCCAGCCGGACGAGCTGGTCGTAGAGGGCGACGACCTGCGACCAGTCGGTGTCGCGCACGTCGCGCGACGACGTGTGCACGGCGTTGATCGCTGCGAGGATCTGGTAGCGGCCCGGGGCCTCCCTGGTGCCCAGGCGCTCGCGCACCAGCTGATGGCCTTCGGCGACCAGCGCCGCGTCCCAGGCCCCACGGTCCT
>Ga0126307_10001189_pt1 | contig 17099 bp, 16 predicted proteins | sample Plot28_FD_89955 | JGI IMG/M metagenome (GOLD analysis project Ga0126307, IMG submission 89955) | Serpentine soil microbial communities from UC McLaughlin Reserve, CA, USA - Plot28 | ecosystem: Environmental > Terrestrial > Soil > Grasslands | place: USA: UC McLaughlin Reserve, Lake County... | reverse complement strand
CGTGCAGGAAGGACCGCTTCTCCACCTCGCGCGGCAGGTCGTCCGCGGGCGTGAGGCAGCCGATCGCCTCCGTGTCCTCCTCACGCAGCTCCTCGGGCGTGCGTCCGAGGCGATCGAAGTAGGCCCAGTACTGCGGTCGCTTCTCCCGCCGGTGGTACTGCAGCAGGTCGGCGGCGAGCTGATCGCCGACGGTGGCGGCCAGGGCGTCGAGCTGGGCGATCCGCGCGGCGAGCTCGGGTGACGGCTGGCGCGAGTCCGGTGGACGGAGCTCGTCGATCGCGACGTCGAACACGCTCTCGGCCTCGCGCTTCTCGTCGAGCAGCCAGTCGCGGAGGCCGAGCGTGGAGCGGCAGTCGTCGCGGTTGTAGTCCGCGATGGCCCCGAGCTTCGTGTCATCCCGGCTCGCGAGCCACTCCTGGTAGGCGAGGATCGAGCCGCCGGCCTCGGTCACCTCGGCGTCGCGCTCGAGCGGATACATCGCCTCGACCGCCTTGAGCGAGTAGCTCTCCGTTCCGATCCGCATGGCCTGGCGGACGACGGTGTAGAGGTCGACGAAGACCTTGCCGCGCAGAAGCGCGTCGACCTCGGCCTCGCGCGTGCCGTAGCGCGCCATGAGCTTCTTGATCGCCGTGGGCTCGTAGTGGTTGTAGTGGTAGATGTGCAGATCGGGGAAGCGGCTCAGTCGCTCGGTCACCCAGTCGATCCAGCGCTCGAAGCTCGCCCGCTCCCCCTCGCGGGAATGTGCCCACAGCGCCCGGTAGTCCGGCGACTCGAGCGTCACCGTGCCGAGGAGGTACTCGAGTCCCTCGTCGCCCCAGTAGGGATCGCCCTCGATGTCGAAGAACACGTCACCCGGCGAAGGCGCCGGCAGGCGGGCGAAGCCACGTTCGGCGGCCGGCTCGAGGAGCTCGCGCATTGGAGCGTCCAGCCCGCGGCTGGCCACCTGGAGCCTGGCCTGCTGGCGCAGCCCGGCCAACGTGTGCGCCGACACGCGCGGGACGCGCACGTCGGCCGTCGTGGCGCCGAGGTCCGCGACGGTGCCGACGCCCGCCGCCTCCAGGCGCAGTCCCTGTGAGCGCGTGAGGAACGCGACGAGGCTGAGGTGGTCGTCGGCGCGGCGCTTGTCGCGGCACCGCGCCCACCAGTCGCAGTAGGCGCAATGCTCGACGGGATAGGGGTACGGCGGCAGGGCGCCTGCCTCGAGCTCCGCGAGCCTCTCCAGGTACCGCGAGCGCACGCGACGCGCGTAGGCCAGGAAGTCGCGCGGCCGGAACGGCCGCAGCTCGCCCGTGCCGAGCACGATCCACATCCGCTCGGGCCAGCGCTCCTGGATGCGCGCCACCTGCTCGCTGTAGAAGAGCAGCTGGAAGATGAAGTACGGCTTGGGGTGCGTCGCCAGCTTCGCGTCGTAGGCCTCGTACGACCACCCGCCGAGCGAGGATGGCTCGTCCACGCGGACCAAGAAGTCCGCGTAGCCCAGCCACCGGTCTTCTTCGAACGCCGCCTGGTAGACGACGCCGCGGCGGGCGCGCATCGCCTCGATCGTGTCGGCGACCGCCGTTTCGCGATCGGTGATCTCCGCGACGTCGCGCCCCTCGTCCACGAGCTGCCGGAGGAACTCGGCCTCGTGCTGGCGCCCGCGTTCGGCGATCAGCTCGGCGTCGGGACGCGGCGCCTTGTCGAGCCTGATCTCGCCGCGCGCGCGTCGCAGGTCGAGCCATGTGCGGTGCTCGCAGGCGAGGAAGTTGTTCAGGTCGCTCGGTGAGAGCCCGAGGCCGTCACGCGTCGCGCGCATGAGGTGACACGGTAGGCGGCGTTCACCCGAACGTCGCGCGGAAGTCCTGCACGCCGAACGTCGCGACGCGGCGGCCCGTCGCGAGGAAGCCGAGCGGGCCGTCCGGCGCGGGGCTGAAGGTCCCGCGGCCGAGGACGGGGCGCGCGTCGCCCGCGCAAGGGATCGGCGCCAGTCGGCCGCCGACCACCTGCACCGTGCCGGTCCGGACGCGCGGCAGGCGGGGGAGGCGGAAGCGGGCGCGGAAGGTGCCGTGGGCGACCTCGCGCCCGGCGGCCCACGCGGCGGCGCTACCGCCCGGCGAGAGGCGCAGGTCGAGCTCGGCGAGCTCCTTCGGATAGCCCCACAGCGCGCGGCCGCCTTCGCGGGACGGCTCGCTGTCGACCCACATGTGCGTCACGGTTGCGGCTGGCCGCCCTCGGAAGCGCCCGGCGACCGCGGCGCAGAGCTCGCCGTACTCGAGGACGCTGCCGCCTCGGTACTCCACCCAGCCCGCGATGACCACGCCGTGACGGGCGATCACCAGCGGCTCGAACCCGTCGGGCGTCGTCGGCAGCTGCGCCGCCGGCAGGACGAACACCGAGAAGCACGCGTGGCCGGCGAGCTGCCACGGCGCCGGCGGATAGGCGATGTGATCGACCGGTCCCGGGCCGGCAGTCGACCGGACGTCCGCGCTCATGGACCCGGTGACACTGCGCTGAGCGGCACCTCGGCGCGCACGAGCGTGCCGTGGCCGGGCGGGCTCTCGACGGACAGCCTGCCCTCGAGCGCGCCGACGCGGTCGGCCAGCCCGCTCAGCCCCGAGCCCGCGCCGGCTGACGCGCCGCCGACGCCGTCGTCGCGCACCTCGACGACCATGGTGGCCTCCTGGCGCGCGAAGCGCACGACCGCGTTGTCCGCGCGTGCGTACTTGGCGACGTTCGTGAGCGCCTCGGCCACGGTGAAGTAGGCCGTCGCCTCGGCGACGGGCGGCAGCCGGTCCTCCGGGACGCCGACGACCTCGACAGGGACCGGAGCGCGTGCGGCCAGCGCCTCGATCGCCGGTCCCAGGCCCCGCTCCGTGAGCACCGCCGGGTGGATGCCGCGGGCGAGCTCGCGGAGCTCGGCCGAGGCGCCGGCGAGCTCGTTCGCGAGGTGGTCCAGGAACGGCGCGGCAGCCGCCGGGTCGTCCGCCACCCGCTTGCGGGCGAGCCTCACCTCCAGGCCGAGCGCCACCAGCCGCTGCTGGGCGCCGTCGTGGAGGTCGCGCTCGATACGCTTGCGCGCGGCGTCGGCGGCTTCGACGATCCGCGAGCGTGACGCCCGCAGCTCCTCGGTGCGCGCCTGCTCGACCTCGCGGCGGCGCAGTGCCTCCTCCGCCGCCTTGCGGTCGGTGACGTCGAAGATCGCGCCGTCCATCCAGCGCTGCCCGCCGGCACCGGGGACGAGCTGTCCGCGGTCCAGCACCCAGCGGACCTCGCCGTCGGCGCGGACGATCCGGTACTCGAGGACCCACGGGCGCTCGTACGTCGCCTCGCCGACCGCGGAGAGGACGCGCTCACGGTCGTCCGGATGGATGATGCTCACGAGCGTTCGCTTCGAGCTGTCGATGAAGCTCGCCGGCGGGTAGCCGGAGATGCGCTCGATCTCCTCGGTGATGAGCTCGAGCGTGTGTCCGGCGTGCCACGCCGAGCGGTAGATGGCCCCCGGGACGCTGACCATGAGCGACCGCAGCATCGCGTCGTTGGCGCGCTGACGGACCGAGCGCAGGCCGTTCTGCGCGCGCGCCAGCAGCTCGGCCCGGCTGAACGGCCGGTTGAGGTAGTCGTCGGCGCCGGCGGCGAGCGCGGACGCGGACTGCGAGCGCGACGTGATCGCGAGCAGCCAGGCCTCCCCCAGGTGGGGGTCGTCGCGCAGCGCGCGGGAGACCGCGGCCGCGTCGACCCGGCCCGACGCGCGATCGGCGATCACCAGGTCGGCTGGCGTCTCCCGGAGCGCCCCCGAGGCGGCGGCCACGTCGGGCACCGCCCGTGTGTCATGGCCGGCGGCGCGCAGCCACGGATGGACCTCCGGCTCGGCCGCGCCCACGACGAGCACGGCCGGCCGGCGCCAGCGCACGGTTTCCGAGGACGCCACGGGCTGATTATCTTGCATCGCCGATGCACGCCCCGACGACGACAGCGTGATGGCCGTCGACGTCCTCACCGAGACCACCGTCGCGCGCCCGCGCGACGAGGTGGCCGCCTACGCGACCGACCCGGACAACGCCACCGAGTGGTACGAGAACATCAAGGCCGTGCACTGGCGCTCGCCGCGCCCACTCGCCGTCGGCTCGCGCGTCGCGTTCGTCGCCGCCTTCCTCGGCCGGCGGCTCGAGTACACGTACGAGATCCGTGAGCTCGTCCCCGGCGAGCGGCTGGTCATGAGCACGGCCGAGGGCCCGTTCCCGATGGAGACGACCTACACGTTCGCCGACGCCGGCCCCGGCGCGACGCGCATGACGCTGCGCAACCGCGGCGAGCCCGCCGGCTTCGCCAAGGTCGCCGCACCGGTCATGGCGGCCGCGATGCGCCGTGCCAACGGCAAGGACCTCAAACGCATCAAGGAGATCCTCGAAGCGCGCACATACGATCCGTAAGCAATCTTGAGCCCACGCTCAGGAACGCCCGTCAAGCTGCCTGCATGCCCCGAATCGAGCTGATCCCCGAGCGTCGCGGCGATGGCACGATCATCTTCCGCGCGGTCGTCAAGCGGCGCGGCGAGGGGCTGCGGCGCTGGATCCGGCGGCTGCGCGTCGCCGCCGCCGCGGCCTAGAGCCCCGCGGCGGCCATGTCCTGGAGCACGAGGTTGGCCATCGCCTGCATGCCGATCAGGTTCGGGTGCACGGGCGCCGCGGGCGACGCCGGCGTGAACGGCTCGACCCAGCGGATCAGCGGCGGCGCGCAGGCGTCGTGCCCGACGCTCGCGGCGTAGACGTCCACCAGCCGCGCGCCGTTCGCCGCGGCCTGCTGCGCCAGCATCCCGTTGAGCTCCTCCTGCTTGGCCCGCAGGTAGGGCACGTCGCCGTCCGCGATCGGCATCTGCGGGTAGCAGCCCGGCCCCTCGTGCGGCAAGATCGCCGAGTAGTTCACGATGAACGTCGTCGACTTCGGCGAGCGCGCACGGATGCCGTCCAGGACCGCGTCGACCTTCGGCGCCGTCTTGGCGATCCGGCGGCTGATCTCGTCCTGCCCGCCGGCCGTGTACTGGTCCTTGCACGGCGAGTCCGTGCGCGGCGTGAGCGTGACGCAGTCCTCGGCGATGCTCGAGAAGCCGATGTCGTTGCCGCCGATCGTCAGCGTCACGGCGACGGTGTTCTGCGAGAGCGAGTCGAACTGGGGCGGGTTCGGGCCCGGATCCACGTTCTGCGTCTGCGTCATGTGGTTCGTCTTCGCGCCCGAGCAGCTCGGGTCGCGGAACTCGGGGAACGGCCGCGCGCGCTGCACCATGTGGATGTAGTTGTTGTTCGACTTCAGGCAGCCGTACGGCTGGATCTGGAGCGGGATGACCGGTCCCGCGGCGTACGAGTCGCCCAGCCCGACGTAGCGCTTGGCGGCCGAGGCCGGCGCCACCCCGGCGAAGATCGAGATGGCGACGAGCGCGAGGAGCGCAGCCAGCCTGTTCCGCATGACGGCGGAACTACCCCGCCGCCCGCGCTAGCAAGCCATGTGCGCCAGCGCGGCCGAGCACGCGTCCCGCCGCAGCCCCGTGCCGCCGCCGCCACCACCGCCCGGCCGCCGCTGCGCCGCACGCGCCCGGTGCCCGGTGAAAGTGATCACCTGCTGGAACGTCGGGCGGTTGGTCCAGCGCATCGTCGCCGGGAGCAGTCCGGGCGTGAACTCGATGCGCTCGCCGGTCGCGTCGGCGCGCCAGTCGTCCGGCGACGGGCTGCCGTACTGGCTCTCGCCCTCGGCGCCGGCCTCGTCCAGCGCGGCCCACAGTGAGTTCCGGCAGGCCACCAGGTCGCCGCCGCCGCAGTAGCTCAGCGCGAACGGGCTGCGCACCGGCTGGCCCAGGAGCCGGCGCAGGTCCTTGTCGATGTACGAGTACCAGCCGGCGTTGTAGGAGCTGCCCTGGTTGTTCGCGTCGTCGCTGCGCGTGTTCAGCGAGTCGAGCTGCTCGAGCTGCGGCCCGAGGACGGGGCTCATGACCGCGTCGGCCAGCCGCTCATAGGCGACGTCCATGACCGCCGCGCCCGGGTCGTCGATCCGGCCGTCGAGGTCGCGGTCGAGCCGGCTCGATCCGCTCCCGCGCCACGCGCGCAGGAGCTCGAGCATGCGCGCGGCGCGCGGGCTGGAAGCGGGACCCGTGCTGAGCACCGTGTCGATCACCGGCAGCAGCTGGTCGTTGCGCAGGTCCGTCGTCGCCGCGCGGTTCATGACCGACACCACGGACGGCAGCGTGTGCTTGCGCCGCGCCGCGATGCCCGCGCGGAAGAGCTCGTTGCGCACCACTGAGCCGTAGTGCCACGTGTCGTCGGCGGCGGTCCAGCCCTTGGCCGGCTTGTTGTTCCAGTTGAGGATCACGCCGCCGCGCTTGGTCTGCTGCGGGTGCTGTCCCGGCTGGATGAAGCCCTGCCATTCGTAGCTTCCGTCGCCGTTCGTCGGCAGGCCGCTGTCGACGCCGGCGGGCCGGACCGGCAGCCGGCCCGTGGAAACCATCGCGATGTCGCGGTCGTCGGCGTACAAGAAGTTGAACGTGACCTCGAAGCCCTTCGCGACCGTGCGGCGGAAGTCGGCCGCGGAGCGCACGCGGTTCGACATCAGGTCCTCGATCGGCAGCGCGCTCGCGATCTCGCGCCCGCGCGTGGACCGCTTGCGCGAGATGGCCACCCGGCGCCCGTCGACCGTCGCGTAGCCCACGACCGGCCCGTGCACCGTGCTCCGGGTCGTGACCGCCGCCGACGTCGGGTCGGTCGGGCTGCCCTCGATCGTGCCCGCGCTCAGCACTTCCATCGGCCGGCACTCGCCCTTGTACATGTACGTCAGGTCGGTGCCGCACAGCGTCTCGACGTACTCGTCCACCAGGTCGTTGCCGGCCGACGTGAGGCTCCACACGAAGTCCTTGCCCCGGCCGATCACGAACGCGAGCGCGAAGCCGGGCACGCCGACGCCGCGCGTGTCGATCCCGCCGCCGTGCAGCTCCATCTCCATGAGGACCTGGGGGTAGAAGTAGCCGACCTGCGGCCCGGCCACGAACAGCGGGTGACCGCTCTTCGAGCGCGCGGCCGACATGAGCAGCGCGTTGCTGGCGGCGGGACCGGGGGCGTCGATGATCTGGTCGACCGGCGGCACCGGGAGGCTGAGCGGGTCGGTCGAGAACGAGCCGTCGTCGAGCACGACGTTGCCCGGGCCGCCCTGGCGGATCGCCCGCCCGTACGGGAAGCGGCCGCCGACCGACACGTCGGTCTCCTCGTCGAACTGCTCGCGCAGGTCGTTCCAGGCGTCCCAGCCGCGGTCGGCGCCGAGCCGGTCGCGGAGGGCGTCGAGCAGCTCGGAGCGCGCGGCCTCGTCGCCCCCGCCCTCGCCGAAGACGCCGGCGAGCAGCGCCACCATCGCGTAGACGTCGTTGCGGGTCCACGGCGCGTAGGGCAGCTCACGCTCGCGGTAGTTCGCGTTGATGCCCTCGACGTACTGGTCGATGTAGCGCAGGATGCGGCGCCCGCGCTTGCCGAGCGACTGAAGCACCTGCGTCTGCTCGGCGATGAGCGTCTCGCTCGCCGGCGTCGGGATGAACCGCCCGCCGGCTTGCGCGAGCGTGAACGCGGTGGAGGCCGCGTCCGGGACGTCGAGCGCGGAAAGCCGCGCGGGCCCGCGCAGGACCTCCATGATCAGCGAGCGGTCGGCGGCGCTGACCCAGCCCGCGCCGTACATCAGGTCGTCGCGCGTCCGCGTCCTGATGTGCGCGACGCCGAAGCGGTCGCGCGTGATCTTGACCCGCGCGCCGCGCGACGTCACCTCGCTGCGCGTCGGGCCCTGGCCGGCGGTGCCGAAGACGTTCGGCTTGAACAGCCGCTTGATGTCCGCCGATCCCACCTGGTCGAACAGCGGCGTCAGGCTGTCGTACATCACCGCCTGGTCCGTCGAGTTCGCGTCCGGCGGCAGCGCGCCCGACTCGCCCGACGGCAGCACGTTGTACGCCTGGGCCGCGAAGTCGCGCGCCACCGCCGCGGCCGGAGCGGCCGCGAGAACGACGGCGCCGGCCAGCAGCGCTACGAGCCCCCGAGAAACGCTGATCGGCGGACCCTAGCGAGGCCTCGCAGCGCGTGCGGCACCTCCCGCGCCGGTCGGATTTCCGACTAGGTTGCCGCGTGCGATGGCGAAGGTCCTGGCCTACACCTCCCCCGCGCGCGGGCACCTGTTCCCGGTCGTGCCGATCCTCTCGGAGCTCCAGGCGCGCGGGCACGACGTGGCGCTGCGCACGCTCGCGTCACAGGTCGAAACCATGCGCGGGCTCGGCGTCGACGCCCAGCCTGTCGATCCCGCGATCGAGGCCATCGGCCACGACGACTACCTCGCGCGCACGCCGATCGGCTCGAACCGCCGCAGCGTGCGCGCGTTCTGCGCGCGTGCCGTCCACGACGCGCCCGACCTGAGGCGCGCGATCGACGCCGAGCGGCCCGACGCGCTGCTCGTCGACGTCAACGCCTTCGGCGCCATCGCCGCCGCCGAGGCCTGGGGCGGCCCGTGGGCCGTCTGGTGCCCGTACCCGCTCCCGCTGCCGTCGCGTGACGCGCCACCGTTCGGGCCCGGGCTGAAGCCCGCGCGCGGCCCGGTCGGCCGCGCGCGCGACGCGGCGCTGCGGCCGCTGCTGTTCAAGACGCTGGAGCGCATCGTCACGCCGCGCGTGAACGAGATCCGCGAAGGCGTCGGACTGGCGCCGCTCAGCGGCGCGGAGGCGCTGTTCGCCGCGCCGCCGCTGCTGCTCTACCTCACCGCCGAGCCGTTCGAGTACCCGCGCGGCGACTGGCCGGCGAACGTGCGGATGGTCGGGCCGTGCGCGTGGGACCCGCCGGCCGATCCGCCGGCCTGGCTCGATGAGAGCGATGAGCCGCTCGTGCTCGTCACGACGTCGTCCGAGTTCCAGGACGATGGCCGGCTCGCCCGCACCGCGCTCGAGGCGCTGGCCGACGAGCCGGTGCACGTCGTCGCGACGCTGCCCTCAGCGCGGATCGGCCCAGGCGAAGTCCCGCCGAACGCGCGGGTGCTCGAGTTCGTCCCGCACGCGCCGCTGCTCGAGCGGGCGGCGTGCGTGCTCACCCACGGCGGGATGGGCGCCACGCAGAAGGCGCTGGCCCGCGGCGTCCCGGTCTGCGCCGTGCCGTTCGGGCGCGACCAGCTCGAGGTGGCGCGCCGCGTCGAGGTCGCCGGCGCGGGCTCGCGGCTGCCCGCGCAGCGGCTCCGAGCCGACCGGCTGCGCGCCAAGGCCCGCGAGGCGATCGGCCGCCGCGCCGGCGCGCAACGCGTTGCAGCCGGCTTCGAGGCGGCCGGCGGCCCGCCCGCGGCCGCCGCCGCGTTCGAGGCGCTGCTCGCGCCGGCCCGCTAGACCCCGCGCGGCGAGGAGTCGTGCAGCACGACTCCGAACAGATCGCGGATGGAGAGCATCCCGACGACCTCGTCGCCCTCGACGACAGGCAGGTGCCGGAAGCCGCCGTGGAGCATGAGCACCGCGGCGTGCTCGGTGGTGTCGCCGGGCGCGATCGTCTCCGGGTCGCGCGTCATGCAGTCGCCCACCACAGCTTCATCGTGCAGACCGCGCGCGACCGCGCGCATGAGGTCGCGCTCGGTCATGATCCCGGCGAGCCCGCCGCCCTCCATGACGAGGACCGCGCCGACGTTGCGCTCGACCATCTGGCGCGCGACGTCGACCACCGACGCGGCGGCCTCGACCGTCAGCAGGTCGCGCGACATGTCGCGCCGGACCTCGGGCATGGCGGCACTCTATGCCCAAGCCGCGGGCGTAGCATCCGCGCCCATGGGCAAGCGCACGAGCTACCCGCCCGGCACGTTCTCCTACGCCGAGCTGGCGACGAGCGACACCGCCGCGGCGAAGGACTTCTACACGCGGCTCTTCGCCTGGGAGTACGACGACGTCCCGGTCGGCGACGGCCGCGTCTACTCGATCGCGAACCGCGACGGGAGCGCGGTCGGCGGGCTGTACGCGACCGGCGATCAGCCGCCGCACTGGAACTGCTACGTGACGGTCACCTCCGTCGACGGGACGGTGGAGGCCGCCGCCGGCCACGGCGGCAGCGTCGTCGTGCAGCCCCACGACGTCCAAGATCTCGGCCGCACCGCGATCGTCGCCGACCCGGCCGGGGCGAGGCTGTGCCTGTGGGAGCCCCGCCGGCGCATCGGTGCCTACCTCGTCAACGCGCCGGGCGCCATGAACTGGAACGACCTCGTCACGCCGGACCCGGAGGCCGCCGCGCGCTTCTACGGCGTGCTCTTCGGCTGGCGCGCGCAGGAGGTCCCGGGCGCCGGCGGCTACCGCGTGATCTGGAACGGGGAGCGCACCAACGGCGGCATCATGCCCGTCGACGTCGAGCGCATGGGCCCGGACGCGCCGCCGGCCTGGATCCCGTACTTCGGCCACGACGACGTCGGCCGGCTGATCGCCGAGATCGACGGCCTCGGCGGCCGGCTGTTCAACGGGCCGATCGAGATGCTGCAGGGCAGCATCGCCATCCTCGGCGACCCGCAGGGCGCGGTCTTCGCCGTCTGGACCGGCGACTACGACGATTGACTAGGAGCCGAGCGTCGGCGTGTCGACGTCGGGCTTGAGCACCGGGCACATGAAGCCGAACGTCGGATGCGACTGGAACGACACCGCGTCGGCCGTCGGGCTGCCGAACCACGGCTTCGCGACCGGGGCCGTGCGCGTCCTGCTGTCCAGGCCGCCGCCGGAGATCCGCAGGACGTCGATGCCGCGATAGGCGTCGGCGGTGTAGACGATCTGCTGGTTCGGGTCTGTCGGCGCCCAGTACGCGGCCCACGTCGAGCCGTTGGCCGGGATGTAGTAGCCGACCTGGCGGATGCGCGACGGATTGCGGTAGTCGAGGAAGCGGACGCCCTGCTCGTACCAGCCCACGGCGGCGACGCCGTGCTTGGCGTCGAACCAGTGCGACGAGCAGTTGACGGTGACCGGCGCCTTGGAGTCGACCGAGCCGTCGGTGAACATGCCGTTGAGCTCGGTCTCCCACGAGCCCTGCGGCCGGATCACGCCGCTGCCCATCTGCGAGACGTCCCAGGTCTCGAACTTGCCCTGGCCGCGGCAGCCGCCCGGCGGCACCTCGTCGGTGTCGATGTAGTCCTCCTCGGTGATCAGCAGCGTGTTGCCGCGCCGCTGGGAGTTGTGGAGGATGAAGTCGTTGTACGGGCCCGGGTTGCGTCCCGCGTTGGTGGTCTTCGCGAGGAACTGCGGCTTGAGCGGGTTCGCCGTCAGGCGATAGCCGGCCGCGCCGCCGCCGCCGACGCTCCAGACCGTGCCGGTGCTGTCGAGCTCGGTGTCGTGCGTCACCCGGAACGCCTCGCTCCGCGAAGCCGCCGACTCGAACTTGCCCAGCGACCGCGGCGCCGCCGGGATGCTCACGTCGACGACCTCGACGAGGTCACCGCCGTCGACCCACAGCTGCGAGCAGCGCTTGACGAAGTTGGCGATGTGGCCGGACCCGCGGCCCTCGCCGGTCAGGCCCAGCGGCATGACGGCGGTGACGACCGGTGTGATCGGGTCGGCGATGCTGACGACGTAGAGGAGCGCGCCGAGGTCGCGCGTCGCGCGGTCGTTGACGACGATCAGCTTGTTGCCGCAGAGATCGACGTCCTCGTTCTCGAAGTGCGGCAGCGGCAGCATGCCGACGACCTGGGGCCGGCTGGGCTGCGCGATGTCGAGCACGGTGATCCCGCCCCAGCCGCTGACGTAGGCGTAGTGGCCCTTGAAGTTCATGCCGGCGGCGGAGCCCGGGATGTGGGCTCGCAGCTCGACGTTGCCCGACTTGGCGAGCGGCGGGTCGACCACGCCGGTCTGCGCGAGAGCGGGCGCGGTGGCCGTCACGGCGAGGACGCCGGACAGCGCGAGCACGGAAACCAGAGCCTTGAAGTGCATCGGCGAAACCTCCCCGGGCCCCCAACTTCCCGGTCGGCCGAGGTCGAAACCCCTGTATCAGGAGTGAGGGACGCGGCTCTTCTGTCGCATGCGATCCCCCATCACCCTCATCACCACCACGGCGGTCGGCGTGGCGCTCATCGCCGCGGGCGCCGCACAGGCCGCGGAGGAGAAGCCCGTCCCGCCGAGCGGCCCGGCCGCGCAGGCTCCGGACGCGGCGGCCGCGAAGGCGGCCCGCTTCGCCCGCGACCACGGCGCGCTCGGCGCCTACTACGACCAGGCGCGCGGCGCGCACGTGGTCGTCGTGGGGACGAAGTCGGCGCTGACCGAGGCGGCGGTCGACAAGGCCGTCGGCGACTCGGCGCGGCTCGAGCGCCGCAGCATCTCCAAGGCGACGGTCGACGCGATCCAGGACAAGGTCGCCAAGCGCGCGTTCAGCGCCGCGGCCGCGAAGTACAACTACGCCAGCTACCTCGACCTCCAGACCGGCAAGGTCGTGCTCAACACGAACGCGCCGGACGCGGTCACCGCTCCGCTCGAGCAGCAGTACCCGGGTCTGATCGAGCAGCACGACGAGGCGGTCCGGGACACGTTCGACCGCAAGAGCGACGTGCCCGCGTTCTGGGGCGGCAGCTCGATCAAGAGCGGCGGCGCCGTGTGCTCGTCGGGCTTCGTCGTCAAGAAGCCGACCGGCCAGCGGTTCCTGACCACCGCCGGCCACTGCTTCGGCGTCGGCGCCAACGTGCTGACCACCAACGGCAACCTGTCGGTCGGCAACGTCACCCAGCGCGGCCCGTTCCTGCCGTGGCCGTTCCAGTCGTTCGACATGGAGCTGATCGGCGGCAAGAGCTACGGCTCGTCGATCTTCGTCGGCGGCACGCTGAGCTCGACCGGCAAGCACGTCAACGGCGCCGGCGATCCCGTCGTGGGCTTCACGAACTACTGCCGCAGCGGCCAGACGTCGGGCGAGCAGTGCGGGGAGACCGTGACCAGCGTCAATGCGCAAGTGTGCACGCAGACCGGCTGCAAGTCGCCGGTGATCTCCTACACCGGCCCGGTCTCGCAGCCCGGTGACTCCGGCGCGCCGTTCTACGTCTACAGCGGCGACGGCTCGCAGGTGTTCATCCGCGGCATGAACGTCGCCTCCGGCGGCGCGACGAGCTACGCGGAGAAGTGGAGCCGCATCTCGTCGAACCTCGGCGTGACGATCGTCACGTAGGGGTTCGCCCCGAAGGGCCCGCAGCGCAGGCGAAGGGGACGGCTCACGCCGTCCCCTTCGTGCTGCCGGCGAGCGCTTGTGCGATCGCCGCGGCTCGCTCCCCGCTCATGTTCGCGGGCGGCGAAGGCTCGTCGCCCTCGCAGCACCGGTTCGCCGCCGCCACCGCGTCGTGCAGGCAGCGGCCGAGCGCCGGCGCTTCCGCGTCCTCCACGCCCTCGAGCACGAGGTCGCGACCCTGGACGATCCCGGAGAGCCGCAGGTGTCCCACGTGCGCGTGGCCCATGAGATCCGTGCTGAGGTGGCTGGTCAGCGCGCGCGACCAGCGCGGACTGGGCGTGCCCGTCACCGGCACGCGCACGCACGCGCCGACCCGGCCGTCCGCGAGCGGCTCACCGTGGACCTGGCCGGTCAGTTCATGTCTCTCTCCCATGGATGACGTCTTCCAGGGCGGCTGGGCCGGGAACCGTGGCGGCTTGCCGCAACCCCCCACGCGGGGGGGGCTAGCGACGGGCCCACAGCGCCTCGACGTGCCGCCGCGCGGCGTCGTCGAGGTCGGGGTGCGCGCCCGCGCGGGCGTTCGCGGCGGCGTGCGCGGGGTCCGAGGTCGCCGGGATGACCGCGGTGATGCCGGGCGCCGAAAGCGCCCACGCGAGCACCGCCTCCGCCCACGACCGCACCCCGAGCGGCTCGAGCTCGCCCGGCGGCGGGCCGGCGCCGAGCCGCCCGCTCCCCAGCGGCCGCATGACCAGCACGCCGAGGCCGAGCTCGACGGCGAGGGGGAGCACCTCGCGCTCGATCTCGCGCTCCGACGGGTTGTAGGGCACCTGGACCATCTGGATCGCGCCCGAGCGCATGACCTCCATGAGCTCGCCGAACGCGCCCGGCGAGTAGTGCGTGGCGCCGAGCACGCCGATCCGCCCGGCCTCGCGCTCGGCGGTCAGCCAGTCCAGGTGGCCGCGCCAGTTGACGAGGTTGTGGACCTGCTCGACGTCCACCCGGCTGCCGTAGGACTCGAGCTGGTGCGCGTACTGGGCGCGCCCCTCGCGCTCGGAGCCCGTCCAGATCTTCGTCGCGACGATCGCCTCGGAGCGCAGGTCGCCGAGCGCCCGCGCCAGCACCTGCTCGGCGCGCCCGTACATCGGCGAGGAGTCGAAGAGCCGCGCGCCGGCGCCGAGCATCGTCGCGACCACCTCGTCGGCGCCCGCCTGTCCCTCGGGCCCGACGTCGAGCACCTGCCACGTCCCCAGCCCGACGACGGGGACGTCCAGCCCCGGCGCCAGCGTGCGCTGGAGCATCAGGCGCGCTCGAGCCCCTCGACCGCGAACGGCACGCCGTGGTGCGCGTACACGGGCTGCAGGCCGCGCGCGCGGAGCACGTCGAGCATCGCGCGCGGCGGGTGGATGAAGACGCGGAACTCCTTGCGTGCCAGCCGCAGGCCGAGGTTCTCGACGGCGACGAACGCGCGCGCGATCGCGTTGCCGGGCGGATGCGAGAACACCACGATCCGCCGCGCCTTCTCGGCGGCCGCGTCGAGCAGTCGCTCATAGTCCGGGTAGCAGCAGACGACGCGGTTCAGGACGACGACGTCCGCCGGCTCGACGGCGTCCGGGTCGACCGCGATGTCGTGCAGCCGGCGGTGCGCCCGGCTCTCGAAGCCGGCTTCCCGCAACAGCGTCTCGGCCTCCCGCTCGTACGCCGGCGAGAGCTCGAGGTTGACCGTCGAGGCCGCGCCGCGCTTGAGGAGCTCGAGCTGGATCTCGCCGACGCCTCCGCCGACCTCGAGCACCGTCGCGCCGTCGACGCCGCGCGCGGCGACGAAATCCACGATCCGTCGGGCGGGCCGATCGAGCCCGCGCTTGCGATAGCGCCTCGCCACGCGCCGCGCAAAGCGTGCGCCGAAGAGGCGGTCGCAGCCGCGTGGATTGCAGCACCCGGACATGCCTGGACGATAATGCCCCGCAGTGGGTTGCCTCGTCGTCCTGTTCGCGCTGATCTCGCCGCGCCTGGCGCTGATCCTGACGTGGCTGGCGAACGACATCCTCAGCCGCGCGTTCGGCTCGTGGCTGCTGCCGCTGATCGGCTTCTTCATACTGCCGTGGACGACGCTGACCTACGCCTGGCTGTGGAACTGGGGCGAGGGCCGCGAGGTCACCGGCTGGGAGTGGATCCTCGTCGTGGTCGCCGTCATCGCCGACCTCGGCGCGTTGGGCGGAGCACGGCGAAGGCGCGACTGATGGCCGCGCGGCGCATCCGCCTGTCGCAGGTCATCGGCGGGCTCTCGTACGCCCTGGACGTCACCGAGGGCGAGCCGCCGGGGCACGCGGTGCGGACGTGCGCGATCGGCATGCGGCTCGCGCAGGAGCTCGACCTCGACGACGACGCGCCCTCCGACCTCTTCTACGCGCTGCTGCTCAAGGACGCCGGCTGCTCCGCCAACTCGGCGAAGATGGCCGCGCTGTTCGGCGCCGACGACCACGTCGCCAAGCGCACGTCCAAGCGCGTGGACTGGGCGCGCACGCTGCCCGCGTTCCTGTGGTCCGTCCGGACCGTCGCGCCGGGCGGCGGCGTCCGCGCCCGCGCGCAGCGGCTCAAGGCCATCAAGGACGAGGGCGAGGTCACGCGGCTGCTGATGCAGGCGCGCTGCGAGCGCGGCGCGGAGATCGCGCTGCTGGCAGGGCTGAGCGAGCCGACGGCGGACGCCATCCGCGCGCTCGACGAGCACTGGGACGGCCGTGGCCAACCACGTGGCATGAAGGGCGAGGAGATCCCGCTGCTCGCCCGCATCCTCTGCCTGGCCCAGACGGTCGAGGTCTTCCATGCCGCGGGCGGCGTGGAGACGGCGCTGCGGATGGCCCGCCGGCGCCGCGGCGGGTGGTTCGACCCCGCGCTGGTCGACGCCCTGCACGCCACCCGCGGCGACGACGCCTTCTGGTCCACCCTGGCCGAGCAGGACGCGTCCGCATGGGAGCCGGCCGACCGCCTGCTCACGGCCGACGAGGCGCGCTTCGACCGCATCGCCACCGCGTTCGCCGGCGTCATCGACGCGAAGTCGCCGTGGTGCTACCGCCACTCCGACCGCGCGAGCCTGATCGCCACGAGCCTGGCCGCCGACCTCGGCGCGTCGCCCGAGGTGCTGGTCGACCTCCGGCGCGCCGCGCTGCTGCACGACATCGGCAAGCTGTCGATCTCGAACCGGATCCTGGACAAGCCGGGCCGGCTGACCGCGGCCGAGTTCGCCAAGGTCCGCGAGCACCCGGTCGTGACCGAGCGGATCATGTCCCGCATCCCCGGCTTCGCGCACCTGGCCCCGCTCGCGGCCGCGCATCACGAGCGCCTCGACGGCGGCGGCTATCCCCACGGCGCCACGGCCGAGGAGCTGACGATGCCGATGCGCGTGCTGGCCGTCGCCGACGTCTACGAGGCGCTCACCTCCGAGCGCCCGTACCGCCGCGCGCTCAGCTCGAGCCAGGCGCTGCAGATCATGCGCGTCGACGTGCCGCGTCGCCTGGACGGCGACGCCTACCGGGCGCTGACCGCGCTCGTCAGCGGCGAGGACCGCTCGCTCGGCGGCGCCTACGTGATCGCCACCGAGGCGGGGCGCCGGGACTAGGAGGGTCGGCGAAACACCGACATGCCCGGATCCGGCCGTGGACGCTTCGCCGGATCGCCACCCGGGCCCTCGGAAATCCCTCCAGGATTCCCTTCGGGCACGTGCGGCGCCCGACTCGGTCCACGACCGGCCCGGTCACGTCGCCCGTTTCGCCGAACCGTCCTAGGCGTAGAAGGCGGCGAGGCGGTCGGCCTCCTCGCGCAGCGCGCGGCGCTCGGCGGCGGCGAGCCGGCGCCACGGCTCGAGCTCGATCCGCCCGCCGGCGAACCGCCACGCGCCGGCGACCGACCCGTCGACGAGGAACGTCGGCACGCTCTGCGGGTTCTTCGTCGAGAACACCCGCGGGCGGTACTCCT
>Ga0126307_10001188_pt1 | contig 17113 bp, 21 predicted proteins | sample Plot28_FD_89955 | JGI IMG/M metagenome (GOLD analysis project Ga0126307, IMG submission 89955) | Serpentine soil microbial communities from UC McLaughlin Reserve, CA, USA - Plot28 | ecosystem: Environmental > Terrestrial > Soil > Grasslands | place: USA: UC McLaughlin Reserve, Lake County... | reverse complement strand
GCCTCGTCCGCCTGCCCCCTGAGCTGCGCCAGGCCGTCGCGCGCATCCTCTCCGGCCCCGTGTAGCAGGAGGACCAGCGGGGCGGGGTCCTCCGTCTGGCAACCCGCAGGCACGTAGAGGTAGTGCTCGGCGGGGCCGCCGTCGGATTCCAACACCCACAGGCCGACCGGGGCCGTTCCCACTGGCGTCCGCACCGGGCGCGACCGCAAGCGTTCCTGCTGGCGTAGGTTCTTCCCCGCCATGGGGCTCATCTGTTCCCCCGCCCACGTATGATTACACGCTCGCGTCTAGAACACGCACGACCTCCTTGGCGGCGGGGTGGACATGCTACGATCAAGGCGAACGCTAGCGAAAGGGGGTACATGAATCGAGATAGGCTGCTACGCGACCTGAGGTGGCTGGCCGAGGGCAACCCGCGCTACGCGGGCACCGACGAGGAGGGTAAGCAGAACCCAGCTGTAGCCAAGCTAATGGCTACCGATCTCCTGCTTAGCTATATTGGTGATGGGGAAATCACCAAGGTCTTCAACGAGATACGCGGAGGTTATTCGCCGTAACGGCTCCGATTGCTGGGCAAGGCCGCGCGGGAAACCGTGCCACGCGCGGGCGCCCGGATGATTGGAGATCTACTGCGGTCGTGGCGAGTCAACGATCAGATCCGAAACCGTGCCGGAGCGTAACAAGGCCCTGAAGATCAGGCTAGGCGTTGTCCCAGTTTGCGTGGGCCTACCTGAACGCCGTAGTAGTTCGCCCCCGCCGGTCGCCCTAAGGTCCAAAAATACTCCCTCGTAAGGCTTTTCGCGATACTTAGGTAACGGTAGTGCTGTAGAGTGGTGCTGTTGTGACGGAAGGGGCAAGGGAACAGAGCCGAGGAATTGGTAGGTTGGGACGCCGCGCCGCCTCCTGGCTGGCTTGGTCGCTCGCCACTCTCTCGCTGGTCATGTTCGTCGCGAACGTCACGTTGTACGTCATCCTCCCTCGATCCGCGCAGCCTCCGATCACCTGGGGCACCGGTGGCTTAAGCATCGTGTTCGTCTTCATGCTCCCCTTCCTCGCCTTTCCCTTGGTGGGCACCCTCATAGCCTCTCGGCGACCCACAAACTCCATAGGCTGGATCTGCCTGGCTGTCGGGCTCTTATGGATGCTCAATATCATTAGCGGCGGATACGGCATCTATGGGCTGCTGGCCAATCCAGGCTCGGTCCCATTCCCCGTCGCTATCGGCTCGCAAGGCGAGTGGATGGGACCGGCAACCGTGGGACTCCTTGGCACCTTCCTCATCCTGCTGTTTCCCGACGGGAGACTCCTCTCGGGTATGTGGCGCCCGCTGGCTTGGCTTTCGGGGACGCTCCTGGTCTTGGGGAGCGTTGCCAACGCTCTTGCCCCCGGTCCGCTGCCGGACCTTGGGGGAGTGCGCAACCCGTTCGGGCTGGAGGGATACGCTTGGATGCCGGGGGCGAGGGATGCCCTCAATCTGCTGCTCTCCCTGTGCATGCTGGCTTCGGCTTCAAGCCTGGTGTTGCGCTACCGGCGCTCGGGAGGGGAGGTGCGCGAGCAGATCAAGTGGATAGCCTTCGCGGCTTCTGTCGTGGCCCTCGGGGTCTCTGGCGCGGTGATCCTGGGAACCTTCACGCCGGACGCCGCCGGAGGCACCCATCCTCTTTGGGTCGGTCTCCTTGAGGACGCGATAACTTTGAGCTTCGCGGGGATCCCGATCGCCGTGGGCTTCGCCGTCCTCAAGTATCGCCTCTACGACATAGACGTGATCATCAACCGCACCCTCGTCTACGGCTCACTCACTGCCCTGCTGGCCGCACTGTACTTCGGTGGCGTGGCCATGACTCAGGTGATCCTCCGAGCCCTTACCAGCCAGCGGGAGCAGTCACAACTAGCCATAGTAGTCTCTACCCTGGTGATCGCGGCGCTGTTCAACCCGCTACGTCGTCGCATCCAAGCGTTTATCGACAGGCGCTTCTACAGGAGGAAGTACGATGCGGCAAAAACCCTAGAAGCCTTCTCCGCCAGACTGCGGGATGAGACGGATCTGGATGCCTTGACCGACGATCTGGTAGGGGTGGTGGGGGAGACAATGCAGCCCACGCACGTTGGCTTGTGGTTGCGTCCCGACGTTGGTGCGAGGGAGAGAAGGGTAGGTGGCGAACCTTAGTGCTTCAGCTTACACCAGCGATCACACCAGCCCAGAAAGGGGAAAACGTTTGGCACCATCGGAGAGTGCCCTAGGGAGCCGGTTTGCATGTCCCGAGTCTCCTCTTTACCTGGTCTGGGGTTGTGTTTCCCTAACCGGTGTCGCCGCCTATGGTGCGTAGGAGTGGAAAGATGGGCCGAATGGCCAACCGTAGCCGCCTTCCATGTACGCGACCCTCCTCCTGCCCTCGCCTCCCCGCTTCTCCGAATGCACCGAACTGCATTTCCCCTCCGACGGGGCGGCAAGGCGCTACAAACGGGAGATGCCGCACAACTCCTCCTAAGCTAACATGGTCCTGAGGAGAAGGAGGTACGCACATGGCTACCAAAGCCGGGGTCGGCATGAGTCGACATCACAATCCCCGCATTGCGGGACGCGAGGCCGCCGAGCAAGCACTACAGAAGGCGGGCGTCGTAGAGCCAGGCTTCGTCTTCATGTTCGCCACGATCGGATACGATCAGCACTCCTTGGTGCAAGCGGTTCGTGAGACTACCGGAGGCGTGCCCCTCTCGGGTTGCTCGGTAGAGGGCACAATAGCCGCAGAAGATGCGGATGAATCCAATTTCTCGGTGGTCGTTATGGCTATCTCTTCGGATGAGCTGCGGTGGACCCACGGACTAGCGAAGGGACTTAGTGCCGACTCACGCGCCGTTGGCCAACGTGTCAGCCAAGACTTGTTGCCCGAGTTGTCTCCTTCGACCATAGGCCTGTTCGTCTTCCCGGACGGCATGTCGGCTATCTTCGATACTTTCTTTACGGCCAACTTCGATGACTTCCTTGTAGGGTTGGAGGAGAGTCTCCCGAGCGACCGATTCCTCCCACTCTGGGGTGGCGGAGCCGGCAACAGCTTCAATGCGGGGGCGTCAACCTATCAATATTGCGACGACGAAGTCGTCTCCGATGGAGTCTCCTACGCTTTGCTCTCGGGGAAGGCCCAGGCTAGTTGGGCTCTGAGCCACAGCTTGATCCCGATCGGTGGCGAGCGCATAGTGACGCGCTCCGAAGGCAACGTAATCTACGAGATAGACGGTAAACTCGCCGCAGAAGTACTCAAGGAGTATCTGCCAGAGCAAGTCCTTATTGAGGATGAGGATTGGCTTCCTTACTCAGTGTCGCTCGCACTTTGCTTCAGAGCTCCCGACTACATGAAGGACGAGGAGTACGTGGTTAGAGGTATACCTGCGGTGAGGATGGCCGACGGATCGATCACCGTACAAATGGAGGCCCCTGAGGGCACGAGCCTCTGGTTTTCAAGCCGAGATAAGCAGAAAGTCGCTTCAGGGCTCGATCGGATGGCCACCCAGATCAAGGAGCAGCTCGGGGATGCCCAACCCAAGCTCGTTTTTCAGTTTGATTGTGCCACCCGAGGAAGAATGATGTTCCGTGAGCAGGAGAGGCTGCAGCTACTCAAGCGGTTTCGCCACGCTGTTGGCCCGGACGTGCCATGGGCAGGCTTCTATGCTTTCGGGGAGATTGGTCCGGTAGAGGAGCACAACAACCGTAATCTCTACTCAGCGGTTACCCTTGTAATAGGTTAGTCAGCAGGATGATGTAGGGACCTCCTCGCTTTCCTCGCGGGACATCGGTCCGCTGCTAGAAGCTAGAGGACGGCGACGATACACCCATGAGCACACCAGCCGCGCGAGTGGAATCTATTGGGACCATGGGGAAGGTCGTCGGAGACAGGGCTTGGACATTCGCAACTCGTCTTCACCTGGTCTGGGGTTATGTTCCCCTAACAGGCATCGCTGTGGTAGCCAGGAAGAGTTGCGGGATCCGGGGGAACGTAGACCTCCTTGCCTCAACGCGAGTCTCCTTCCGCTGACACTTCCCGACGCAAGCGAAAAGCCCGGATGACAGTCGCCTTACCCGTAGCTGGCACCACGGGCGGGTTCAGGGTAACTTGGTGTCGTAAGATGTCCGCAGGACGATGGCGGCGATGGAAGGCAAGCATGACTACACGGAGCGAGCTGAACGAGGATTAGTACCGGCTACTGCGGGCGTTCAACGACCTGGCGGAGGGCGGCCTCACGACCGACGTGGCGGCGAACGACGCGGCGCGGATGGCGGAGTTCGATCCGCACTCCCGCGAGTTCGATGCGGCGCTGAGTTACCTGGTGGACGTGGGGAGCTGGTAGGCACTGGGGACGAGAGATACAGGATCACGCTGGGGGGCATAAACGAGGTGCAGAAGCGACAGCAGCTCTAGGATGCCCCGTACCGCATCCCTGCTGCAGCGGCTTCTGTGCAGGCGAAGGCTTCAAGAGCTAGCGATGCTGCGGAGCGGTCTCATAGCTTGCCTTAGGCCTATGACCTGGCGGTCGCCCGACGGTCACAGGCGCTCACATCCCCTCTAGGCCATATAGACGGGGTGACATCAAAGTAAGCACATATTCAGAGTGTGTGGCCACCGTTCTTGCCTCGGCGAGGAGGAGGCCTTCGGGGCCCTTCCGCCATTCATTTATTCACCGGCGTTCCTAGAAGTAGTGGTGGTCTCGGACACTCACTTGCCAGGTGCCTAGGGTGGCCGCTCGGATGCGAAGCGACTTCACAGCGTTTGATACAAGAATCACGCAAATGAGTGATGCGGCGTTCACTTGGGTTATGCTACTCTCGACACCTAGCGGGACGAGTACGGAGTGCCGCCCCCAAGAGGGGGAGCGAGAGGGATGAGCATTGCTAGGCAGCAGAACAGCAAGGAAAGGCTAATTGTGGGTCCCGAACTACGATATTAGCGGAGAGATGATATAGAAGCAGGCACCGCAGGTAACGGACGATCACCACGGGATGGTGCTAAGGCGCGTCCCCTTCGGCATGCTGCCGGCCTGATTCTGTTGTTCAACGGTCTGCTCCTCGCCTCGGTGCTCCTCAAACCGGGCAGCGATGCCATTGTTGCTCTCGTGGTTAACGCAGCGGAGTTTGTCGGTCCGCTGCTCGTGTTGCCGTTGTGCTTCGGTGGACTACTGGGGCGGATATGGCGGCGAGGAGAACCGCAATTGGACGCCGTGCCGGCGGTGACGAGAGGCAAGCGTTGGGCCCCGGTTCTGCCGGGCCTGGGCATCATTAGCTGGGTTTTGGGGCAGGCGCTCTTCACGTATTACGAGTGGGTATTGCGCCAGCCGCCGCCGCTGCCCTCCCTCGCCGATGTCGGCTATCTGAGCGTATACCCTTTCTTACTGCTAGGCATCCTTCTGCTGCCGGCCCGTCCGGTGCCCCTTGCGTCCCGCGCGCGCATCGCGCTCGATGGCTTGATGATCATGACGGCTGCCGTCACCTTCAGCTGGTACTTCGTTCTCGGGCCGGTTATGCGGCAAGGGACCGAGACGACACTTGCGAAGATCGTGTCCACAGCCTACCCACTGGCCGACATAGTGCTGATCGCCTGCCTGGTAATACTCGCATCGAGGCCTGGTGAGCAGACTCTCCGACCCGCCATACGCCTGTTGGCGCTTGGCCTGATCCTTATCGTGGTAGCGGACAGTAACTTCGCTTACTGGTCGCTGCATGACGCCTATGCCACCGGTACGCTCCCCGATGTAGGCTGGTCTCTCGGATACATGCTTATAGCGTTGGGTGCCTTCGCCGCACGGCTGGCTCCGAGCGAGGAGGCGACGACAACTTCAGGTGTGTCGGGCGATACGCCCCGCACCACATCTCCTCTCGCCGAACAGCGAGTATGGTCCTCGCTGCTACCTTACGTTCTCGTGCCGGCGGTAGGCATCCTCGTCGTCTATGCCTGGCGTACGGCTGGTGGGAGCAGCAGCCCGGCGACCGGGGTCTATATCGGGGGAGTGGTGCTGATCGGCCTGATGTTGTTGCGACAAGTCCTCACCATCGTGGAGAACGCGCGACTCTACAACCGTCTACAAGGCACCTATCTAGAGATGGAAAAGAAAGAAGAAGAGGTCAGGCAGCTCAACAAGGACCTCGAAAAACGGGTTGCAGAACGTACCGAGCAACTTAAGAGCGTTATGGCCAAGCAGCAGGAAGAGGCCCAGGAGAGGCAACGCATCGAGCAGGAACTGCGCATTGCTCGCCTGATCCAGCAGACCCTCTTGCCGAAATCGGTGCCCGGGCTTCCAGGCTACGAAGTAGCGGCCTACTATCAGCCCGCCCGAGAAGTCGGTGGGGACTTCTATGATCTGCTCGAGTTCGAAGACGGCCGGGTGGGTTTCGTCGTGGGGGACGCAACAGGTAAGGGTATGTCAGCGGCTTTAGTAGGGGTCTCCACCTGCTCTATACTGCGAGCAGTAGCCCAAGACTTGAGCTACTCGCCGGGAGAGGTGCTAGCTCGGGTCAACGAGGTTGTGTTGGCTCGTATCCCGCCCAACATGTTCGTCACCTGCTTCTACGCCATCCTAGATCCATCTAGCGGTCGCTTCGCCTACGCCAACGCTGGTCACGACCTGCCCTATGTGCGGCGTCCTCGTGGCGATTGCGAGGAGCTAAGGGCCAGGGGGATGCCTTTGGGCCTCATGCCAGGTATGACCTACGAGGAAAAGAAGACAATCCTAGAGGCAGGTGAGGCGGCCCTCCTTTACAGCGACGGCCTGGTCGAGGCCCATAACCCCGAAGGAGAGATGTTCGGATTTCCGAGGTTGCGGACGCTCCTGACGGAACACGGTGAGGAAGGCCTGCTGGTGGACTTCCTGATGGAGGAACTCTACTCCTTCACCGGGGAGCACTGGGAACAGGAGGACGACATCACCTTGGTGACGCTACAGAGATCGACCCACTAGACGCCCCACCGCGCCTTTACCTTCTTGCGGGCCCTCGTAGCCTACTCCAGCAAGCACACCAGCGCGGGAGTGGAAGTCTTCCGGGATCACCTAGGAAGCACCGTCGCAGACGTATTCCGGTGTTTGTCGACCACTTCTCACCTGGTCTGGGGTTATGGTTCCCTAACCGGCATCGCTGCCACTGTAACGCCCGGCTTTCACCCACTTTGAAGCGGTAGCGACCCGCCCCCGCCGGCGTCCCCCTCGCGCATGCCAAGTTAAATTACTGGATCTCGGCTCGCCCTTTGCCCGTGAGCCAGACGTCGTCGCCTATGAGCGTCATGTTCGCTCCGTACCCGACGATCCGGCTGACGTTGCCCGGCATAGCCCCCCCTGACCCATAAGCTCGACTGACTCGACGAAGCCTTCGTCCACGAAGTGCCCGAACAACTCGTAGGATCGGTCTTCGCTCAAGCGATGTTCTCGCTCATGAAAATGCACAATGTGATACAATGAGCATCAATAAGCATATGTGATATAATGGGCATCAAGAAGAAAGTCGGGTGTCTTACACTGGAGCCGAATCCGCCTTCCCTAACCCTGTAAGCAAGAGCTCGGGCGCGCTCCTCTTACGTGGCCAGAGCAATGTGAGAGAAGGTTATTTCTGGTGCTGAATGGCCATACAGAGGAAGGGGCGCATAAGGAGCGGAAGGATCGCGCGCGGGGGCGTGAACGGGACAGAGCCAGGGCAAGAGCCCGTTTAAGGCTCGCTGCCGCCTGGGTCGCCGCCGCCAGGCAGGAGGAACTCGCGCTGAAGCGCGAGCAGACCAGGAAGAGAAAGGAAGCCGAGGAGGCAGCCGCCTGGAAGCACTTCGTGCTAGCTGAACAACGTCAGCTCCAACTGCGCAAGGACGGCCAGCTCGCCAAGCAGCTCGGCGAACCGCTACCGGGAGAGGTCCCTGAGATTCTGCAGAGACTGGCCACCGAGGATCGGATACAGGCCGAGCGCGGTCTGGTAGCGCTGACGAGCGGCAGAAAGACATTCTACAAAGCGATAGACGACCTCGATCCGGAGGACATGACGGCCAGGATCGCGGCTAACAGATTGCGAACAACCTGGCTTAAAGAGCGCAGAGATCGATGGCTCGGCAGAGGGGAGATTCAGCATTAGAGCGATTTGCAAAGAGGGTTCGAAGCTTCCTTGCAAACACTCTCAGCGATCGCCTTTGTCTTGAGGGTCTCACTGGGAGACACTAACTCTCCCCCGTCCCCGCCGGCGCCTCTCCTGCGCAGCCGGGCCTGAGTATCACGCCGAAGTGCAGCGCCGTGTCGTAATCGGCGTCGGCCGAGACGGGGTCGGTCGTGACAACGGCCTCACCCGCCCAGTGTCAAGAAGGGGACGTTTCCGCGAATTTCGCCTTGACGGGGATCTCGGATGTTCTTGAAGCCAAGCTGTACTCCATCGGGGTGAGTTGTTCAGGTGCGTTTACGCTCTAGCCTCCAGCATGACCTTACCTCGGTTGCGTCGTCCCTCCATGTGACGGTGGGCCTCGGCGGCCTCGGCCAACGGGAAGATTACGTCCACATGCACCTTCAGCTCTCCACGGACCGCCAAGCGGGCCAGTTCCTCGAGATCTCCTCTGGGATCATAGCCCAACCGTTCTACGAGGTTGGTGAGCTGGAAGCCGTGGATCGTGGCGTTCTTGGGGTAGAAGTCGCGGGTATCGACGGTGCTCGGCTCCAGTGCAACGTTCGCCAGGGCCACCACCCGCCCACCGTGCCCGACCGCCTTTAGTGCCTCGGCGAAACGGACGCCTCCGACCGCGTCGAGAACCACGTCTACTCCGCCTTCCCCGAAGACGACATCTATATCGGAGAGCACGTCTCGCTCGGCATAGTTCACCCCGTGATCTGCACCGTTTCGCAGGGCCCAGGCCACCTTCTCCTCTGATCCGGCGACCGCGAGCACCTCCGCGTCCGTGAGCTTCGCGATCTGCACCGCAGCGTCGCCTACGCCGCTGGCAGCAGCATAGATAAGGATCTTCTCCCCAGCTCCGAGACGCGCGAGGTGTCTGAGGCAGTACCATGCGGATAACGGCGCCGTTGGCAGCGCGGCCGCGCTAGCGAAGTCCAAGCCCTCCGGCACGCCGACGACACGCCTCTCGGACACCGCGACTTGCTCAGCGTAGAAGCCGGGACGTCCACTGAAGGCGAACACCCTGTCACCAGGGGCGAAACGCTCGACCGAGCCTCCTACCTCGCGCACCACGCCACTGCCCTCGAAGCCCGGCACCAGCGGTGGCTGACCGGCGCGATGGTAAAGGCCGGAGCGGGTGAGGAGGTCCGCCCGGTTGACGCCCGCAGCTTCGACCTCGATTAGGACCTCGTCGCCCTGGGGTTCAGGGGAGGAGACCTCGGCCACCTCAAGCACCTCGGGGGCACCAAATCTTTCGATCTGCACAGCCTTCATCGCCTGCTCCTTTCGCCAAGGTTTACGTACGTCTCCACTCCCTATAGCGTTGTGCAGTGATATTGGACCTCTGCTCTTTCCCCGGTCTGGCGGTAGCGTGTCAAGCGTTCCGAAGCCTCCCACCCTATGCTTGAAAGCAAACATCGCAGAAATGATCCAACTTCATTGACTATCGCTCTAGTATTAGAGGCTTTCCCTGATCTCGTAGTGTTGGGAGCGCTCGTCGAACTTTGAGAGCACCTCCCGCGCTGCCGCAGGAACATACGCTCGCTCATAATCCTCCCCAGCGAACTGCTTGACCGCATCCCAGGAGTCAAACCACATGATCGTAACGAACTCTACCTCATCATTGTCAAGCGCCCTGCGGAAGAGCTGGATTCTCTTGTATCCGGAGACTTTCTTCTCGGCTATGCCCGAGAAAATCACTTCTTTGAGGAGGCTCGCGTACTTGTCGGGGTTGTGGGGAGTTGTCCATTCGTGCCAGATCCTCCCGATCATGCGATCCTCCTTTTGGTGTGACAAATCATCCGGGCCTACCTTACTCTATGATGCCAAGAACCAAACGGCTGGGTCTGCTCCCCTTTGGAGCGTATTCACCGGAGTGCGTGGAGAAACTGTTTGGATAATTGCCGAAGGCATCAAGACCGGGCTTCTGCGGCGGCAAGAAGCAGCCGTTCGGAGCCCTTTCGACCCCTCTTGTTCGCTTTCGGAAGCCCTATTCCGGGACTCATCCCGATTTTCCAAACAGTGTCGGAAGGTAATTTCTCCGAGGTTCGCGCTGCCCCTGCACATAAGATCGTCTCCGTAACGGGCGCCGTTTCGTTCGGGAGACGATTTTCGGGTAGAGTAGCGTCGTGATGACCGAGAAGGGGGCACAAAAGCGGGGAGTCGCTAAGTGGCCATCCCGCACCGCCGGATGGCTCGCCTGGTCGATCTTTGGGCTGACGGTGGTCTTAATCGCCTGCGCCGTTGCGCTTGCCGCTCTCAACAGATCCGATGTCGCCGCGGCGGCGATCTTTCCTCTGGCCCTGACGGTGAGTGCGATGGTCGGTGGCCTGGTCGCTTCCCGCCGTCCCGAGAACCCCGTCGGCTGGTTCTTCCTCGGCAGCGCCGGGTGTTTCGCTCTTGCGGAGGTTGCGGACGAGTACGCCACCTACGGGTTGCCGGGAACCCCGGCGATGGCCTGGCTAATGAGCTGGCTGTGGGTGCCAGGGGTAGCACTTCTCCTCTTTTTCTTGCCGCTCTGCTTTCCCGACGGGAAAGTGGTCTCGCCGCGCTGGAGGTGGCTCGTACGGGTCGCCCTCGTCTTCTCTGTGGGCGGAGCTCTCTACTCCGCGTTGAGCCCGGGAGAGATACCGGCAAGCGGGGGCATCGTCAACCCGCTTGGGATTGAGGCGCTAAGACCTGTCTCCGAACTTCTCGGTACCTTTGTGTTCGTGCTGTACTTTACTTTCCTGTTTGCCTCGGCGGCGAGCCTGGTGGTGCGTTTCAGGCGCTCCGGAAGCGTGGAGCGTCAGCAGATCAAGTGGCTGGCTTTCGCAGCCCTGGCGATTCCCCTCTGGTTTCTGACCAACGCCCCGATCGAGGCGGCCTCCCGCAGTTTGTTTGTGGTCATTGATGCTCTGATCGTCTCCGCACTGATCCCAGTCGCCGCCGGGATCGCTATCCTGAGGTACCGTCTCTACGACATAGACGTGGTCATAAACCGCGCCCTCGTCTACGGCACACTTACGGTCACGCTGGCCCTGGTCTACGTCGGAAGCGTAGTCGGTCTGCAGGCCGCCTTCCGCTCCCTTACGGGTCAGGAATCCACCCTGGCGCTCGTTGCCTCCACGCTCGCCATAGCGGCCCTGTTCAACCCGCTGCGTAGGCGGGTGCAAGGCTTCGTTGACCACCGCTTCTACCGCAGGAAGTACGACGCTGCAAAGACCCTTGAGGCCTTCGGCTCCCGCTTGCGAGAGGAGACTGACCTGGATGCCTTGAGCGACGACCTCGTAGGGATAGTAAGGGAGACGATGCAGCCAGCCCACGCGTCGCTATGGTTGCGTCCCGACCGGGACGCGAAGGATGACACGCCTGGCTGATCGAAGGAAGTTCCGAGTAAGGCACTTGCCCGTGCACGTGGCTGGTGGACGTTACACGCTCATCTTGTTTCCAAATGCAACGCGTCGCTGAGACTCACCGCCACGCTGGAAGAGGAGCCCGAAATAGAACGGGCGCGAGTCTAAGGGTAAGGCGCTCCATAGATCCTCACCAAGTCGCCCGAAAGGGACCCCCTGAACTTCGTACGTTTTGGGCTTCTCGAAACCACGCTCCGCTCGGCGCGTGTTTCTTCTCGCCCGCATGAAGCAATCTTGCCTTTCCGACGAGTTCGGGATAGGCTCACGTCCTGAGCGTCCACCGTCGGGGAAGGCGCAACAGGGAGGAGAAGGCCATGTCCGAGGAGCATGACACGTTTACGGAAGCTGGATCTTCCGAGCCTATCGGAGAGCCCCCCGGACCGGATAAGCTATTGTCCTTGGTATGTGTGCTGTGGCTGCTGAACTCAGCGATCGGCGCTCGCGTGGCGGTCAAGGAAGGGCTGCCCGCTGAGTGGGTCGGCGGCCTTTACGTTGGGAGGGACGCCTCCGCAGAGTTCTTTAAGGGCACGGGCACGGCGCTATCGCCTGGACTCCCCATGATGGTGGCGCAGGCACTGTTCGCGGTGCTCAGCACGCACAATGGCAGGGCCGGAACAATTGGAGCCGCGGCGCTGGCTGCTCTAGGCGCAGGGGGCACCGTTGGGATGTTGGCTGAAACGATAACCTACAGAGTGCTCTCCCCCAAGACGTTCGACCCTCCAAAGGCGGCGATCGGGTTGGCGGCTATCATACTTGCACCGTCGATGACCATCCTTAGTTGGAGGCGGCTGCGGGCTCTGAGGAGTGCTAGGTAGGAAGGTCGGGTGCTCAGAGGAACGAGATACCTCAGTAGGGGTGAACCCTCGCAGCACTATTCACCGAAACGCCTAGAAACAGCTTGCTACTTTATTCATCCGTCACCCGCAACATACCCGTGAACACACCAGCCGGGGAAGGGGAGTCATTTAAGGCTACCTGATGTTGTCCCTCAGAAACGTGCTCGGTTAATCCGTAACCTATATTCACTCGGTCTGGGGCCGTGTGGTCCCAGACATCCCCGCCTTCTGCCGCGAGCTCGTGGCCGCTATCGCTGGGGAGTAAGAGGAGAGGCACGCACACCAGTGGACACACCAATTGAGTGATAGGCGAGGCGGAGAAGGGCCGGCAAGTCCGTGCTCAGCACCGTCGGGCCCCCTCTCTGTCATCAGACGGGTCGCTCTAGGCGCGCCCGACGCATGCTAATCGTCGTTTTCAAGCCGTTTCTTCAGGTTTTGGTAGCTTGTAGGCGCTCCCTTTGCTGCCATCCGGCGGATAAGGGGCACGAGCGGCACGCCGATCCCGTGTCCCTCGAAGTCGAGTGCGAACGTGACACATGATCGTGTGCTGTCGTTGAGAGCTTCGATGGTGATCTTCGCGCTTGGCCTGATCGGTCCAGCGACACCGTGGGCGGCCCAACTTGTGGAGGGATTGATCTCCGTTATCTCTTGGGTCATCGTCCGCTCAGCGCGACCGATCCGACGGATTGTAGTGAACCTTGAACCCGCTCTGGGCGGACTGGTTCCCTCGAGGCGCACGCTCTCGACGTCGTACTGCCACTCGGCGAAACGCGCTGGGTCGGTGACATACGAGAAGACCTCCTCTGGAGGACGGTTGATTTCGATGCTGTGCACGATTGGTGGCATTGTTCCTCCTCTCTCATCTTGTCACATCGGCCGGATGTCGTTCGTCATTACTACAATGACGGATGGCGACGAGAAAATGTGACAGAGATGGACGAACACGAATGGCTGGCACAGCGCTTCGAGGCTAACCGGACCCATTTGAGAGCGGTAGCCTACCGGATGCTCGGCTCGATCAGCGAGGCGGACGACGCTCTCCAGGAAGCCTGGCTCCGCCTCGACCGTTCCGACGCTAGCGGCATCCAGAACCTTGGCGGGTGGCTGACTACGGTCGTAGCAAGGGTTTGCCTCGACATGCTGCGCTCGCGCAAAACGCGTGGCGAGGTGTCCCTGGACGAGCCCTCGGGCGTGCGCGTGCCCGATCCACTTGTGAGCCGCGAGCAGGACGGGATCGACCCCGAGCACGAAGCGCTTTTGGCCGACTCGGTCGGTCTCGCGCTGCTCGTGGTGCTCGATACGCTCACTCCAGCCGAGCGGCTCGCGTTCGTGCTGCACGACATGTTCGCGGTGCCCTTCGAGGAGATCGCTCCCATCGTGGGGCGCTCCACGACCACAGCAAGACAGCTCGCGAGCCGCGCACGTCGCAGGGTGCGGGGAGCGGACATGGCTCCCGATGCCGATCTCACCCGCCAGCGAGAAGCAGTTGACGCCTTCCTCGTTGCCGCGCGCGGCGGCGACTTCGACGCGCTTGTTGCGGTGCTCGACCCTGACGTCGTGCTCCAGGCCGACCGCGGTGGCGTACCTGCAGGCGCATTGAGGGAGGTGCGCGGTGCGCAGGCGGTGGCCGAGCAAGCGCTCACCTTCTCACATTTTGCCCCCTTTGCACGACCGGCGCTCGTTAATGGAGCGGCAGGAGTCGTCGTGTTCGAGCGTGGACGCCCGTTTTCGATAATGGGCTTCACGGTCAGGGACGGGAAGATCGTCGAGATCGATATACTCGCCGACCCCGAGCGCCTGGGGCAGCTCGACCTCATGGCTCTCCTCGACGACTAACGCTGTGCGCCCCTCCCGCCAGTCGGCATGACTCGAGATCCCGTTCAGGGGGTTATTCACCCGCCAAGTTTGGTCGACCCATACGTCCTACACATTGTGCTAGGTGTGCGTGTGAGGCTTCGTAATGCCCTCGCTAATGCAGTTGGCCACAAATTACTAGGTGCCGTTGCGAGCTGTGCCATCGTCCTCATCGTCACCCAGCGCGTCCTCCATCGCTATAGCAGCCACGGCCCCGAGGCCCGGCATCACGTGGGAGTAGGTGTCGAGTGTGATCGCGATGGACGAGTGCCCCAGCATCTCGCTCACTATCTTGGGGTGAACTCCCTTCGTCAGAAGCAGTGTGGCGCGGGTGTGCCTCAGGTCGTGGAACCTTACGTCGGGCAGCCCGGCACGCCTCACGGCGCTTTGCATAAGTAGCGGACCCGCACGAAAATGGCGTCCATGAACGCCTACTCGAAGGACCTCAGATCGAAGACGCTCGCCGCCATAGACCGCGGCACACCCAGGCGGGAGGTCGCAAGCCTCTTCGGGGTCTCCCTATCCACCATCAAGCGCTGGCTAAAGTGGATGCGCCTCACGGGGAACGTCTACGTCCACAAGATCCCCGGCGGGCCCTCGGTGAAGGGCGAAGCATTGAGGGAGTGATTGCCCGGACACATCTGAGGCTCAATCCCGACCTGACCTTGAAGGAGCATTGCGAGGCCTTCGAGGAGCAGACGGGCGTAGCAATCTCGGAGGCGACGATGAGCCGCTCCATTAGCCGGCTTTCTGGCGGGTGGCCGCTCAAAAAAGACCAAGGTAGCTTCCGAACGCGACGAAGGAGCGAGGGCCCTGCGGCGATGGTTGGTTTCTCGCTTCGACGTCAGGCGCCTTGTGTTCGTGGACGAGAGCGGGACGCATATCTGGATGGATCGCTTGAGGTCTCGGGCTCCGAGGGGAGAGCCTACGGCAGGGTGCCCAAGAACAGGGGCAAGAACCTGACTTTGATCGCCTCGATGAGTCTGTAGGGGATGGGAGAGTCTATGTGCATAGAGGGAGCCACGGACGCCAAGGCCTTCGAGGACTACGTCGAGCACTTCCTGGCCCCTTCGCTTCGCGAGGGGCAGGTTGTCGTAATGGACAACCTCGGAGCGCACAGGCCCAAGAGGATAAGAGAGTTGATCGAAGCCAGAGGAGCGGAGCTCTTGTTCGTGCCCTCCTACTCGCCGGATCTGAACCCCAGAGAACAAGCCTGCTCCAAGATAAAGAACGTCCTCACAGCGGTTTTCATATCGAGTGAGCCTGGAGGCATCAGGGCGTCCTCTCGCCTAGCAGCGGGATTCTCGGGGCTTTTCCTGAAGCCTGAAACCTGTTGGCTGTAGCCGCGGTTTGCACAGAGGGCGCAGTCCTTCTGCAAACCGCTCTCAGAAAGCTCGGAGCGCGCACCCACGAAGCGAAGTGAGACCGCTGGCGCCACGGCTAAGTGGTCTGGGAGCTAACCTGCTCCCGGACGAACGTCTCCAACGTCGTCAGTGGGACGCCGAAGGTGCGCGAGGTCTCCTCCATCTCGAGTGCCGTGTCATAGGTTTCCATGCCCGCCATCATCTCCGGCATCGGATCGGGCAAGCCGGGAACGGGTTCCCCCATCGCCACGAACTCGACCGGGATGGAACGATCGAGCACCCGCTCGTATGTCGCGACAACGTCGAGCCACGTCAGCGGTTCGGGGCCTCCGATCGCCAGGTGCTCGTTTCGTGCGGCCGGGTTCTCTAGCGCTGCTACGACGAACGCGGCGACGTCGCGGTTAGAGACGAAGCTGTGGCGCCTACGCCCTTCCCCGACCAACACGACCGGTCGGCCTTGTAGGGCGGGCATGCCCACCACCATCGCTGGCCAGAACTCCATGAACGCCGTAGGGGCAAGGATTGTGTAGCTCATCCCGCTCTCTCGCAGGGCCGATTCGCTCTGGCCCTTCCCCCGCAGAAAGGGGACGGGGTGGTCGGGGTCGGCCCCGAGCAGGGATACGAAGACGAAGTGCTCTACCCCCGCGTCTCGGGCCGCTTCGATCAGGTTCTGGTTGCCCTCCAGGTCCACGCTCTCAGGGTTGTCCTCACCTCCCCGCATAGCGGAGTTGGCCGTTGAGATCACCGCATCGATGTCCTTTAGGGCGGCATCTAGCGAGGCGCGGTCGCGCAAATCCCCGTGCACCGGTTGCGCCCCCGCTTCGATCAGCGACTCGGCCGAGGTGGCGAGGCCCTGGTGGACCAGTTGCGAGGTAGGTGAGTCCCGACGCACGAGGACGCGCACGTCCTTGCCCTCCTCCAACAACCCTCGCGAGATCATGCCACCGACTACCCCCGTAGCACCGACGACCAGAATCATCCTTGTCCTCCTTCCCCGCTTCCCTTACGGATTGTGCTTTTCCCGCTAGTAGGATGCCATTCGAAGGAGCCTGGTGCATCCCCCTTTTGGTGCGCTTGTGGAAGAGGGAGGAGCTACTGGCCGAGCTCGTGCCCGCGATAGGGGCACGAGGGTACGACGCGGGGCCGGTGAAGGCGGTGCTGGACGGGTGAATGCCCAGCCTATCCGGCATCTTGAATCTTTATGCGGGGCGCAAGATATCGTATCGACAGGTGTGCACCGTGCCGGGAGACGAGCCAGGAACCCGGTCTGGTGGGGTGATCCATGCAGGATGCTGGATATGACCTTCGCAGAACACCCCTTCTAGGCACTCTGGTGAATAAAGGGAGATAAAGCGCACTAGGGAGACGTCCTCGCGCCTCCGTCCGGACCCTCTCCCAGCGCTCCTCCACGGGTTACTCCCTCAACTTCTCTGTCCGCGCGTTCCAAGACATCCTGTAGGGAGGTGCGCACTTCCTCGAGCCTCCCCCTGAGCGCCTCATCCACCGTCTCGCCTACCTCTAGACCCTCCAAGGCGGAATCCAGCG
>Ga0126307_10001187_pt1 | contig 17129 bp, 18 predicted proteins | sample Plot28_FD_89955 | JGI IMG/M metagenome (GOLD analysis project Ga0126307, IMG submission 89955) | Serpentine soil microbial communities from UC McLaughlin Reserve, CA, USA - Plot28 | ecosystem: Environmental > Terrestrial > Soil > Grasslands | place: USA: UC McLaughlin Reserve, Lake County... | reverse complement strand
TCATTGGAAAAATTTCACATAGAAAATTTTTATTTAATATCTTAAGCAATGATATATTTGAATTAAAGGCATCTAAATCAAAAGATAATTATAAATCAAACTATCAGATACTCTATCGAACAAATAATCTTTATAAGTTTATCAAAAATTTATTTATGATCAGAGAATATTTAATTAAAAATTTTGGTAATAAAATAACAACAACAAATGAATAAATATAAAGACAATAATTTCTTATTTATTAATAATAATGGAGTAAACTATATGATACCTTATATAATAATTTATTCTTCACTTTTAGATTTCATACTCAAATTAATTGCAAAAAAATAAGCAACTAGCATGATGTGGTTTGTCTCGTAATATGCAGAATAGTAGCAAGTATCATTTTAGTTACTGAAGTAAGATATCCCATATCAAGATTATCCGGTACATCAGAGGAACTATGATAATGAGGATTGTCTGGTTCGGCTGATCGATCGTATGCACCTATAACTATATAGCCACGAGCTTCGAACGGACAATAATCACTGGAATAAACAGAGCCTTTTTTACCTTGGATGTCAGTATAATTTAGAGCCATTTGTTCCATTATCGTACCATATCTATCTGATTCTTCGTCATTCTCTTTTATCTCATTACAAGATGGTTGATTTTCAAATTCTTTGTCTACATCTATTTGGATTGTTTTTTTAATGGCAGAAAAATCATGTTGAACAACCATATCCTCTTTTTCGATGGTTGTTTTAATTGCATGATAGTCTGGTACACCAATCATATCTAGGTTAATAACTAGGCGAAGATCCTCATTCTTTCTTGTAATAGCATCAGCATAATGTTCCGAACCTCTTAAACCCTGTTCTTCGCCAGAGAACAATACAAAGCGAATAGTATATTTCAAATCAACTGAAAAAAGAATACGTGCTATTTCTAGAATTGCAGCCATTCCACTTGCATTATCATTAGCTCCTGGAGCTCTGGATACCGTATCCTCAAAATTGTCACCTAAGATGGTATCATAATGCCCACAAATAAGAATAAATTTATTTGTTTTACCCTGTTTATTACAAATAATATTTTTAAATTCGATTCCATTTTCTCTAAATGGATGCAAATAAACAACATCTTTATACTTGCCTTTATCTTCATCCTTAACCTTGTCTATATCTATATAACCAGAAATTTCTAATTCTTTTTTAAGCCAACTAGCCACTTGATGGTTATATATGGATTTACTATGTCGATTATGAAAAGATGTTAGACTATTGATCCATCTTTCTATGTTACTTTTAGATACTAAATCTACCTGCGATTCTATGAATTGGTCAACTGCTATTGATTCACTTTTCTCATAAATTTTTTCAGAAATAGAAGTTGGAGAGGGTGAAGGTGGAATTATAGTCTTTATTCTTTTATCTGGTGGTGAATATTGCCTTAAGGTTGTGGGTGTTTCACTCATAGCTTGTCATTTCCTTTATGAAATATGATTGAATTGTTATGAAAGATAAAATTATTTATAAGCTGACGCTCTTTTGATTGTTGATTAATTTGATATGTGCTTTCTTCTATTAGCATCATTTAAATTTTGTGTGTAATCAAGATATATATAAATAAATTCTTCTAGTCTAGTGAAAATAATAATAATAATAATAATAATAATAATTATACATCTTTGAATTCATAAAGCTAGTAATAATGTCCAAAATAAGTATATTCTTATTGTGGGTTTTATATGTATAAATTATATTTAAGCAATCAATTCTTTTATATTTTAGTAATAATTAATTATCTTTAGAATATTAAATTTTTTGTAATGAAAAAGATAAGATCTTTTAAAATATCAAAATAATATCTCCTTAGAATTACCAATTGTTAAATTTTTATGCGCCTAAAGGGTTTTATATTAAGTTTCAAAAAATTCAATGAATTAACTGGTTTAAAAGAGAATTCTCATTATAACAGGGTTCGGTAACATAATATAATAAGATTTTGTTATTTTTAGTTATTGACATTATCTCATTCAAAATTAATGACATACACTAGATATTTTAAAAATTGTTATTGTATATTCAATTTTGATATTGTTATTATTCTACATGAACACTATGAATCTACTTTATATTTTTTAGTAGATACTATAACAATATAATCTTTAAAAATATTTAATTTCTAAATTTGAATCTACATGAATGAAATATAAAATTGATAAAGATTCAAAATCTTCTAACTTTAATGGTAATAATTTCATCTATAGTGACATTACAATATTTAACTATAAAATTTGTAAATGGAGAGGATGAGGTTGATTCTAACATCATTATTTATGATACAAATTTAGAAGAAACAGTATTACTTGATCCTGATAATACAACGCTCAAACCTAAAGTAGATATTTACATTGAAGCAACACCGAATAATGAGAAGTTAACAGGTGGAGATGGAGATGATAAAATAGAGGGCAACGATGGAGACGATCAAATTATGGGAGGAAAAGGTGATGATAAAATATATGGTGAAAAGGGAAATGATTCACTAAATGGAGAATTCGGAAATGACAAAATAAAAGGTGGAAGCGGATATGATAATATTAGTGGCGAAAAGGGAAATGATGCCATAGAAGGAGGAAAAGGTGATGATAAATTATTTGGTAAACAAGAAGATGATTTCCTTGATGGTGGAGAATGTAATGATGCACTTGATGGAAGTGAAGGAATTGATATTATGATAGGAGGTTTAGGCAATGATACATTTATCTGCGATCCATCTGACAAAATAGTAGATTTTAATCCTAATGAAGGTGATCAACTTGAAGGAATATGTCAAGTAGAACCTCCTAAGGAAGAAAGAACAATATCTGATAGCAATAATGTTCCCTTTACTGACTTTGACTCTCTAATCCAATCACAACAACCTCCAATACCACCTCAATCAATTAATGCTGATGACTCTCAGGAGGACTTTGAATATACATCATCACTAATACAACAACCTCCAATACCATCATCATTGTTAGATGCCAATGATATTTCTATAGAGGATCGTTACGGTAAATTTCAATAACCTCCAATACCTCTATCTTAATTCAACTCTCATGACTGTTATAGGAACGGTTGATTCTTTTTAATTAACCAAATATTTTAATACTGAATAAGAATCCACATTTGATGAATAAGTGGTCTATGTCCGATTCCTGCGTTCTATTCATGGTGTACTCTTAGAGAATATGAGATACTATGATATTAAAATAGAGTATATTGTTATAGAAATTTCAATAAATTATGGTAAATGTTGCAACATTTATATAATCATCTATTGATAAAAATATTGCAATCAAAATTGAATAAGTATAGGATCGTTATTACACGATTGACTGTTTAAATATGAATGTCAAAACACAAGTGGAATTCAACACTAATTTAATTTGTTATTACACAATTGATTAGTTGAACTTTGTAATCATTGCATTTGGTAGATAATATAAAATCAACCATTTGCGTGTATACCTTGTGTTGAACTATGTATTTGAATATAATTTTTAACTTTACCTTTTGTTTGGATATTTAAATTCTAATAGTAATCTATACACTATATTTGCAACTACCCTCTTGGCATTACCTTGAAAAATGTTATTGATTCTGCTAGAATACGGGCTCGGAGGGCTTCGAGCATGACATGTAATTGGGATCTGTCTTCTATTATTTATTAATTTGGTAACTTATTTGATTATTTGCCAAACAATTTGTAATAATCTATATAAAATTAAAAAGGGAAGTCAGTTGGATTTGAACTGGTCAATAGGGAAATTCACATAACTTTGTATTTATCTTTTGTTATGAAGTCAGAATCTTTTGTTAGATCTTATCATTATAAGGTTAATGGGATTTGAACTCTTTATTGCTGCGCATTGGATTATGTGTTAAATCTTGAATGATATTTAGAAAAACATGGATTGATTAGAATACCGGAAATCCATATATGATTTATACAGCATAGAAAGTTATGTCCAAAGACGATCTTCGTCAGAGACTAAACAAGGTATATGAGATAACACTCAGCGTTATAGGTAGAAAATCAGGAAAAGATATCTCTCGACCAGTCTGGTTTGTGCATGAAGCCAATACTTTGTATTTACTTCCAGTTCAGGGCTCTGACACCAATTGGTACAAGAACATGGTAGCTGATCCAACAGTGAAGATTTCTGTAAATGACCTAGAAATATCTGAAAGAGGAAAACAAATAACGGACAATAATAGGATTAACGATGTTGTGAAAAAATTCAAGTCTAAGTATGGTGAAGGGGAAGTGAAAAAGTATTATACGAATTTTGATGTAGCAGTTGAAGTCACGCTCTGATAGATCTTTCTAAATCTATTATACTAAATGAGACTAGAAGGAAGTTTCTTCTGTATTTACCATTTCCTATCTATATGTGAGAGATTACTTCAACCTTCTATCTTCAATACTTAATGAATATTATAAGGAAACCTGACTATACTAGTTGTTATCTTGACCAACCCCTTGGTATTGTTCATCGCTTACCTTTTCCATCCAGTCCACTACCTTGCCGTCGAGCTGTTCCTGAATGGCGATATGGGTCATGGCAGTGGTGGGAGTTGCCCCATGCCAATGCTTTTCATTAGGCGGAATCCAAATTACATCACCTGGACAGATTTTCTCGACCGGGCCATCCCAGATCTGTACGAGACCGCAACCAGTCGTCACAATCAATGTCTGACCTAGTGGATGGGTGTGCCATGCAGTACGGGCGCTAGGTTCAAACGTTACACTGGCACCAGCTGCTCGTGCTAGATCTTTTGGCTGAAAGAGTGGGTCAATGCGCACAGTCCCAGTGAACCACTCTTCCGGCCCTTTTGTAGAAGGCTGTGAACCACTTCGTTTTATCTCCAATTGAGCTTGAGATGATTCATTTCCTTGTAATGGATCTTGCATTGATCTGTTTGTATTTTGTACTATAAAAGAAGCTGTTTGGTCTTGTTGTTGCTGTTCCTGTTGTTGTGGATAAGCATTATCAGAGACTAAAAAAATTGTAACTATAAAAGATAATGCTGTATCAATACATGTAACAATACTTTTTTTCATACATAAAGACATTGTATTTATTTTATATTATCATTTGATGTTAATTCTATAATCAATCCATTATTCCATCCATATTTGCTAAACATCAGATCAGAAACTGCATTTGCTAATGTTGACTCTTTACTTTTATCGACTATTCTAGCATAACCTTTGTATGTTTTATTGTTTACATTGAAGGACACATTTGAATCAACAATGATATTTTGGACCCAATCTGAATCTTTTTTACGTTCTGATAGAATATAATATCTTTTATTATATTCTACAAACCATATTTCTATTGTATGCTGTCTTGTTGTCTTACGTCCTTTTGTTGTCAGATATAGAAATTGTGGGGTTCTTTGAGACAAATCCTTATTACCTACAATCTTTTTTTTTGACAAAAATAAAATCATTAAACTTTGAAAAAGATAGAATGTTATTTCATCTAAATTTGTGCCATACCACCATCAACAAATAGTTCTATCCCAGTAACATAGCTGCTATCATCTGAGGCAAGGAATGAGACAACTTTTGCTACTTCATCTGGACTACCCATCCTTCCTATAGAAGTAGAGTTTATGGAATTCTTAAGGAAATTCTCAGTCTGTTGATCATTCAATACTCGACTCACGAAAGGAGTGTCTATTGGGCCAGGGCTTATGGCATTCACTCGGATATTTCTCTGATTAAGATTAAGGCTCCAAGACCGAGCAAAAGAACGTACTGCGGCCTTGGCAGCATGATAAACGCTTAATACTGCCGATCCTTTGGACGAACCTACAGAAGCCATCAAAATGATTGAACCTCCATCCTGAAAAATTGGAAGTGCTTTTTGAACAGTAAAGAGTAGTCCTTTTACATCAATATCAAATATTTTGTCGAAGTGTTTCTCTGAGATTTCTCCCAATGGAACAAATTCAATAATACCCGCATTTGCAAATAGGATGTCTATATGACCTTTCTGATCCTTTATTACATCATACATCTTGTCAATATCTGCTAGATTAGATACATCACTTTGAATACCACTGACGTTTTTACCAGTCTCTGATACAGCTTCATCGATCTCTTTTTGATAAAGTCCAGTAATGAAAACATATGCTCCTTCTGATACAAATCTCTTTGTAGTAGCCAAGCCAATGCCACTGGTTCCTCCAGTAATAACTGCAATTTTTCCTTCTAGTTTATTTCCCATTTTTAAACACACATTTTTTCTTATTGTCTGTTGGAAGATTTAGTGTATATTGGAAACTTCTTTGTTTTATGTCCATTTTTTATCTTCATGACTTCAGCGATGCTATATCAATAACAAAACGATATTTTACATCACTTTTCAACATGCGTTTGTATGCTTCATTGATGTCATGAATCTTGATCATTTCAATATCTGCGGTAATTCCATGCTCACCACAGAAATCAAGAAGCTCTTGAGTTTCAGCGATACCACCAATTGCAGATCCCGACACGGATCTACGACCAAGTATCAATGGAACAGTGTTCAATGTTGGTTCAAGATTGCCAAGTAACCCAACGAAGACTAATGTACCATTAATCGACAGAGATGGTAGATATTGATTGATATCATGGGTGTATGGTACTGTATCAATAATTAGGTCAAATTTGCCCTTGACAGAGGCCATTTGTCCTGTATCAGTGGAGATCACTACATTGTCAGCACCTAGGCGACGCGCGTCCTTCTTTTTTCCCGGCGAACGGGAAAATAGCGTGACATTTGCACCCAGTCCTTTAGCCAATTTTAACGCCATATGGCCAAGTCCACCCAGACCGATAACTCCTACATTTGTTCCTTCTCTTACTCTCCAATGGCGGAGGGGAGACCAAGTCGTTATCCCTGCACATAGCAATGGTCCAGCGCCTTTCAAGTCCAAGCAGTCAGAAATTCTCAATACAAATTTTTCTCGTACAATTATTTTCTCCGAGTAGCCACCAAAAGTGTGCATTTTATCATGTCGATCTATGCTATTATAGGTAAGCGTGGGTCCTTCTTTGCAATACTGTTCCAGTCCCTGATTGCAAGCCTCACATTTCTGACATGAATCAACCATGCAACCAACACCAACATGATCACCTGTTTTGAATCGAGTTACAGCTGATCCTACACTTTCCACCTGACCGATTATCTCGTGGCCCGGCACTATTGGGAACATGCTCACACCCCAGTCATTGTTGACAGAATGCAAATCTGTATGGCATATTCCACAATAGAGAATCTCGATAACTACATCATCAGAGCGCATGTCGCGCCGTTCAAATTGATATGGTGCTAAAGATGTCTTGACAGAGGGTGCAGCATAACCACGTACATTTATTGTCATTGTTTATCTCTGCTCCCTAAGTCGTTGATTTCTCTTTTCTAATATTTTAAATCTCATGTATTATCTATAAGTATACGATATTTTATTAAAGAATTAAATAGATTTTAAATAATTATTGTAATGGATAGAGAAAAACTTTCATTTCAAAAGATTGCAGATAATGTTACATTAATCACGTTACCAAATACAGGACATTTCATCCTAGAAGAATGAATATTTTATATTTGTTAATTTCTTTGTGTAAGAATTTTTTCAACTAGAAGAATGAACTTCTAATATAATAACATCCGTGTCTACTTCGTCCCATTAACTAGGTGGGCTCTATAACTAAAACCAAAGCTTGAAGGGCTTCGAGCACGACATGTAATTGGGATCTGTAAACTAGTATTTATTAACTTGGTAACTTATTCAAAATAATAAATATAGCCTATCTAAATAGGTCAATAATTAATTGTACCATTCATGTACTATTGAAGTTGCTGCTATTCCACCATTATAAGCTGCAGCAAGTGCTCCTATTGGACTAGATCCCTTGACATCTCCTGCTGCATAAAGTCCTTTAACATTTGTTCGTAACTTTTCATCTGTCTTAATATAGCCTTGTTCATTTAATTCTAAACCAAAGTTTTCAATCATTCTTTGTATTAACTGAATTGGTTTTACTTGAGGTATCCAGAGAAGTGTATCAACTTGAATATTTTCACCGGACTCTAATGAGACTGATTCTACTTTGGTTCCATTATGATTTACTTTTATGATAATTCCTCTATATACAGAAATATTTAACTTGGACAATTCATTTTGGTATGATGATTCTATTTTTATATGTGGAGATATGAAAACTTTGATTTTGGAAGTCCAATTCTGTATCATCTTTGGAAACAAATCAAGTTGCATTTTAGAATTTACCACAATACCCCAAATACGATCCCTATTTTCATAACCATCACAAAATGGACAGGAAATAATCGTATCTCCCCAACATTCTATAAAGCCTGGAATATCAAGATATACGTCATAGTATCCTACTGCGAGAATAACTTTCTTTGCCCTGATGGATCTTTCATTATCTGATGTAATAACAAATTTTTCGTCTTTCTCTTTGATGACATTTATTATTTTTTCTTTACGAAGCTCTGCAGAATTGTATTTGTCAATTTGTTTCCATGCGATTTTACGAATATCCATTGGTAAAAGGCCATCTAAGCCAAGAAAATTATGAACTCCAGGAGATGCTGTATTTCTTGGAGGTTCGGGAGTATCAAAAACTATGATTTTTTTTCTTGTGCGAGAAAGAACTAATGCGGCCTGTAAACCTGCAGGACCACCTCCTAATATAGCGATATCTATTTCTTCAACTTGTTGTTTTCTTTCATTTGTCATTCTATTTTGTTAAAATTTTTCATAAAGATGCAAACATATTACTATTTCAATTGATATCGAACTATAACTATACTACAAAGATAGATAGAAATAGTTGCTTCCTTGTAAAATATGGAAAATTTGAATCTGGATATAGAATATTATAAACTTATACGTAGGCGCTAAAATGGAGGTATGTAAACTGTTTAGGCAGTCAAATATTAAAGTATTAAAGTTAATGGTAACATAAAAGAATATAAAAATGATAGGTATAGCTGTAACGAAGGCATTATACTAATATTGGATTTTTTACATCCTTTTAATGATCTGAAATCAAAACCACCAGTATTCAAAACATCCTTGAGAAAAGCAATACTTATCAACATTTGTTAGCATGTAATTATTTAATGTCTAGTAAGGTTGATAGTTCAGATATTATAATTATTGGGGGAGGTCTTGCAGTCTCACTACTGCTACCTTCCTTGCTCGTGCTGGAAAAAGAGTAACTTTGTTTGAGCAATCATCAAAGGAAATTGGAGGTCGTGCAAGGACTTCAGTATTTGATGAGTTTTACTTTAATCAAGGTGCTCATGCGCTCTATCTTTCAGACGTGGGTGCTGAAGTTTTACAAGAATTAGGGATCAAGTATACGGGTGGCATTGCTGTGGGGAAAGGAACTTCTTATTATATAATGGATGGAAAGAAAAACCAAATGCCAAGCGATTGGAGCCGGATACCTTTTACAAAAAATAATGGGGACTCTTACGAAATAGATGGAAGTCAGTTCTTTAATTCACTTGCCAAAATTAATTTTTCACAATTAGAAAGCGTCACGGTGCAGGAGTGGTTAGACCAGAACATTCAAGACAAAAATCTTGCTGAAATAATTAAGACACATTTGAGACTGAATACCTATGGAAATGATCCAGACATTCAGAGTGCAGGATCGTCATTTCGCCAGATTTATGTGGGTAATTCAGGGGGAGTTATGTATTTGGATGGAGGTTGGCAGACGCTTGTTGACGGACTTTTAACGGTAGCCAAAAATGCCAAAGCAAGGATTGTCATGGGGGAAAAGCAACGAGGTTAGAAAGAAAAGATTCCTCCTACTCTCGATGGCTAGTCATGCTGTCTGATAAGTCCCAAGTATCCGCAAAGACAGTTGTAATAGCAGCAGGTCCACAAGATGCCTACAGTCTATTCAATGACAACGAGAGACCAGAGGTTCTATCAAAGGTAGCAAAAGAATCTAAACCTGTACGCATGGCATGTTTGGATATTGCTCTTAGCAGTCTTCCAGACAAAAATACTTTGTTTGCTCTGGGAGTTGATCGTCCACTATATTTTTCAGTTCATTCTGCAATTGCAAAGCTTGCTCCTGAAAATGGAGCATTAATCCATTTAGGAAAATATCTAGGCACTTCAATAGAGCCAAAACCAAGAGAGGATCAACAGGAGTTAGAAGAGTTTCTTGATTTACTGCAGCCGGGATGGAGAGAAGTGCTTGTTAAGAAGAGGCCATTGCCCAATATGGTGGTGTCTAATTCTGCTGTTACTGCTGCAGCAGGTGGATTATCTGGAAGACCTGATGTACTGATTGCAGACAATTTGTACATAGTAGGAGACTGGGTAGGGAAGGAAGGAGGATTATTATCTAATTCATCCTTTGCAAGTGCAAGGCGAGCTGCTCAGCTAATTTTGAATGAATGAACTAAAGCATTAATTAAATTAACATAAAACAGACATATATGAAGATGACTAATATCTTCTTTTAAAATTAAACTATATAATTATCTAACATTTAGTCAAGGTGTAACTTAGAGTAAATGGTTTTTTAGTTGAAATCATATCTGCTTGGCCCATTAACTAAATGGGTTCAATAACTAAAATCAAAGCTTTGAGGGCTTCGAGTTCTCATTATAACAGGGTTCGGTAACATAATATATAATAATTTTTTGAATAATATGGTTTTTGAATTAATTTTTGTTTATTTTAAAAATTTTATGAATAAAGATAATTTTTAAACTAAGTACAATTCTGTAGCTACAATATGTTTGCATTTAATTTTTTTTAAAATTAAAATCAGGGCAGGTACATGTTTTGTTTTCTATATCTACTTCGTAATATTTATTTTTTTATCCTTTATGCTGCTTCTAACTCTAAATAATTTCTTCCTATTGCTGTTTTCTAATGTATTCTGATTATCATTGCTTTCTTCACTCTTACTGATGGTATCTTCGTAATCTTTTGATTCAATTATCATAGGTTCAATTAGTGAGGATTCAATAATCCTGTATGCATTTTCCAGTCTTCTTTTTTCAGCAGCAGGCTTTACAGATTTCGTTCTATCACTTTTAGGAGAATCTCTTTTATCTTCTTCGTCTTCAATTGAATCCACTACTATTTCTTCTGTTGTTGTAGTTGTTTTAGTTGTTATTGCTTTCCTTATAACTTGAAGAATATCATCATCTTTTGTATCTGAAACATAGATCACATAAATTAATGCCACATCTTTACCTTCATGCTTTCTAATAACTCTACCAATACGTTGCACTACTTGATTCATATTGGAAGTTGTTGCTAAAATAATCTCTATTCTAACCTGTGGTATATCAAATCCTATTTCTAAGGTATGTACTGAGAGAAGTGGATAGAAATCTTTTCCCCATGAATCCAAGATTTTCTGTCTTTTGCCGGCACTTGTCTTACTATCTATTACGTTAGACTTTGTTCCGTATAGCTCAAGCATATCTTTAAGTTTATTTATAGAATCAATAGTTTCACTAAAAACCATAATTCTTTCATTTGGAAATTTTTTTGTTATAAGATTTATAGCTGATAACAGTTTGTTTTCTGCGTAGCTTAACAGTAGTTTCCTTTTTCTTACATTTGAGAACCATGCTTTTGCCATTCCACTAACGAAACCACCTTTTCTTAACAATACTTTCATAGACTCAGCATCATATCTTTTGAAACGGTTTGAAATCTTCTTTATTTTAGAAGTATAGGTATCATAGTCATTTTGTTCTTTTTCTGTAAGGCTTACTTTAACAGGAATAACTATTGGTTTTGCAAGTCTTTTATCGCTAACAGCTCTTTTGATTTGGTATCTTTTTACTGGAGGTAACAACGTAAGAATAGTACGATATTTATTCAGATCTGTCTCATCAAGCGTAGCGGTAAGACCAAGAAGTGCCTTTTTATGATCTTCTAATACTGCATTGAATATGTTTCTAAAAACTTTTGCTGAATCACTTATCAAATGAATCTCATCAAAAACCACCATGTTGGATTTATGAATAATATCCAGATTTCTAATAATGCTTTGATATGTAGCTACAGTTATCTCTTTGACTTCTTTTCTTTCGCCAAAATATGAGCCTATATTTTCTCTTGGTATGTCATATGATACTAACCTTTTGATATTCTGTTCTATTAGGGTGATTCTAGGTACCAGTATAAGAACATTGAAAGTAGTAGTAGTATTTTGAGGAGTAGATGATGAAGAGGAAGAAGCAGAAGAAGAGCTATGAGCAATAATATTAGCTACTCTTTTTGCACATTCAAAAGCTATTTCAGTCTTTCCAGTTCCTGTACTATACAAAACTGTACCTCTGAAATCATTTTCAATCCATGCTTCCACTGCTTCAATTTGATCTTTTGTAAGAGAAAAAGGAAATTTCAGTTTAGAAATAGCAGCAGTAGTTGAGGCAGTAGTGGTAGATGTAGACATTTACTATTATAACAAAAATATTGTAGGACTATTTCATATTATTACTTTTTGAAATATGATTTTCATGGAATTTGTTGTTGTTACAATCATCAAGCGGCGCGGCTTACATTTAATCCAGGATTTACTTCTATTATAATTAAAGTCTTACATAGTCTAGTTATTCTAACGGTATTGGATCTACTTTTTATTTTACTTTACCTATAGCTAAATCTTGGGATGCAAATAACTAGAAGGATGAGATTGAATATAAAATAACGAATAATAAAAAAATTTTATTAGTTGATAATGAAATCGATATAACTTATGCTTTAGAAAATGCATTAGAAAATTATGGGTTCAAAGTAGATTCATTTAATGATCCTATATTAGCATTGGATAATTACCAAATCAACTTTTGTGATTTAGTAATTCTTGATATAAAGATGCCAAAAATGGATGGATTTGAATTGTATACTAAAATAAAAGAAAAAGACCCTAAAGTAAAAATATGTTTTTTGACTGCCAGTGAATTATTTTATGAAGAATTCAGAAATACACGACTCAAATTAGGCGAAAAAGTTGGTGAAGAATATTTTATTCAGAAACCCATCAAAACTGAAGATCTTCTTAAAAAATTAAATAGCTTATTTATAAATGAATAATTTAATTTTAAATCTTGTTTTACTGTTGAGAAAATTATCATTATGATATGTATATTATTATTTTAGTTAAAATTATATCTTATTATTTGCAATAGTTCTAATTTTGATAGAGAAATGAAACAGTCACATATATTACTTATTTCAAAAGTTATAGAATGATAATTAGTTGATAGATTAAAGTATTCTGAGGAGTGTGAACTGATTTTGACACAAATTTGTAACCCAGAAAAAGTATTTATAAATTAGTAATAATATCTTTAATTTAACATATTTTTTACAGTATGTGCAAACAAGTTTTTATCAATAGGTTTTTTCAGAATCTGTTCTCTTAATATTCCAGGAAATATACTTAATAGTTCATCCAATATATCCAAAGCTGTTATAAAAATAATCTTAATTGTAGGGTCTATAGCTCTTATTTGTTGATGTAATTGAAGTCCATTCAAATTTTTCATCCGTATATCAAGTATTATTAATAAATCATCAAAATCTGAAAGATCTTGAATATAGTCTAATACGAGAGTAGGATCTTTAAAGCAAGTAACATCATAATCATAAGCATCTAGATAGCTTCTATAAGTAAAAAGAATATCTTCTTCATCATCAACTATAACTACTCTTTTATTCTTCTTATTTTTTTTATGGGAAAAGAAACCTTCTCTTTTTTTATTCTCATTCTTATTTTCCATAAGTTTTTCAACAAATAAATTTGGAGTCTGTTTCTCCATCATGGAATATGTACTATTAGTATTATCATCATTATGCAATAAAGTATTATTCTTTCTTTTTATGTTATATGTAGAATATCCAATATTTTCTGTTACCTTGAATTCTCCATTATTTATAAAATTATACTTTGTTAGAATATTAGGAAAAGATTTTAAAATTCTATAAAAATTATTTCCAATAATTATTTCATTTTTAGAAGCTAAAGAAGGAGAAGAATTTATCTTTGAACATAAGTTTACTGTCGAGCCAAATATATCTACTTGATAATTATCTCCAGCTAAGGCTAAATCTACTATACCATAATCCATACTAATTTTGTAACTTTCTATTGTTGGTAAATTATTCTTCATCAACAATTCTTGATTTACATCCCCTCTTTTTTCTAAAATTTCAAGGCCACATTCAATTACCTCTTCAAATGCTTTTTCATTATTAATATCTGTAAAGTTTAAGAAATAACATAATAAACGATCACCAAGACTTTTTACAATCTTGCCATTATTGCTTTTGATTATTTGGGATAATGAGTTTATAATGGTAGAATAGTATTCTATTATTTGTAAAGAATCTTCGGACATTGCAATATTGCTTACGGCAGCACTTTCAAATTCTATAAAGCATATACAACACTTTATTGAATCATCACTAAATTTGATACTTTTATTGCCTTTATTGCTATGATGCCACATTTTGTTTGTCTATCGCCTATAATATCTATTAAGAAACAGAAGAACATAATTTGGTAAAGGAGTTATCAGTATACTTTCCTCCTTAAATTTAGGACTAAACATATCTTGTAAAATATACATTGTACTTAATGAAATTTAAAGAAATTGGTCTAATGAGATGTATATAAAAATGGAGATAAAACAAATTACAAGTTTTTCGGCGCCGAAAAATTTTAAAATATTTAAATTTGAAATTAGCTGAGAATTCTATTATAACAGGGTTCGGTAACATAATATAATTAGTTTTTGAATGAAATTTGAGTTACTAATTTCTGTTTAAGAATTTATATGATGAATGATTCAATTGAGGATTAGATTTGGAAGCTCATTTTGTTATCAATATTCCAAAGAATCGTAACTTTTTTTAGTTAGATTCTATATATAGATAGTATTGTATGCCTAAGGCATATATTCTAATTAATTGCGAATCAGGCTATGAAAGTCTTGTTGCTAAAAGTATTAAATCAATAGATACTGCATTAACATGTAGCATTGTTTATGGAATATATGATATCATAGTTGAAATAATATTTGATACTTTAAAACAATTAGAATATATAATTAAAAAAAGGATTAGAAAAATTAGCAAAATACAATTTACTATGACATTGATTCTCTTTGAATTTGAATTAAAATGAATATAACTTTATTTAGAAAATAAAATAATTCCAGCCGTTAGGTTGGCAAATTCATTATGGATTCGCTTAAAAGGCTTCGAGCATGACATGTAGTTGAAATCTGTTTCTATAGATTAAAGATTTAATATAACTATAGATTATAGACATTAAAATCTCGTTATTTAGAAGCCCGTAATAATTTATGTTATTTGCACTACCTGATATAAAATTATTAATCAAGAATGCATTCAAAAATTACTGTTTAGATGTCATATTCTTTACCTCTTTTTATTGCTGCATCTATATCCTTTTTTAAGGATTCATCATCTTTTCCATCATAGTCTATTCTTAAAGTATCAGCAATAGATTCTAATTTTTCGCGAGATAATCTATCTTCATTCTTAATTTTTTCCAATTCATTTTTTGACTCAATACGGGCTTTCTCAAATTCTGAGGTTGATTTACCAAATGAACGTGCAAGTTGGGGAATTTTTTTTGCTCCAAATATAACAATTATTATTACAAATATTATAAATATCCATTCATAACCTCCTGGAATTAACATTAAGATATTACTCAAAAACATGTAATTTGTCTAGAAAGTTAAATATTTAACTTTTCAGTTCTTTTTTCTATTCTTTATCCTTTTTAATTAGAATTAGGCTCTTTAAAAGTATACGAATCCAATTAGTTACGGGCTCAGAGGTCTTCGAGCATGACATGTAATTGGGATCGGTAAACTTATATTTATTAATATGGTAACTTATTAAATATTTACTAAATAATTTCTAATAGGTTATAAAAAAGGAAAAGGGAAATAGCAAACCTATTTGGGAGTCATGACTATTATTTACCATAATCCCATGTAGAAAAGAATTTTGGATTGATTTCAATCACTACATTTTCTCCCTTCTTTGAATGCTCTGTTATCATTTTTGCTATTGGATGATCTAGTGTACCAAGATATTTCATACTTATTTTCTCTCCTTCTGAAACCGTTCTATCTGGATCTTCTATTATAGTCACTGAACCTTTGCCTTTTACACCCTTGTACGGAAAATTCTCATCATCTATGGAAAAATACAAAATTGGTTTATTCCGAAGATTTTTCGTTTTCTTGGATATTTTAGATGTTGTTACCAAGAGTTTTTCTCTATTTGTATCATAGTAAAACCAGACAGGTTGTATGTTAGGTTCACCTTTTTCATCAATAGTTGACATTTGCAACATCAGTTTGGTTCCAAGAAATCTATCAATCTCCTTTTTAGTCATACCCGGAGTTTCAGTAGTTGCAGTAATGATTTTCATAATACTTTACCGGAATACCAACAAAAAAGAGTTTCTTTCTTCCTTGTTCTTTTACTTATTTCTCAGATAAGATATTCTTCTAATCCATGTTAATGCTTGCTTCATAGAAAGAAAATTATCAAATTAATAATGAAACAAAATTATAAAAGATTTTACCTCTATGGAAAAACAATTCCAGAAATGTTATGAGATGGATGCTGAAGGAAATCAAGGTATCTCAAATAAACAACTCGTATTGATATTTAGACATTTTTGATTTTTAATTTTGAAAATGATATCTATTTTAAAGTATGATTATAAGATACCATTAATATGTTAAACAGATGAAGGTTTATTATGGTATTAGAAGATGAATTTACCAGAATATTATTAGATAAGGTAATACAAAATGTTGTTTCGTGTCTATCAATAATAGAAAATATTTAAGACACAACACGAAAAAATCAAAGAACGTATAGGAGTCGATAATATGCGAGATTTTGTTTTAGGAGCTGTATGGTGTACTGTACTAGAAAAATTTCTTGTCTCCTCATATCTTTACACAGGAAAAACTATAACCTATGAGCAGAGTTTAAAAATAAGTGAATATGTAT
>Ga0126307_10001186_pt1 | contig 17143 bp, 16 predicted proteins | sample Plot28_FD_89955 | JGI IMG/M metagenome (GOLD analysis project Ga0126307, IMG submission 89955) | Serpentine soil microbial communities from UC McLaughlin Reserve, CA, USA - Plot28 | ecosystem: Environmental > Terrestrial > Soil > Grasslands | place: USA: UC McLaughlin Reserve, Lake County... | reverse complement strand
TCGCTGGCCCTGTCGGTGCACCTGACCCGGGTCGCCCAGCCGTGGGCGTTCTTCTCGCTGCCGGCGTTCTACGCCCGCCGGGTGCGCCGGCTGCTGCCCGCCGCGGCGCTCGTGCTGGTCGTCACCGCCGCCGCGGCCGCGGTTGTGCTGCCGCCGCTGCGGGCCCGGGCCGCGGTCACGGACGCGTTCTGGGCCGGCCTCTACGCGGCGAACTACCGCTTCGCCGCCTTGCGCACCGACTACCTGACCGCCGACGCGCCGCCGTCGCCGGTGCAGCACTACTGGTCGCTCGGCGTGGAGGAGCAGTTCTACCTGCTCTGGCCGGTGCTGCTGGCCGCGGCCGCGCTGGCCGGCCGGCGGCGGCCGTCCCGGGCCCGGGCGGCGGCCGCGCTCGCGGGAGCCGGCGTGGCCTCGCTGGCCCTGTCGGTGCACCTGACCCGGGTCGCCCAGCCGTGGGCGTTCTTCTCGCTGCCGACCCGGGCCTGGGAGCTCGCGGCCGGCGGGCTGGTCGCGCTCGCGGTCCCGGGGCTGCGCCGGCTGCCGGCGGCCGCACCGCTGGGGTGGGCCGGCCTCGCCGCGGTGCTGGTGGCGGCGACCGGGCTCGACCGGACCACGCCGTACCCGGGGACGGCCGCGCTGCTGCCGGTGGCCGGCACCGCGGTGGTGCTCGCCGCCGGGGCCGCCAGCGCGCGCGGCGGGCCGGTGCTGCTGCTGGGCCGGGCGCCGCTGCGGTTCCTCGGCCGGCTCTCGTACTCCTGGTACCTGTGGCACTGGCCGGTGCTGGTGCTCGCCGCGGCGGCGCTGGATCGGCCGCTGCGGACCCGGGAGGGGTTGCTGCTCGCCGCGGCGGCGGCGGCGCTCGCGTACGGGACGCTGCGGGTGGTCGAGGACCCGGTGCGGTTCTCCGCCCGGCTGCGCGCCCCGGGCCGCAGCCTCGCCACCGGGGTGGCGCTGACCGCGGCCGTCGCGCTCGCCGCGGCCGGAGCGAGCGCGGCCGTGCCGGATCCGCGGGGGACCGGTGGGCCCGCGACCGTGGCCGAGCTGCCGCCGGTGGCGAGCACCGTGGCGGCGCCGGCCCCCGACCGCCGCGGGCGCGCCGCCCCGCCGCCGGTGGACGCCCCGGTGCTGGCCGCCCTCCGCCGGGCCGTCACCACCCGGGCGGTGCCGGCGAACCTCACCCCGCCGCTGGCCGGCGCCGCTGCGGACAAGGCGCCGCCGTTCGTGGACGGCTGCCACCTCTCGTTCACCGCCGAGCGGAGCCCGGACTGCGCGTACGGGGACCGGACGGCGAGGACCACGGTGGTGCTCCTCGGCGACTCCCATGCGACCCAGTGGTTCCCGGCGCTCGAGCGGATCGCCACCGCCCGGCACTGGCGGCTGGTCTCGCTGACCAAGGCGACCTGCCCGCCGCTGCGGGTGTCGCTGGTCAGCCCGGTGTTCGGCCGGGACTACGTCGAGTGCACGCGGTGGCGGGCCGCGGCACTGGCCCGGATCCGCGCCGAGCACCCGGTCGCGGTCGTCCTCGGGGTCGCCCGGCACTACGCCCAGGATGCGTACGACCTGCGGGTCTACGGCCGGCCGTGGCTGGCGGGGCTGGCCGCCACCGTGCGCGACCTGCGGGCGGCCGGCGCGGCCGCGGTCGTCCTCGGGCCGACCCCGAAGCCGACCCGGGACGTGCCGGACTGCCTGGCCGCGCACCTCGCCGACGCGCGGGCCTGCGCCATGCCCGCGGCTCGGGCCGTCGACGCCGCCGGGCTGCGCGCCGAGCAGGCCGCCGTCACCGCCGCCGGCGGCGCGTACGTCGACGTCAGCCGGTGGATCTGCGCGCCGGCGAGCTGCCCGCCGGTGGTCGGCCAGCTGCTGGTCTACCGGGACGACAACCACCTCACCACTGGCTACCCCCGCTGGCTCGCGCCGGTGCTCGCCGCCGAGATCGACCGGGCGCTGCATCGGCGCAGAGCCGGCGGGTAGGGCTGAGCACCGGACCGGGGGAGCACCGGACCGGGAGAGCACCGGACCGGGGGAGCACCGGACCGGGGAGCACCGGACCAGGGAGCACCGGACCGGGGGGAGCACCGGACCAGGAAGGAGCCCACCATGACCGAGGCCCGGCACGACGCGCTGCCGCTGCCCGACTACGACCACCTGCCGCTGGCCGGCCTGCAGCACCGGGTCCGCAGCCTGGACCAGGACGGGGTGAGCCGGCTGCTGGAGTACGAGCGGGCGCATGGCGACCGGCTGCCGGTGGTCGAGGTGCTGCAGGCCCGGCTGGACGGGCTGCGCGAGGGGGCCGAGCCGTCCGGCGGCTCGCCGGACGCGGCCGCCCCGGAGGCGGCCCCGCCGGCCGCCGCCGGGTCCCCGGTCTCCCCGGCCACCGAAGGGCCGAAGATCAACCCGCCCTCGCACGGCGACCCGACCAACCCGGCCCAGCCGCGGCCCACGGGCTGACCCGCCGTCAGATCTCGCGCAGCACCCCGGCGAGCCGGGCCGCCCGCTCGGAGGCGACGACGTCCTCCAGCAGGATCGGCTCGCCGTCCGGGCCGGTCAGCGGCACCCGCCAGTTGGGGTACTCGTCGACCGTCCCGGGCTGGTTCTGGGTGCGCCGGTCCCCGACGGCGTCGGTGAGCGCGACGCTGAGCAGGCGGGACGGCGTCCAGGTCAGGTAGCGGTGCAGCGCCGCGACCGTCTCCTCCTCGCCGGCGTCCGGGCCGAGCGCCCACCGCCAGCGCAGCTCCTGCAGCCAGGCGCCGCGCTCGGCCGCGTCCGCGGCCAGCTCCTCGTCCAGCGTGCGGGTCAGCAGCCCGAGCGAGTCACGCAGCCGGATGTGGTCGCCGGCCAGGTAGCCGGCGGTCGGCGGCAGGTCGTGGGTGGTCACCGAGGCCAGGCACAGCTCGCGCCACCGCTCGGGCGGCAGCGGCCCGCCGTCTCCGTCGAACTCGAACTCGAACCACAGCACCGAGGTGCCGAGGATGCCGCGCTCGCGCAGGTACGCCCGGGCCGACGGCTGCACCACCCCGAGGTCCTCGCCGACCACGGCGGCACCGGCCCGGTGTGCCTCCAGCGCGAGGATGCCGACCAGCGCCTCGTGGTCGTAGTACACGTATGTGCCGGCCGCCGGTGGATTGCCGGCCGGCACCCACCACAGCCGGAACAGCCCGATCACGTGGTCCACCCGCAGCCCGCCGGCGTGCCGGAGCACGGTGGCCACCATCGCCCGGAACGGCGCATACCCGGAGTCGGCCAGCCGGTCCGGCCGCCACGGCGGCTGCAGCCAGTCCTGGCCGAGCTGGTTGAACGCGTCCGGCGGAGCCCCGACCGTGACCCCCTGGGCGAAGACGTCCTGCAGCGCCCAGGCGTCCGCGCCGGCCCGGTGCACGCCGACGGCGAGGTCGTGCAGCACCCCGAGGGTCAGGCCGGAGCGCAGGGCCACCGCCTGGGCCTCGGCCAACTGCTCGTCCAGGACCCATTGCAGCCAGCAGGAGAAGTCGACCCGGTCGGCGTGCGCGGCCCGGAACGCCTCGACCGCAGCCGACCGGGGATGGCGCAGCTCCTCCGGCCAGGCCGGCCACTCAGGGCCGTGCTCCTCGGCCAGCGCGCACCAGGTGGCGAAATCGGTCAGCCCCGGCCCCTCCCGCTCCCGGTAGGCCGCGTACGCCCGCTCCCGGTCGGCCGAGCGCGGCACCGCGTGCACCCGCCGCAGCGCGGCCCGCTTGGCCGCCCAGCTCGCGTCCCGGTCCACGGTGTCCGCCGCCGCCGCCCGCTCCTGCACGTCCGCGCGCAGCGCCTCCACCTCGGCCCGGCCGGCCGCCGGCAGGTAGCCGTACTCCGGGATGCGCTCCACCCGCAGGTAGAGCGGGTTGGCGAAGCGGCGGCTGGTCGGCAGGTACGGCGAGGGCTCCATCCGGGCATCCGGTGTCGGGGGTGCCGCCGCGTGCAGCGGGTTGACCTGGAGGAAGCCTGCCCCCAGCCGGGCCGCCCAGCCGGCCAGCTCGGTCAGGTCGGCCAGGTCCCCGACGCCCCAGGAGCCGCGGGACCGGACGCTGTAGAGCTGGGTGGCCAGCCCCCAGGCCCGGCGGTCGCCGAGCCGCTCCGGCAGCCCCAGCCAGGCCGGCGTCACGACCAGCGCCGCGGCGGCCTGCACGGCCCCGGACTCGATCTCACTCCGGGCCCGCAGCGTGTGGTAGCCGAGCGGCAGCCCGGCCGGCACCTCGAAGCTGGCCTCGCCGACCAGCCGGCCGTCGATCTCCTGCGGGGGCTCCCAGTTCTCCAGCTGCCGCACGCCGTCCCAGCGGCCACCGTCCTCCAGCTCCACCCATACCTCGACCGGGGCGCCGTGCGGGACGTGCACGGCGAAGCGCGGGGTGTGGCCCTGCCGCGTGACCAGGCTGGGCGGCAGCATCCGCGACCAGCGCTGCCGGTGCCGCTCCCGCAGCGCGGCCGCGGCGGTCTCCGGGGTGCCGGCGTCGACGCCGAGCGCGGCCAGCACCCGGACCACCGTCTCGGTGCCGACCGGCTGGTGCCGGCCTCGCCAGTCCCAGTAGTCGGTGGCGACGCCGCACGCCTCGGCGAGGGCGCGCTGCTCGGGGCTCAGGTCCGACACCGCGCCACCATAGCCAGCCCTCGCCGCCGTCTCCGGGGCGCCGATCCCGGTCAGGTCGCTCATCGCCGGACCGGCCGACCGGCCGACCCGGGCCGGAGCCGGGGGCGGGGGCATCGAACCGGGCGGGGCGGGGTCAGCGGACCGGCGGGGCGGGGTCAGTGGACCGGCGGGGGGTCAGCGGACCGGCGGGCGTGGGGTCAGCGGACCAGCGGGGGTGGGGTCAGCGGACCGGCTCCGCGGCCGGCGCCGACGCGGGCTCCACCCCGGGCTCGGGGTCGATGACGGCCCCGCCCTGCCGGCGGGCCAGCAGCAGGTGCCGCAGCGTGCCGAGGATGCCGCGCCGGAACAGCAGCACGACGAGGACGAAGACCGCGCCGGTGACCAGGTTGATCCCGTCGAACCCGGTCGTGGCGAGCTGGTCCTCCAGCAGCACCAGCAGCGCGGCCCCGATCACCGAGCCCCACAGCGTGCCGATCCCGCCGAGCACCGTCATGATCACGACCTTGCCGGAGGTGGTCCAGTAGACCTCCTGCAGCGAGGCGAAGCCGTGGCTGACCGCGAACAGCCCGCCGGCGATGCCGGCCAGCCCGGCCGAGAGCACGATGGCCAGCACCTCGTACCGCTCCACCGGGTAGCCCAGCGCCCGCACCCGGGCCGGGTTGTCCCGGATGGCCACCAGTACCCGGCCGAACGGGGAACGCACGACCCGCCAGGCGACGACCATCCCGGCCAGGATCATCGGCAGCGCCGCGTAGTAGAAGTAGAACGGCTCGGACAGGTCGAGCCCGGCCAGCTCCCGGGGCACCCCCTGCAGCCCGTTCTCCCCGCCGGTGACCGAGCCCCACTGGTTGACGACGAAGTAGATGGTCTGGGCGAAGGCGAGCGTGACCATGGCGAAGTAGATGCCGGTGCGGCGGACCGACAGCCAGCCGATCGGCAGCGCCAGCGCCATCGCGACCAGCGCTCCGGCGAGCACCGCCACCGGGAAGGGCGCACCGATGTGGATGGCCACCAGTCCGGTCGCGTACGCGGAGGACCCCCAGAAGGCGGCGTGGCCGAAGGAGAGCAGCCCGCAGAAGCCGAGCAGAAGGTCCAGCGCGACCGCGAACAGCGCCCAGCAGGCGATGTCCATCGCCACCGGCGGGTAGACCAGCCACGGCAGCGCGAGCGCCACCAGCAGCCCGAGGCCGGCCCACACGGGCCCGAGCCGGCGCGTGAGCAGGCCGCCGGCCGCGCGACGCGCTGTCCCGCTCATGCCACCCGCTCCTCCCGGCCGAACAGGCCGGCCGGCCGCCACAGCAGGACCACCGCCATCAACACGAACACCAGCACCTGGGACAGCGCCGGCACGTAGAGGTTGGCCACCGCCTGCAGCATGCCGACCACGAAGCCGGCCACCACCGACCCGAAGATGGAGCCGAGGCCGCCGATCACTACCACCGCGAAGACGACGATGATGAGATCCGCGCCCATCAGCGGGGTGATCGCCCGCATGGGCGCGGCGAGCACCCCGGCCAGCCCGGCCAGCGCGATGCCGAAGCCGAAGACCGGGGTGACCCACAGCCCCACGTTGACCCCGAGCGCGCGGGTCAGCTCCGCCCGCTCGGTGGCGGCCCGGACCACCGCCCCGACCCGGGTCCGGGTGAACAGCAGCCACACCGCCACGCAGACGACCACCGAGAACACCAGCACGAAGACCTGGTACGCCGGGAAGTCGAACAGCCCGAGGTTCACCGAGCCGTCCAGCGCCGAGGGCGGCTGGTACGGCTGGGACTGCGAGCCGTACTCCCGGCGCACCAGGTCTTGCAGGATCAGGGTGATGCCGAAGGTGAGCAGGAAGCCGTACAGCGGGTCCAGCTCACGCAGCCGGTGCACCAGGGTCCGCTCCAGCACGACACCGAGGACGAACAGCACCGGCGGCACCACCAGCAACGCCAGCCAGAAGCCCAGGTCGAGGCTGTCCAGCAGGATGTACGTGCCGAACGCGCCCAGCATGTAGAACGCGCCGTGGGCGAAGTTCACCACGCCCAGCATCCCGAAGATGACCGCCAGACCCAGCGCGAGCAGCGCGTAGAAGCTGCCGCTGACCAGCCCGTTGAAGACCTGCTGGAGGAGGTCGACCACGGCTCAGCCGCCCATCGAGCAACCGGCCGCTGCCGCCTCCGAGGCCGGGCGGAACGCCTGGGCCGCCGGGATCGTCTTCACGATCTTCTCGTAGTCCCAGGGCTCCTTGACCTCGGCCTTGGTCTTCACCTGGGCCAGGTAGGCGTCGTGCACGACGCTGTGGTCGGCGGCCCGGAACTCGCCGTTGCGGGCGAAGAAGTCGCTGAACTTGTGACCCTCCAGCGCCTTGACCACGTCGTCGGAGTTGTCCGTGCCGGCGCGCTGCACGGCCTCGAGATACTGCATCGCCGCCGAGTAGTTGCCGGCGTGCGCGAACGACGGCCGGGTGCCGGTCTTGGCCTCGAACTTGTCCGCCCACTCCCGGTTCTGCTGGTCGAAGTTCCAGTACCAGGCGTCGGTGAAGGTGGTGCCGGCGAAGGCGTCCACACCGAGGGAGTGGATGTCGGTGATGAACATCAGCCCGACCGCGAGGTCGACGCCCTTGTCCCGCAGTTTGAACTCGTTGTACTGCTTGACGAGGTTGACCAGGTCACCACCGGCCTGCATGGTGCCGAGCACCGACGGCTTCGGCGACAGCGTCGGTGCCTTCAGCAGGAAGGTGGAGAAGTTGTCGTTCGGGAACGGCGTGGGGTCGGAAGCGACCACCGAGCCGCCGGCCGCCTTGATCGCCGCGCTGAAGCTCTTCTGCATGTCCTGCCCGAACGCGTAGTCCGGGTAGATGATGTACCAGCTCTTGCCACCCTGCTCGGTCACCGTCCGGCCGGTGCCGTTGGCCAGCATCCAGGTGTCGTACGCGTAGTGGAACGTGTACTTGTTGCACTGCTTGCCGGTCAGCTCCGTGGTCGCCGCGCCGACGTTCAGGTAGAGCTTCTTCTTCGCCTTGGCCTGGCCGGCCACCGCCAGCGCCGCCGAGGAGGTCGGCACGTCCAGGATCACGTCGGCGCCCTGCCGGTCGTAGAGCTCCTGGGCCTTGGTGTTGGCGACGTCGGGCTTGTTCTGGTGGTCCGCGGACACCACTTGGATGTCGGTGGCCACCGCGTCGTCGCCGTGCTTGGCCTTGAAGTCGTCGATGGCCATCTGCACGGCCGTCACGGTGTTCTTGCCGGACAGGTCGGCGTAGATGAGGGACTGGTCGTTGATCACCGCCAGCACCAGCTTGCCGCCGCTGACCTTCTCGTCGTCGCCGCCGCCGGGCCCGCCGCGGGCGCACGCCGCGAGGGCGGCGACCGCGAGCGTTCCGGACGCGGCGACCGCGAGGCTGCGGGTGAACCGCTTGCGCATGCCGTCCTCCAGGGATACGGGTGTCGGGTGGTGGGTCAGATGCCGGTGGTTCAGATTCCCAGGTGGGTGAGCAGCTCCCGCTCGCGGGCGCGCACCTCGGCGTTGTCCAGGGACTCGACGACGCGGCCCTGCGCGAGCAGGTAGTGGCGGTCGGCGATGGTGCTGGCGAAACGCACGTTCTGCTCGATCAGCAGCACCGTGCCGCCCTGCCGCTTGACCTCGGCGAGCGCCTCCCCGATCCGCTCGATGATCACCGGGGCCAGGCCCTCGGTGGGCTCGTCGCACAGCAGCAGCCGGGCCCCGCTGCGCAGCGCCCGGGCGATGGCGAGGATCTGCTGCTCGCCGCCGGACAGCTGGGTGCCGGACACCCGGCGCCGGCTGCGCAGGATCGGGAACGTCTCGTAGACCCGCTCGGCCGGCCAGCCGTCCGGGCCGAGCCGGGCCGGCAGCGCGAGGTGCTCCTCGACGCTGAGCGTGGCGTAGGTGCCGCGGTCGTCCGGCACCCAGCCCAGACCGAGCCGGGCCCGCTTGTGCGCCGGCATCCCGGCGAGGTCGGTGCCGGCCAGCGTGACCTGGCCGCGCTGCTGCCGGTGCAGGCCCATCAGGCAGCGCAGCAGGGTGGTCTTGCCGGCCCCGTTGCGGCCGACGATGGTGACCACCTCGCCGGCGGCGACCTGCAGCGAGACCTCGCGCAGAGCCTGTGCCGCGCCGTACCAGGCCGACAGGCCGTCAACCGTGAGCATGGGTACCGGCTCCCAGGTAGGCCTCGACCACACGGGGATCCTGCCGGACCTCGCCGTACGGGCCCTCGACGAGGATCTTGCCGGCCTGCAGCACCGTGACCCGGTCGGCCAGGTCGGCGACCACGGACATGTTGTGCTCGACCAGCACCACGGTGCGGCCCTCGCGGACCTCGCGGACCAGGGCGACGGTGCGGGCGACGTCCTCGGCGCCCATTCCCGCGGTCGGCTCGTCCAGCAGCAGGACCTTGGGGTCCAGGGCGAGGGCGAGGGCCAGCTCCAGCGCCCGCTTCTGCCCGTACGGCAGCTGGCCGGCGGGTCCGTCGGCCCGGCCGGCCAGCCCGACCCGGTCGAGCAGCGTCAGCGCGGCGGCCCGGTGCCGGCCGAGCAGCCGGTCCGAGCGCCAGAACCGCCAACCCAGACCGCCGCCGCTGGCCAGCGCCAGCTCGACGTGCTCGCGCAGCGAGAGCTGGTCGAACAGGCTGCTGATCTGGAACGACCGGGCCACGCCGGCGCGGGCCACCCGGTCCGGCGGGTCGCCGGTGACGTCCCGCCCGGCCACGTCGATGCGGCCCTCGGTCGGCCGCAGGAAGCCGGTCAGCAGGTTGAACAGGGTGGTCTTGCCCGCCCCGTTCGGCCCCACCAGGGCGTGCACCGCGCCGTCGGCCACCGTCAGGTCCACCGAGTCGACCGCGCGGAAGCCGCGGAAGTCCTTGCACAGCCCGCGCGTCTGCAAGGCGGGTGGCGGCATGTCTCCTCGCACGGGTGACGGGGGTGTTGGGCGCAGGTTAGGAACCGGTCCGCGCGGTCCTCCAGGGCCGGAGCCCCCACAACTCGGGCGGACCGTGTGGTGTGCTGCCACACAGACCCCCCTCCAGTAGGTTTCCGGCGTGGACCAGGGGAGGCCGACCGCCAGCGGCCCCGGGCGGCTGCTCGTCCTCGTCTACGGGGTCTTCGCGCTGTCCGCGAGCGCCCGCGCGGGCTACCAGCTCGCCACGCAGTTCGCCGAGGCGGCGGTGGCGTACGTGCTCTCCGCGGTCGCCGCGCTGATCTACATCGTCGCCACGGTGAGCCTGGCCCGGTCGGGGCCAGCCTCCCGGAGGGCCTGGCAGGTCGCGCTGGCCGCCTGCACGGTGGAGCTGCTCGGCGTGCTCACCGTCGGGACGGTGAGCCTGCTGGTGCCTTCGGAGTTCCCCGACGCCACCGTCTGGTCCGGGTACGGCCAGGGCTACGGCTTCGTGCCGCTGGTGCTGCCCGTGCTCGGCCTGCTCTGGCTGCGGCACACCGCGCCCGGTCGGGCGACCGGCCGGCGCCGGGAGGTCGGCCGGTGAACAGTGCGCTCACCGCGGTCGTGATCGCGATCTCGGTCGCCGTCGGGCTGGCCATGGTGGTGCTCGCCCTGCTCGACCGCCGGCCGCTGACGGCCGTGCTCGGCGGGCTGCTACTGGTCGAGGCGGCCGCGCTGGCTCAGGTCCTGTGGGCGGTGGTCGCGGTGCTGCGCGGGCAGCGCCCTGACTCCGGCGTGATCTTCACCGGCTACGCGCTGGCCTCGCTGCTGGTGCCGCCGGTCGGAGCCGTCTGGGCGCTGGCCGAGAAGAGCCGTTGGGGCACCGCCGCGGCCGGCATCAGCTGCCTCGTGCTGGCGGTCGCGACAGTCCGCCTGCGGCAGGTGTGGGGCTGACGGGAGGTTCCGGTGGCGACGGTGACGGTGCACGGCGAGGCGGCGGCGGACGTGCCGCCGGACCGGGTCAGGCTGCTGGTCGCCGTGCAGGCGGAGGCCGCCACCGCGGCCGAGGCGCTCACCGGCCTCACCGGCCGCGCCGCCGCCATGGAGGAGGTGCTCGACGCCGCGGGCGAGCTGGTCCTGCTACGCCGGCCGTCGACCGTCACCGTGCAGCAGACCTGGTCGCGGACCGGGGAGGTCAGCGGCCAGGCCGCCCGGCAGTCGACCGTGGTGGAGGCCCGGCCCGGCGGCCGGCTCGGCGCGCTGCTCGCCCGGCTCGCCGAGGTGCCCGGCGCCACGCTGGAAGGCACCGGCTGGGTGGTTGACCCGGACAACCCGGCGCACGCCCGGCTGCGGGCGGCGGCGGTCGCCGACGCGCGGGCCCGCGCCGCCGACTATGCCCGAGCCGCCGGCCTGCGCCTCGGTGCGGTCGAGTGGATCGCCGAGCCGGGCGCCGGGCGGTCACCGGAGCCGGGACGGGTCGTCCTCCAGTCCGCCGCCCGGGCCGGCGACAGTGTCGCCGAGCGGCGGGTGCTGGAACTGCGGCCCGAGCCGGTCGACGTGGTCGCCGCGGTCGACGTCCGGTATGCGCTGCTGCCCGGCGAGGACGGTTGAGCGCGCGGTAACCCGGCCGTTTCGCACCGAAACACTACGGTGCGTCACCACATGTGCGGTGGAGGGAGGCCCGGAGCGGGCCGGTTGCCCTTATGGTGGACAGCGCCGAGTCGCCGGCGCGGTCCAGCAGTGAGCCGTAGAGCGGCACCGTAGCTTCCTCCGGGAGGTGGCATGACAGCCGAAGCGCTGTCCGCGGCCGAGGCGACCGGGTCGCGTCGGTCGGTGGCGGACGACGGACCGCCGCGCGCCGCCGAGACCGGTGCGGATGCGAACGGTGCGGCCAGGAGTGAGGACGCCGCCGAGCTCGCCGAGGCGCCGCAGTCCGCGGTGGACGTCGTCACGGCCCGCCTCGGCCAGGTGGCCGGACCGGAGGACGCCGTCGGGACGCGTCCCGTCGGCGCGGAGTCCGCCGGTCAGCAGCCCGCGCCCGCGGACCGGGTGCCCACGGATCAAGCACTCGCCGACCTGGCGCGTGCGGTCGAGGCGCCCGCGGCCGGCCCGGCCGTGGACGGGCCGGCCGTCGGTCTGTCCCCGGTGGATCGAGCCCCCATGGATCACGGGGCCGTGGACCAGCCGCCCGTCGGTCAGCGGCCCATCGGTCAGCGGCCCGTCGGTCAGCGGCCCGTCGGCCAGCGGCCCGTCGGCCAGCCGCCCGTCGGCCAGCGGCCGGTCGATCAGCTGCCGGTCGGTCAGCGGCCCGTCGGCCGGCCGCCCGTCGGTCAGCCGCCCGTCGGCCGGCCGCCCGTCCGCCAGGGCCCAGTGCATCGAACCCCGGTGGACCGGACTCCCGGCCCCGAGGCGCCTGCGGATCAGGCGCCGGCGGAGGCGGCAGGGAACGGCCGCCGCCGGCGTCCGGACGTCGTCGCTGAGGTGCAGGGTCTCCTGCAGCCGACCGGCGACCCCGGGCGGTTCGCCGCGACCGCGGTGCTCGACGTGCTGCGGGCCAGCGGCTGGGCCGACGCCGAGGAGGCGGACCGGCTGCGCGGCGAGGCCGACCGGCTGCGCGAGCTCCTCGACCTGGTGGTCCGCGACCACCGTGCCCGCGTGGCCTCCGCCGCCGGGCTGGAGAGCCAGCAGCACCACTGGCTGATCCCGCTGCTGCGGGCCGCGCACGGCGTCGCCTTCGGCAGCCTGGGGGCGAAGGTCGCGCTGCGGACCGCGGTCCAGGAGGTGCCCGAGAACATCCTCGCGACCGCCGGTCTGCACATCGACCACGGTGTCGAGCCCGCCAGCGAGGCGCACGACCAGCACTGAGTGACCCGGGCGCGGTTGACCGGCCCAGCGGTCGGGCGGCCCAGCAGTCGGGCGACGCGGCGTCCCGGACCGGGGTGGTCGCCGACCGGCCCGGGACGCCGCACCAGGCCTCCCGCGGTGCGTCGGGAGAGCCCCGGCGGTGGTCGGGCACCGCCAGGAAGGCGCGGCAGCGCCTCACCAGGTACAGCGCACGGCCGGCCCGCGGCGTTACAGCCGGCCGGTGGCAGCCGAGCGCCGGCCGACTGCACCGTGCCTGCACGCCGGTGCGGCAGCCGGCGCCGCGCCGGCCCGCACCGCCGCGCCGACGCCCTCGCGTCATGCTCCGGCGGCTTCGCCGTCCCACCCCGCCCCGCCGGCCGCGACCGAGCGTCCCGGTGGGTCCGGCAACCGGCCGGCGCCCGCGCCGACCGCCCCGCCGGGACGGGACCGCACGCCCTGACGGACGGCCCGACGACCGGGCCGGACACCCGCCCCGGTGGGTGCCCCGGGGAAGGGCCGCACGCTGTGATCGGACCGGAGTTCGCCGCCACGCTGGCCGCCGCCGCGGCCGGGGACGAGGCGGCGTTCGCCGTGCTCTGGCGTGACCTGCAGCCGCCGCTGCGCCGCTACCTCGGCCTGCTGGCCCCCGGCTGGGCCGACGACCTGGCTTCGGAGACCTGGCACGACGTGGTGCGCGGGCTGCGCCGTTTCAGCGGCGACGAGGCGGGGTTCCGGGCCTGGCTGTTCAGCATCGCCCGGCACCGGGCCGTGGACTGGCTCCGGCGGGAGTCCAGCCGGCCGGCCACCCCGGTCCCGGTCGAGGACCTGGTGGACCGGCACGGCGCGGAGGACACCGAGGCGGCGGCGCTGGAGGCGGTCTCCACCGCGGAGGCGCTCGCGCTGCTGGCCCGGCTGCCGCCGGACCAGGGCGAGGTCGTCGCCCTGCGGGTGATCGCCGGCCTCGACGTCGCCCGGGTCGCCGAGATCACCGGGCGCCGGCCGGGCACTGTGCGGGTGCTGGCCCACCGGGGCCTGCGCCGGCTCGCCGCCGAGCTCGTCCCCTCCGCCGTCCGGCGCTGAACGGGAGGATGGCTGAATGGGAGGATGAGGCACGGACGGAAGGAGGCGCCGTGCCCGAGGTCTTCCTGGTCGACGGCGTGCGGACCCCGCAGGGGCGCTATGGAGGTGCGCTCGCCGGGGTGCGCCCGGACGACCTGGCCGCGCTGGTGGTGGGCGAGGTCGTGCGCCGCGCCGGCGTGCCCGCCGACGCGGTCGACGAGGTGGTCCTCGGTGCGGCGAACCAGGCCGGCGAGGACAACCGCAACGTCGCCCGGATGGCCGCGCTGCTGGCCGGCTTGCCGGACACCACGCCGGGCTATACGGTCAACCGGCTGTGCGCCAGCGGGCTGACCGCCGTCGCGTCCGCCGCCCAGGCGGTCCGGTCCGGGGAGGCCGAGCTCGTGATCGCCGGCGGGGTGGAGTCGATGACCCGGGCGCCGTGGGTGATGGCCAAGCCCGGCACGCCGTGGGCGCGCCCCGGGGAGCTGGTGGACAGCTCGCTCGGCTGGCGCTTCACCAACCCGGTCCTCGCCGCCGCCGACCCGCCGGTGACGCTGTCGATGGGGGAGACCGCCGAGGAGGTGGCCGCCCTCGACGGGATCTCCCGGGCCGACAGCGACGTCTTCGCGCTGCGCAGTCACCAGCGGGCGGTCGCCGCCGCCGACGCCGGCCGGTTCGCCGCCGAGCTGGTCCCGGTGGCCACCGGGGACGGCGAGGTGAGAGCGGACGAGGGCCCCCGCCGGTCCACCACCGCGGAGAAGCTCGCCGCGCTCAAGCCGGTCTTCCGGGCCGGCGGCATCGTCACCGCCGGCTCGTCGTCGCCGCTGTCCGACGGCGCCGCGGCGATCGTGGTGGCCGGCGAGGAGGCGGTGCGCCGGCACGGGCTCACCCCGCGGGCCCGGGTGGTGGGCAGCGCCAGCGCCGGCGTGCCGCCGCGGCTGATGGGCCTCGGCCCGGTGCCGGCCACCGAGAAGCTGCTGGCCCGCACCGGGCTGGCGCTCGCCGACGTCGACGCGGTCGAGCTCAACGAGGCCTTCGCCGCGCAGAGCCTGGCCGTGATCCGCCGGCTCAAGCTGGACCTGCTCGATGACGGTGACCGGGTCAACGCCGACGGCGGCGCGATCGCGCTGGGCCACCCGCTGGGCTGTTCCGGCGCTCGGCTGCTGGTCACCTTGCTCGGCCGGCTGGAGCGGGAGCAGGGCCGGCGCGGGCTGGCCACCCTCTGCGTCGGGGTCGGCCAGGGCGTCTCGATGCTGGTGGAGCGGGTCTGATCAGCCGCTGAAACCGCCCCCCGGGATGTTCTGCAGGCGCACCTGGCCGCGGGCGACCAGCCGCTGGTCGGCGTCCCGGATCTCCACCAGCCACAGCTGCTGCATCCGGCCGCGGTGCACCGGGGTGCCGAGCACGGACAGCCGGCCGGTGCGGACCGCGCGGAGGAAGTCGGTCGAGTTGCTGACGCCGACGACCTGGCCGCGCTCGCCGTACCAGCGCGCGGCGCCGACGCTGGCCACGGTCTCCACGATCGAGCTGTGCACCCCGCCGTGGACGATCCCGTACGGCTGGTGGTGGTCCGGACGCACGTCCAGGGCGGCGACCACCCGGTCGCCACCGGTCTCCAGCAGCTCCAGGCCGAGCCAGTCGATGTAGTTGCCGGGTCGGTCGGCGGGGGCGGCGGAGGTCACCCCGGCAGCTTAGGGCGCGGCCGGCTCCCGGTCCTCCAGCACGCACACGGTCAGCGCGCCCGGCACCACCTTCGCCTTCACCTTGGTCGCCAGGTCCCGGGCGCCGCCGTCGAGCTCGTACATCGTCGGGCTGCCCAGCGTGACGCGGACCTTGCGGGCCCGGGTGACCCGGACGAACGGCGAGTTCTCCGAGCGGCCCACCGCCATCCGGCCGAGGGTGCGCGCCCACTGCAAGGCGCCGGCCGCAGTGGCGACGCCGACCTCGAGCCAGCCGTCGTCCGGGCGGGCGTCGTCGAAGGCCGGGATGCCGCCGGTGATCCGGCCGACGTTGCCGAGCAGCACGCAGCTGGCCTCGCCGTCGAACCACTCCGTTCCGTCCACCTCGATGCACATCGGGGTGGCCTCGGTGCGGACGTGATGCAGCCCGGCCCGGACGTACGCGAGCCGGCCGAGCTTCTCCTTCGCGCCCCGGTCGGCGTCGTTGATCATGTCCGCGTCGAACCCGACGCCGGCCATCACCGCGAAGTGCTCGCCGTTGAGCTTGCCGAGGTCGAGGGAGCGGCGCCGGCCGTGGAAGGCGATCCGCACCGCCTCCTCGAGATCCTCCGGGATGCCGAGGTTGTGGGCGAGCAGGTTCGCCGTTCCGGCCGGGATGATCGCCACCGGCACGCGGGAGCCGGCGAGCGCGTCCACGCACCGCTGCACCATGCCGTCGCCGCCCCAGATCAGCACCAGCTCGGCGCCGTCCTCGAGCGCCTTGCGGGCCTTCTTCGGCGCCCTCCTGCTCTTCGGCACCTCGTACCAGAGGACCTCGCCGACGTCCTCGTCGGCGATCCGGCGGCGCAGCTCGTCGAGCCCGCCGCCGAGGGACTTCTTCTGGTGCGCCAGCACGGCGACGCGCTTTCCGCTCACTGTGCCCATGGTTCGCCTCCGCACCCAGTCCGCTCCTCGGGCGCCTGGGGCGCCCCGCGATGCTCCCGAGCCCGTCGCCTCACGCCGTCGAGCTACCCAACCGCCGGTGAGTTCAAGCCGGGCGGGGCGCGCGCAGGCCGTCGAAGGCGGTGCGCACGACCGCGTCGGCGAGGTCGGCGGGGAGCAGCCCGCGGTCCGGCCGATACCACTCGGTCAGCGAGTTGACCAGGCCGAACAGCAGCCGGCCGGTCAGCGCCGGGTCCACATCCGGCCGGATGTCGCCCTCGGCCTCGGCCCGGGTCACCAGCTCGGTGACCCAGCGGTCGAAGTCCCGCCGGCGGGCCAGCGCGCGCTGCTCGACCTCGGTGTTGCCGCGCACCCGCAGCAGCAGCGTCACGTACGGCAGCTCGGCGGCGAGCACCTGCACGCTGCGCCGGACGGCGTGCTCCAGCCGGTCGATCGCCGGGCCGGTGCGTGCGGCCGGCTCCTCGGTCACCGCGAACAGCGCGTCCAGCGCCCGGTCCACCGCCAGCCGGAGCAGCTCGGCCTTGCCGGCGACGTGGTGGTAGATCGAGGACTTGGTGATGCCGAGGCGCGCGGCGAGGTCCTCCATGCTGGTGCCGTCGTAGCCGCGCTCGTTGAAGACCTCGACGGCGACCCGCAGCAGCGAGTCGAGGTCGTAGCCGGGGCGGCCCCGCCGCGGCGTTCCCGCCGCCGGCAGCGCCATGCCCAGCAGCCTACCGTCGTGGTTCCCGGCGGCCCGCGGGCGGGATAACCGACCGATCGTTCGGGTACGATGGAACCATGACCGCCCTAGCCGACCGGCCGGAGCTGCTGGACCAGTTCGAGGCGACGGTGGCCGCCGACCAGCGGATCGAGCCGCGGGACTGGATGCCGGAGGCCTACCGCAAGACGCTGATCCGGCAGATCGCGCAGCACGCGCACTCGGAGATCATCGGCATGCAGCCGGAGGGCAACTGGCTGACCCGGGCGCCGTCGCTGCGGCGCAAGGCGATCCTCCTGGCCAAGGTGCAGGACGAGGCCGGGCACGGGCTCTACCTCTACTCCGCGGCCGAAACGCTCGGAGTCGGCCGCGACGAGCTGCTCGACCTACTGCACGCCGGCAAGCAGAAGTACGCGTCGATCTTCAACTACCCCACCCTCACGTGGGCCG
>Ga0126307_10001185_pt1 | contig 17144 bp, 16 predicted proteins | sample Plot28_FD_89955 | JGI IMG/M metagenome (GOLD analysis project Ga0126307, IMG submission 89955) | Serpentine soil microbial communities from UC McLaughlin Reserve, CA, USA - Plot28 | ecosystem: Environmental > Terrestrial > Soil > Grasslands | place: USA: UC McLaughlin Reserve, Lake County... | reverse complement strand
GTGCGGCGACCGGCAACGCCTACATCGACGACGAGGTGCTGGCCGAGGCGGGCGTCACCGACCTCGAGCGCTACCGCGCGGGCGACGGCGAGCTCGCGCTCGACCTGTTCGTCGAGGGCTGGCCGGCGCCCGCCTGAGCCGGCCGCCGAGGCGTCGCGCGCACGGCTTCCGGGTATGGCGACGCGTGCCCGTGTCGACCGCCAGCGAGCCTCCGACCACCGAGCGGCGCCTACCGCGCATCGCGCGCGACCGCCACCGCGAGGCGCTGCTCTTCCGGCGCTACGGCAGCACGCGCGACCCGTCGCTGCGCGAGCAGCTGGTCAAGACCTACCTGCCGCTCGCGCGCACGATCGCCCGCCGCTACCGCTCGCCGCGCGTGCCGCTCGAGGATCTCGTACAGGTCGCGGCGATCGGGCTGATGAAGGCGATCGACCGCTACGACCCCGCCCGCGGCGTCGCGTTCAGCTCGTACGCGGTGCCGACGATGGTCGGTGAGGTCCAGCGCCACTTCCGCGACCAAACGTGGGGCGTGCGCCCGCCGCGCGACCTGCAGGAGCGCGCGCAGCGCCTGCTGGCTGCGAACCGCACGCTGGGCGCGGAGCTCGGCCGGCCGCCGAGCGCCGGCGAGATCGCCGCGCGCCTGCGGGTGTCGCTCGAGGACGTCGTCGAGGCCCTGCAGGCGTGCGACGCGCGCGACGCCGCCTCGCTCGACCGGCCGCGCGCGATCGGCGAGGAGAGCGACACGTTCGCCGACACGCTGGGCCGCGATGACGCCGGCTACGAGCGCGTCGAGGACGCGATCACGGCGGAGCTGCTGATGCAAGTGCTCGACGCGCGCGAGCGCGAGGTGATCCGGCTGCGCTTCCACGAGGACCTGACGCAGTCGGAGATCGGCGAGCGGATCGGCTGCAGCCAGATGCACGTCTCGCGGCTGGTCCGCGGCGCGATCGCGAAGCTCGCCGCCGCGGCCGAGCAGACGCCGTAGCCGAGGCCTTAGCCACCCGGGCGGTACGGTTCGGGCATGAGCGTCGGAAGCCCGATGGCGCGTCCTGGATCCGTCCGGCGGCGCCCGGCGGGCGTGCTGCTGGTCGGCGCCACGGAGCCGGAGGTCGGACCGTGGCTGCATGCCGCCGGGCACTCCACGCGCGCGGTCGGCGGCGTCGAAGCGGCGCTGCGGGCGCTCGGCGAGGAGCCCGCCGACCTCGTGATAGTCGACCGCGAGCCCGGCGGGCTCGACGCCGCCGGCGCGTGCGTGGCGCTGCGCGACGACCCGCGGCTCGGCGGCGCCTGGCTGCTCGCCATCACCGGCCCGGTGCGCGGACGGGTCGCAGACGCCGGGCTCGACGTCGGCGCCGACGACTACCTGCACCGCCCGTTCACGCGCGCGCAGCTGCTGGCGCGCGCCCGCGCCGGGCTCCGCGCGGTGCAGCAGCGCTCCGACGACGCGCTGCTGCGCTCGCTGATGGCGACCGTGCCGGGCGCGATCTACCGCTCGGCCTGGCACGCCGGACACCGGCTCGAGCTGATCACCGACGAGATCGAGCGGATCTCGGGGTATCCGGCCGACAACTTCATCGCGAGCGCGCGGCGGACGCTGCTCAGCATCATCCACCCCGACGACCAGGAGCCCGTCATGCGCGCCGTCGCGACGGCGACCGACTACGAGCGCCCGTTCGTGCTCGAGTACCGGATCGTGCGCGCCGACGGGGCGGTGCGCTGGGTGCTCGACCGTGGCCAGCTCGTGCCCGGCGCGCACGGGCGGCTGTGGATGGACGGGGCGATCTTCGACGTGACGGAGCAGCGCGAGGCCGAGCAGGCGCTGCGGCGGCGCGAGATCGAGGCGGCGCGAACGGAGGAGCTGCGCGCCTCGCGCGTCCGGATCGTCGCCGCCGCCGACGCGGCACGCAAGAAGATCGAGCGCGACCTGCACGACGGCGCGCAGCAGCGCCTCGTCTCGCTCGCGCTCGAGGTGCGGCTGGCGCGCGCCCGGCTCGAGTCGGCGCCGGAGTCGGCCGGCCCGTTCCTCGACCGTCTGGCGGCGGAGCTGTCGGACGCGTCGGCCGAGCTGCGCGAGCTGGCCCGCGGCATCCATCCCGCCGTGCTGTCCGAGCGCGGCCTCGGTCCGGCCGTCGAGGCGCTCGCGCAGCGCGCTCCGATCCCCGTGGAGATCGTCGACCTGCCGGAAGAGCGGCTGCCTCCGATCGCGGAGACGACCGCCTACTTCACCGTCGCAGAGGCGCTGACGAACGTCGCGAAGTACGCGCGCGCGACCTACGCGACGGTACGGCTTTCGCGCGAGCACGGTGAGCTGGTGCTCGAGGTCTCGGACGACGGCGTCGGCGGCGCGCAGGCGGCCGTCGGGTCGGGGCTGAGCGGCCTCGCCGACCGACTCGGCGCCTGCGACGGCACGCTGACCGTCATCAGCCCGCCCGGCGAGGGGACGGTCGTCCGCGCCGTGATGCCGGTGCGCGACTGAGCTCAGAACAGCGTGCGCACCGCGTCGACGACGACGTCGGCGTCGTCGACGACCGGGATCAGCGACCACTTGTCGAACGCCGTGCACGGGTGCGAGATCCCGCAGCGCAGGACGTCGCCGACACGCAGCGCTCCGGCCGGGTCGCGCAGCATCGCGTGCTGGTCGTTCAGCGCGTCGACGACGACGCCGTCCGCGGTCGCCGGCGCGCCGTCGCGCAGCAGCCTGCGCACGATCGGGAGCCCGAGGTCGTACGGCGCGTCGCGCTTGCCGAAGCCGGCGATCGCGAGGCCCCGCTGCGGGCATGACAGCACGCGTGCCCACAGCTCGAGCGCGGGGCGCAGCTCCGGCAGCGGCGAGAGCCGCGCGTAGTGGCCGTCGTCGTGCGTGACGTAGCAGCCGGCGCGCACGACGACGCGGAGCGGGCGGCTGAGCGGCTCGGGGAAGCGCAGGCGCTCGGCGACGCGGTCGAACAGCGCGCTGCCGCCGGCGGTCACGAGGATCTCGCGGGCGCCGGTGAACGCGCCGCGGCCGTCGAGATCGAGCGTCAGCGCGCGCATGCGGTCGAGCAGCGCGTCGACGGCCGCGAGCGTGCGCGGCTCGCGATCGGCGCCGAGCGTGCCCTCGTAGCCCTCGACGCCCGCGAGCGCGAGCCGCGGCGCCGCGGCGACGGCCGCGGCGACGGTGTGCGCGGTCGCGTCGGTGCGGCAGCCCGCGCGGGCCCCGCCGAGCTCGATCAGCACGGCGAGCGGCGCCGTGCTGCGGGCCGCGGCGAGGCCCGCGTTGAGCTGCGCGACCGCGGCGGCCGAGTCGACGAGGCAGTACGCCTCGAAGCGATCGTCCGCCGCGCGCTCGCGCTCCAGCCACCCGATCGCGGCCGCGTCGACGAGCTGGTTCGCCAGGATGACGCGCCGCGCGCCCGCCGCGCGCATCACCGCCACCTGCTGCACGGTCGCCGCTGTCAGCCCCCAGGCGCCGGCTTCCAGCTGGCGGCGCATCAGCTGCGGCGCCATCGCGGTCTTGCCGTGCGGCGCGAGCGCGAGGCCGCGCGCGTCGCACCACGCCTGCATCGCGCGCAGGTTGTGCTCCAGCGCATACCGGCGCAGCACGAGCAGCGGCAGCGGGAGATCGCCGCGGCGCAGGTCGTAGCCCTGTGCGCCCAGCTCGCCGACCGCGAGTCCGCCGGCGACGGCGCCGAAGCCGCGGTGGCGCGCGTCGATGCGCTCGTCCAGCAGCTGCTCGACGGTCGGGGCACTCATCGAGCCAAACGCTACATCAGTTGTGTCTCTTTACCAGGGACCGCTCTCGCGGCCTTGACTTTGCCGAAACTACGCAGATAAGGTGCAGCTTGGGAAAGGTTCCTAACGAGATTCCCGAGAGGAGAGGGCATGAGGCGGATCGCGATGGCAATGGCGGCTGCGCTGCTGCTGGCGTTTGGGGTGGGCGCCTGCGGAGGGACGGGCGACGACGACACCGCCGACAAGGCCGCCGGCGCGCCGGCCCCCAAGCCGGGCAGGCTCGAGCCGGCCGACCTGACGCTGTGGGTCGGCTTCAGCGCGCCGCGCGAGCTGCGCGTCTTCAAGGGAGCGGTGAAGGAGTTCGAGCAGCTGAACCCCGGCATCAACGTCAAGGTCGTCGGCGGCATCAGCGACGACAAGCTGATCGCCGCGAGCCGCGGCGGCAAGGCGCCCGACGTGGCGCAGTCGTTCTCCGCCGACAACGCCGGCGCGTTCTGCGGCTCCGGCGCGTGGATCGACCTCGAGCCGTACCTGGAGCGCGACGGGATCAGCGACGACATCTTCCCGCCCGCTCCGCGCTCCTACACGCAGTTCAAGGGCACGCGCTGCGCGCTGCCGATGCTGGCGGACACCTACGGCCTCTACTACAACCAGGACATGCTCGAGAAGGCGGGTCTCGACGGCCCGCCGAAGACTGTCTCCGAGCTGACCGAGTACGCGAAGAAGCTGACGGTGAAGAACCCGGACGGCTCGCTCGAGGTGGTCGGCTTCAACCCGTCGATGAACTGGTACTCGAACACGCCGGCTAACTTCGGCCCGATGTTCGGCGGCAAGTGGGTCGACGAGTCGGGCAAGTCGACGCTCGGTTCGGATCCGGCCTGGGCCAAGCTGCTGACGTGGCAGAAGGACCTGATCGACTGGTACGGCTACGACAAGCTCGTCAAGTTCCAGGCCGGCCTCGGCGACGAGTACTCGACCTCGAACGCGTTCGAGAAGGGCAAGCTCGCGCTGCACGTCGACGGCGAGTGGCGCACGGCGTTCATCGCCGACGAGGCGCCCGACCTCGATTACGGCACCGCGCCGGTGCCGGTCGACGAGGACAACTCCGACCTCTACGGCGGCGGATATACGACGGGCAACATCGCCGGCATCCCGAAGCGCGCCGGGCACAAGGAGCAGGCCTGGGCGCTGCTCAAGTTCCTCACGACCGACGACCGCGCGATGGTGATGCTGTCCAACGGCCTGCGCAACGTCCCGACGACGGCCTCGTCGGCCAAGTCGCCCGACCTCAAGCCGGACCCGAAGTTCGACACGTTCGTGAAGATCTTCGAGAACGAGCACACCACGACGACGCCGATCACCGCCGCGGGCAGCGCCTACCAGGAGCTGTTCAACGGCTTCGTCAACAAGTGGCAGGCCGGCCGCGTCAGCGACCTGGAGGGCGGGCTCGCCGACATCGACAAGCAGATCGACGCGCAGCTCGCCAACGTGGAGGGCGGCCAGGACGTGCCATGAGCCTCGCGCCGGCATCCGACAGGACAGGGCGCCCGTCGGTGCCGGCGGACGCTCGCCGGCGAGCCAGGAGGCGGGCGCAGTGGCGCCGCCGCCTGACGGTGCTCGCGTTCATGAGCCCCTGGCTCGTCGGCTTCACGGCGTTCTTCGCCTATCCGCTGGTGTCGACGGTCTACCTGTCGTTCACCCACTACGACCTGCTCTCGCCGTCGCGCTGGATCGGGCTGGCGAACTACCGCTACCTCTTCAGCCAGGACAAGCAGATCTGGCCCGCCGTCTACAACACGCTCTGGCTGGTCGCGATCCTCGTGCCGCTGAAGGTGATGTTCGCGTTCGGCGTCGCGCTGATGCTGACGCGCGCGCGGCGCGGGATCGGCTTCTTCCGCACCGTGTTCTACCTCCCCGCGCTCGCACCACCGGTCGCGGCGACGCTCGGGTTCGTCTACCTGCTCAACCCTGCGACCGGCCCCGTCAACGGCGCGCTCGGGCTGATCGGCATCGAGGGGCCGCTGTGGTTCAACGACCCGGGCTGGTCGAAGCCGGCGCTGACGCTGCTGCTGCTGTGGGGCGTCGGCAACACGATGATCATCTTCCTCGCGGCGCTGATCGACGTTCCCAAGCACCTGTACGAGTCGGCCGAGCTCGACGGCGCCGGCGCGTGGCGGCGGCTGCGCTGGGTCACACTGCCGTCGATCAGCCCGGTGATCCTGTTCTCGGTCGTGATCGGCACGATCGAGGCGCTGCAGCTGTTCACGCAGGCGTTCGTCGCCTCGACGATCGCGGCCGGCTCGGCGTCGAGCGCCGGCGATCCGGCCAACGACCTCGGCTACCCCGAGGACTCGACGCTGTTCTATCCGGTGCTGCTGTTCCAGCAGGGCTTCCGCTTCTTCAACATGGGCTACGCGGCCGCCATGGCAGTGCTGCTGTTCGTCGTCTCGTTCGCGATCACGCTCGTGATCGTGCGCAACTCGCGCCGCTGGGTCCACTACGCGGGCGGCGGGACGTGAGCACGCACACGTCGGCGCTCCCCGTCGCGCCGGCGCCGCCGGCCGCGCGCGCGGTCCCGCGCGCCGTCCGCCGCCGCCGCTTCCTGGTCGGCGTCGCCGAGCAGAGCCTGCTGATCGCGGCGGCGATCGTCTTCATCGCCCCGATCGTCTTCATCGCGCTCACCTCGCTGATGACGACCGACCAGGCGCTGTCGCCGCGCGTCTGGCCGGAGCCGTTCCGCTGGAGCAACTACGCCGACGTCTTCGACCAGGCGCCGATGCTCCGCTACACGCTCAACACGATGATCTACTCGACGCTGGCGACGCTCGGGATGCTGGTGTCGAGCATCCCGGTCGCCTACGCGCTCGCGCGGCTGCGCTGGCGCGGGCGCGACTTCGTGTTCGTGCTCGTCCTAGTCGCGATGATGCTGCCGCCGCAGGTGACGATCGTGCCGCTCTACGTGCTGTGGGCGAAGCTCGACCTGGTCGGCACGCTGTGGCCCCTGATCATCCCGAACTGGTTCGGCGACGCGTTCTCGATCTTCCTGCTGCGCCAGTTCTTCATGACGATCCCGGAGTCCTATCTCGACGCTGCGCGCGTCGACGGCTGCAGCGAGCTGCGGATCCTGCTGTCGGTCGTGCTGCGGCTGGCGAAGCCGGCGATCGCGGCGGTCGCGCTGTTCATGTTCCTGCTCACGTTCTCGGACTTCTTCGGGCCCTACCTGTACGCCGGCGACGAGGAGTCCAGCTGGACGCTGTCCGTCGGCCTCGCGCAGTTCCGCACGCTGCACCAGGTGCAGTGGAACATCACGATGGCCGCGACGCTGATGGTGATGGCGCCGGTGATCGTCCTGTTCTTCCTGTCCCAGAAGGCGTTCGTCGAGGGCGTCACGCTCACGGGGGTCAAGGAATGAAGGTCGCGGTGATCGGAGCGGGCTCGACGTACACGCCCGAGCTGGTCTCGGGGCTGGCGCGCGAGCGCGACCGGCTCGCGATCGCCGAGCTGGTGTTACACGACATCGCGCCCGAGCGTCGCGACGTGGTCGGCGCGCTGGCGGGGCGGATGCTCGAGCGCCAGGGCTTCGGCGGGCGGCTGACGATCACCGGCGAGCTCGAGCGCGCGCTCGACGGCGCCGACTTCGTGCTCGTGCAGATCCGCGTCGGCGGCCAGGCGGCGCGGCTGGCGGACGAGACCGTGCCGCTGCCGTGCGGCTGCATCGGGCAGGAGACGACCGGCGCCGGTGGCTTCGCGAAGGCGCTGCGCACGGTGCCGGTCGTGCTCGAGATCGCCGGCGAGGTCGCGCGACGCGCGGCCCCGGGCGCGTGGATCGTCGACTTCACCAACCCGGTCGGGATCGTCACGCGGGCGCTGCTCGACGCCGGCCATCGCGCCGTCGGCCTCTGCAACGTGGCGATCGGGTTCCAGCGCGTGATGGCGCGGATGCTCGGCGTCGCGCCCGAGCGGCTCGTCGTCGACCAGGTCGGGCTCAACCACCTCACGTGGGTGCGCGCCGCGCGGCTCGACGGGGAGGACGTGCTCGGCGAGCTGCTCGCCGCGCACGGCGACGAGCTGGCCGACGACGTCGGCCTGCCGCGCCGGCTGCTCGACGAGCTCGGGGCGGTGCCGTCGTACTACCTGCGCTACTTCTACGCGCACGACCGCGTGCTCGCCGAGCAGCGCGACGGCGTCCCGCGCGCGGCGCGCGTGGCGGAGATCGAGCGCGAGCTGCTCGACCTCTACCGCGACCCGGCGCTGGCCGAGAAGCCGGCGCTGCTCGAGCAGCGCGGCGGCGCGTTCTACTCCGAGGCGGCGACCGGGCTCGTCGCATCGCTGGTCGACGGCGCCGGCGACGTCCACGTCGTCGACGTGCGCAACGGCGGCACGCTCGCGGGCCTGGCCGACGACGACGTGGTCGAGCTGCCGGCGCGCGTCGGGCGCGACGGGCCGGTCGCGCTCGAGCAGCCGCCGCTCGCGCCGGAGCTGCTCGGGCTCGTCCAGCACGTCGCGGCCTACGAGCGGCTCGCGGCGGAGGCGGCGGTGAGCGGCGATCCGGTCGTCGCGCGCAAGGCGCTGCTCGCGCATCCGCTGATCGGCCAGCACGAGATCGTGGACGAGCTGCTCGCGCGCCTGCTGGTCCCGGAGCGGGTGGTATGACGGGACGCCGCGTGCTCGCCGTCGACGGCGGCAACTCGAAGACCGACCTGGCGCTGCTGCGCGAGGACGGCGCGCTGCTCGCGCACGTGCGCGGCGGGCTCAGCTCGCCGCACCACCTCGGCCTCGACGGGTCCGTCGAGCTGCTGCAGGGCCTCTACGACGCGGCGGTGGCACAGGCCGGCCTGAGGGCGGACGGCCGGCCCGTTGCCGAGGTCGGTCGGCTGCTGCTGGCGGGACTGGACTTCCCGGCCGAGGAGCGCCGGCTGCACGACGCGGTCGCGCCGCTCGGCTGGGCGCGCAGCATCGCGGTCGGCAACGACACGTTCGCGGTGCTGCGTGCGGGGACCGAGCGCGGCTGGGGCGTCGCCGTCGTCTGCGGGGCCGGGATCAACTGCGTCGGCGTCGGCCCCGACGGCCGCCATGTCCGCTTCCCGGCGCTCGGCGCGATCAGCGGCGACTGGGGCGGCGGCTTCGACGTCGGCCTCGCCGCGCTGTCTGCCGCGGCGCGCGGCGAGGACGGGCGCGGCCCGCGCACGGCGCTCGAGCGCGTCGTGCCGGCGCACTTCGGGCTGCGCGCGCCGGCCGAGCTCGCCGAGGCGATCCACCTCGGCCAGATCCCACTGCGCCGCCTCGTCGAGCTGCCGCCGGTCGTGTTCGAGGCGGCGGCCGGCGATTCCGTCGCGGCCGAGATCGTCGACCGCCTCGCGGCCGAGATCGTCGCGCTCGTGCGGGTCACGCTGCGCCGGCTCGAGCTGACCGGCGAGCCGGTCGACGTGCTGCTCGGCGGCGGGCTGTTCCGGCAGGCCGACGCGCGCCTGATCGATGCGATCCGCGCCGGCCTCGGCGGCGCCGGCGACGCGATCGCGCTGCGCGTCACCGAGTCGCCGCCGATCGTCGGGGCGGCGCTGCTGGCGCTCGACGACCTCGGCGCCGGCGGGCGGGCGCAGCGGCGCGCGCGCGCCGAGCTGGCGGCCGCGGTGGCAAGCGAGACGGAGACGATGATCCATGGCTGAGGTGCGGTTCGAGGGCGCCACGCGCGTGTATCCCGGCAGCGACGTCGCCGCGCTCGAAGCGCTCGACCTCGAGATCCGCGACGGCGAGTTCATGGTCCTGGTCGGTCCTTCGGGCTCGGGCAAGACGACGGCGCTGCGGATGCTCGCCGGGCTCGAGCAGGTCGACGCCGGCGCCGTCTACATCGCCGGCCGCGACGTCTCGGACGACCCGCCCAAGCGCCGCGACGTCGCGATGGTGTTCCAGAACTACGCGCTCTACCCGTACCTGACCGTCGCCGCCAACATCGGCTTCCCGCTGCGGATGGCGAAGGTGCACAAGGCCGAGCGCGAGCGGCGCGTGCGCGAGGTGGCCCGGCTGCTCGAGCTCACGCCGTACCTCGAGCGCAAGCCGGGTCAGCTCTCAGGCGGCCAGCGCCAGCGCGTCGCGATGGGCCGGGCGATCATCCGCGAGCCGCGTGTGTTCCTGATGGACGAGCCGCTCTCCAACCTCGACGCCAAGCTGCGCGTCCAGATGCGCGCGGACATCGCCGAGCTGCAGGGGCGCCTCGGCGTCACGACCGTCTACGTCACGCACGACCAGGCCGAGGCGATGACGCTCGGCCACCGCGTTGCCGTGCTCAAGGACGCTCGCCTGCAGCAGTGCGACACGCCGCGCGTCCTGTTCGACCGTCCCGTCAACACGTTCGTCGCCGGCTTCGTCGGCTCGCCCGCGATGAACCTCTGCCGCGTGGAGTGCGAGGCGGACGGCTCGCTCTCGTTCGGAGGCGTGGAGATCGCGCGGCCGCGCGGCCTCAACGGCGCGACCGGCGGCCGGTCCGTGATCGTCGGCGTCCGGCCGGAGGCGCTCGAGCTCGCGTCCGAGGGCGTCGACGCCAGCGTGGAGGCGGTCGAGGAGCTGGGCTCGGACGCCTACATCTTTTGCAACGCCGAGCTGGCCGACGGACCGGCGCGGCTCGTCGCGCGCGTCGAGGCCCGCCGCGCCCCCGCGCGCGGCGAGCGCGTCGCGCTGCGCCCGAGCCCGGAGCACGAGCCGCACGTGTTCGACTCGGAGACCGGCGAGCGGCTCGGCGGATGAGCCCGGCGCGCCGACCACCCGCCACGCCGCCGCTGCTGCGCGACATCAACGAGCGCACGGTGCTCGACGCGATCCGCGCCGGTGCGCCGATCTCGCGCGCGGAGATCTCACGCCGCGTCGGCATCTCCAAGCCGACCGTGTCGGTCGCGCTCGAGTCGCTGCTCGACGCGGGGCTGGTGCGCGAGGCCGACAACGACGCCGACGGGCCGACGTACGGCGCGACGTTCTTCGAGCCGGTCCACGAGGCCGCGCTCGTGCTCGGGCTCGACCTCGGCGCCCGCTTCCTGCGCGGCGCGATCTGCGACCTGCGCGGCCACGTGCGCGCGCGCCAGGACATCGAGATGCCGGGCGCCGGCGTGCACGCCGTGCTCGCTGCCGCCGCCGGGCTGCGCCACCGGCTGATCGCGGCCTGCGAGCTGCCCGCCGACGCGCTCGACGGCGCCGTCGCCGGCGTTCCCGGCGTGATCGAGGCGCCGAGCGGGCGGGTCGGGCTCGCCGGCAACATCCCGGGGCTCGAGCGCCTGCCGGTCGGGGCCGAGCTGGAGCGGCGCCTCGGCGTGCCGGTCAGCGTCGAGAACGACGTCAACCTCGCCGCGGTCGGCGAGCACTGGCGCGGCGTCGGGCAGGGCGTCGACAACTTCGTCTTCCTCTCGATCGGGACCGGCCTCGGCGCCGGGCTCGTGCTGGGCGGCGAGCTGCATCGCGGCCACCACGGCGCCGCCGGCGAGGTCGACTTCGCGCTCGGCGGCGATCTCGAGCGCGAGAACGATCCGGCGGCCGACGGCGTGACCGCGTTCGCCGCCCGGCTGGCGGAGGGCGGTGGGCTGCGGACCTCGCTGTCGGCGCCGTTCGACGCGCGCGCGATCTTCAGCGCTGCGCGCGCCGGCGACGAGCTGGCGCGCGCGGTCGTCGAGGAGGAGGCGCGCCGGATCGCGCAGCACGTCGTCCCGATCGCCGCGGTCGCCGACGTCGCGCTGGTCGTGCTCGGCGGCGGGATCGGCGCCAACGGCGACCTGCTGCTGGCGCCGATCCGCGCGCTGCTGGCCGAGCGCTGCCCGTATCCGCCGCGCGTCGAGGTCTCCAGCCTCGGCGATGCCGCCGTGCTGACCGGCGCGCTCGGGATCGGGCTGCGCGCGGCGCTCGACAACGTCTTCGCCAACCGCGCCCGCGGCCGCGGCCGACCGGTCGTGGCCGCGCTTGACGGCTGAGCCGCCGCGCCCCGCACGCCGCCGTTTGGGACACTCCCGCCAATGTCCGAGTCGCGGCTCCTGGCCGTGCTGCTCGACCTGGCGGACGGTCGGGAGAGCGCCGCGTTCTCCGCCGTCGCCGAGCATGCGGCCGGCCGGCTGGGGGGCGAGGCGGCGGGGGTCCTGCGGTTCCTCGGCGCCGAGCGCGCCGTGATCGTCGGCGTCTGGCGCCAGGGCGGGACGCGCGGCATGCCGATCAACGCCGAGCTCGACTTCGACAGCCGCAACAGCGCACTCGGGCGGGCCCGCCGCACGGGGCGGCCGGCGCGCGCCGACAGCTACGCAGGCCTGCGTGGCGAGCTGCCGATGGTGATGGAAGCGATCGGGCTGCGCGCTTCGGTCGCCGCGCCGGTCATGCTCGACGATTGCGCTTGGGGCGCGATCGCGGTCTCGACCGCACGCGAGGAGCCGTGGCCGGCCGAGAGCGAGGAGCTGCTCGGCGAGCTGGCGGCACTCGTCGCGCAGGCCGTCGCCGGCGGCGCCAGGCGGCGGGAGCTCGAGGCGTCGCGGCTGCGCCTCGTGGGGGCGGGCGACTACGCGCGCCGCCGCCTCGAGCGGGAGCTGCACGAAGGTCCGCACCAGCACCTGCTCGCGCTCGTGCTCAAGCTGCGCGTGGCGCGCGCCAAGGCGCCCGACGGCTCCGCGCTCGCCCGGCTGCTCGACGAGGCGATTGCCGGGGCGCTCGACGCCGACGGCTCGCTGCGCGACCTCGGCCGCGGCATCTACCCCGTCGCGCTGTCCGAGCGCGGGCTCGCAGCGGCGGTGCAGGCCGTCGCGATCCGCGCCGGCGTCCCGGTCAGCCTGCGCCGGCTGCCGAGCCGCCGCTTCCCGGCGCTGATCGAGGCGACCGCCTACTTCACGGTCGTCGAGGGGCTCGAGCGGGTGCCCGCGGACGCGTCCGAAGCGATCGTCGAGGTCGCGGACACCGGCGACCGGCTGACGGTCGAGGTGCGCCACGACGGCACGAGCGACGCCGATCCGCCGCGCGTCGCCGACCGCGCCGCGGCCGTCGGGGGCCGGCTCGAGCTCCGTACCCCGCCGGAGGGCGGGAGCGTGATGAGCGTCGAGCTGCCGCTCAACGCGTGAACAGCGCGGCGTAGGCGCTCAGCGCCGGCTGGCCGCCGAGGTGCGCGTAGAGCACGTTGGAGTCGCGACCGATCTCGCGGCGTGCGACCAGATCGATCATCCCCGCCATCGACTTCCCCTCGTAGACCGGGTCGGTGATCATCCCCTCGAGCCGGCCGGCGAGCCTGATCGCCTCGAGCGTCTGCTCGTCGGGGATCCCGTACGTGCCGGCGTGGTAGCGCTCGTCGAGCACGATCTCGGCGTCGCGCAGGTCGCGGCCGAGCCCGATCAGCTCGGCCGTGGCGCGCGCGATCCGCGCGACCTGGTCGCGTGTCTCGGCCGGCTTGGCCGAGCCGTCGATGCCGATCACGCGGCGCTCGCGCTCCTGGCCGGCGAAGCCGGCGATCATCCCGGCCTGCGTGCTGCCGGTGACCGCGCAGACGACGATCGTGTCGAAGAAGACGTCGAGCTCGCGCTCCTGGGCCTCGACCTCGCGCGCCCAGTTGGCGAAGCCGAGGCCGCCGAGCCGGTGGTCGGATGCGCCGGCCGGGATCGCGTACGGCTTGCCGCCGCGCCGCTCGACGTCCTCGAGCGCCTGCTCCCAGCTCTCCTTGAAGCCGATCCCGAAGCCGGCCTCGACGAGCCGGACGTCGGCGCCCATGATCCGGCTGAGCTGGATGTTGCCGACGCGGTCGTAGACGACGTCCGGCCAGTCGACCCAGCTCTCCTGCACGAGCACGCAGCCCATGCCGGTGCGCGCCGCGGCGGCCGCGACCTGGCGCGTGTGGTTGGACTGCACGCCGCCGATCGACACGAGGGTGTCGCAGTCCTGCGCGAGCGCGTCGGCGACGAGGTACTCGAGCTTGCGCGTCTTGTTGCCGCCGTACGCCAATCCGCTGTTGCAGTCGTCGCGCTTCGCCCACAGCGTGGCGCCGCCCAGGTGCCGCGTGAGCCGCTCGAGCCGGTGCACGGGCGAGGGGCCGAACAGCAGCGGGTAGCGCTCGAAGGCATCGAGGTTCATCGGGCGTATTGTGCCGCTCATCAGCGGGTCGAGCCGAAGGAGGCGATCGGGTGGACGAGGAAGCGTTCAACATGTCGGTGCGGAAGTTCCTCAAGCGGCTCGGCGTGACGTCGCAGCGCGAGATCGAGGTCGCGGTGCGCGATCAGCTCGAGGCGGGCGCGCTGAAGGGCGACGAGACGCTCGAGGTCGAGGCGCGCGTCACCGTCCGCGGTCTGCCGCAGGAGACTGTGGTGACGGGCCAGATCTCGCTCGGCTAGCGGACCACGAGCACGCCGGTCTGGCCGGCGTGGATCGTGCAGTAGTACCTGAAGCGCCCGGCGCGGAGCGGGCGGTAGCCGAAGTTCTCGCCGCCCTCGATTCCCTCCGAGCTCAGCTGCAGGTCCCGCGAGGCGACCGTGTGTGCGACCGCATCCCGGTTCGTCCAGCGCACCGCCTGACCGAGGCGCACGACGATCCGGCGCGGGATGAAGCGGTTGTCGCGCATCTCGACCCGCACAGCGGCCGGTCGCTCCGGTGCGGTCGCGGCCGGCTTCGGTGCGCCGCCGCAGCCGGCGGCCGCGAGGCAGGCGGCGGCGAGCAGGGCGGCGCGCATCGATCGGGTGTACGCGCAACCGGCGCCGGGCGATCGAACCCCGGCGGCGCCGACTGCGTAGGTCGAGGCGGCGTGCCCACGACAAGACGGGAGAGCCTCATGGCCGGTACACGCAGATCGATCGCCGTCGCGGCGCTTGCGAGCGCGACGCTCACCCTCGGCACGGCGGAGGTCGCCGGGGCCGCGACGACGCTGACGGCGCACCTGAGCGGCAAGGCCGAGGTGCCCCAGGCGGGGAACGGCAGCGGCTCGGCCCGCATCACGCTCAAGGGCCGCAAGCGGCGGGTCTGCTTCAGCATCACGCTGAAGAACGTCGGGACCGCGATGGCGGGGCACATCCACAAGGGCGGCAAGACGGTCGCCGGCCCGATCGTCGTGCCGCTGTTCGCCGAGCCGACCACGGAGCCGAGCGGCTGCGTGTCCGCGAAGCGGTCGGTCATCCGCGCGATCAAGCGCCACCCGCGCCGCTACTACGTGAACGTCCACACCGCGCAGTACCCGGGGGGCGCCGCACGCGGTCAGCTGCACCGTTGACACGGCCGACGGCTCCGAGGCTCCGGCGGCCGCGGTGACGCAGCGTGCCTGCACGCTGACGGCCTGAAGGCGGGATGATTCCCGCGTGGCGACGATCTACGTGACCGGACACCGGAATCCCGACACGGATTCGATCGCGTCTGCGGTCGGCTATGCGGAGCTCAAGGGGCGTCTCGATCCCCGCAACGAATACGTGCCGGTGCGGCTGGGGGAGCTGAACGCGCAGACGCGGTGGGTCCTGGACCGCAGCGGCGCGCCGGAGCCGCGGCTGCTGCCGCACGTCCTGCTGCGGGTGTGCGACGTCATGCGCGGCCGCTTCCCGCTCGCCGGCGACGATGAGCCGGTGCGCCGGGTCGGCCTGATCATGGCCCACGACGAGATCGATCTCGTCCCGGTGGTCGACGACGCCGGCCGGCTCGCCGGCGTGATGACCGAGCGCGCGCTGGCGCGGCGGTACGTGCGCGAGTCGCGCGAGGCGTCGCGGCTCGACGCGCCTACGGCGGTCGGCGCGATCGCCGGCGTGCTCGAGGGCGAGCATCTGGTCGGGGACCCCGACGAGCACGTGACCGGCCGCGTGTGGGTCCTCGCGATGGCGAGCGGGTCGCTCCCGCTGGGCTTCGCGGCCGGCGACGTGGTCGTCGTCGGCGACCGGCCCGACGCACAGCGGATCGCGATCGAGGTGGGCGTCGGGCTCCTCGTCATCACCAACGGCACCGCGGCCGAGGACAGCATCCTGGAGCTCGCCCGCGAGCGCGGCTCGGCGGTCGTCGCGTCGCCGCTCGACAGCTACGTGACCGCGCGGATGATCACGCTGTCCGCGCCGAGCCGGTCGCTGATGGATCGCGACCCGCTGGTCGTCGGGCCGGAGGACCTGGTCACCGACATCTCCGAGACGGTCAAGGACGTCGACTACCGAGCGGCCGTCGTGGTCGACGCCGACCGCCGGCCCGTCGGCCTGGTCACGCGCTCCGACCTCGTGAGCCCCGACCCCCGCCGCGTGCTGCTGGTGGACCACGCCGAGCAGGCGCAGAGCGTGATCGGGGTGGAGCACGCGGAGATAGTCGAGATTCTCGACCACCACCACATCGGCTCGATCGAGACGCGCGTCCCGGTGCGCGCGACGTTCGACCCCGTCGGCTCCACCGCCACGCTGGTGATCGAGCGCTTCCGCCAGAGCGGCATGGAGCCGAGCCGCCCGGCGGCGATGCTGCTGCTCGGAGCGATCATGTCGGACACCGTGATCCTCAACTCGCCGACCACGACCGATCGCGATCGAGCGGTCACGGAATACCTCGAGCAGGTGCTGGCGATGGATGCCACCGAGTTCGGCCGCGAGATGTTCGAGCGCACGTCGGACCTCACGCGCGTGGCGGCGGAGGACATCGTGACCCGCGACGCGAAGGACTACGACGCCGGAGGCGGCCAGACGCTCCGCATCGCGCAGGTCGAGACGGTCGGCCAGACGTTGAAAGAGCGGAGCGACGAGCTTCTCCAAGCGCTCGACGCGGTTCGCGAGAAAGAGGGCCACGCGCTCGTCGCGCTGATGGTGACCGACATCATGAGCAAGGGAACGCAGCTCTACGCGTCCGGCGACAAGGCCGCCATCGAGCGGGCGTTCGGCGGCGGAATGGGCGACGGCGTCGTCGATCTGCCGGGCGTCATGAGCCGCAAGAAGCAAGTCGCGCCGAGGCTGCTCGCGGCGCTCGCGGGCCCGGGGTAGCAGTCGCGGCGAACCCGCGCGCGCGAACTTTGGACACGGGGCCGTAGGCAGCCGCTGGCGACGGCGCGACAATCCGCCCCGCCTGCGACTGGAGGAGGACGGGATGGCAATTGCGGACCTCGTGAGTGGGACGGTCAGCGAGCCGCTCAGCGTCCGCGCGCTGGTGGGCGAGCGGGCCGTGGAGCCCAGCGACGTGCTGGCGCTCGCCGAGCGCCACGGCGCGGACATGGTCGATCTCAAGTTCACCGACCTGCCGGGAACCTGGCAGCACATGGGGATGGCGCTCGCGAGCCTGGACGAGGAGGCGCTCTCCGACGGGATCGGCTTCGACGGCTCGTCGATCCGGGGCTTCCAGGAGATCTATGAGTCCGACATGCTGCTGATGCCCGACCCGTCGACGGCCGTGCTGGACCCGTTCTACGAGGCGTCGACGATCTCGCTGGTGTGCACGGTGCTCGACCCGATCACGCGCGAGCCGTACACGCGCGACCCGCGCTACGTCGCGATCAAGGC
>Ga0126307_10001184_pt1 | contig 17159 bp, 13 predicted proteins | sample Plot28_FD_89955 | JGI IMG/M metagenome (GOLD analysis project Ga0126307, IMG submission 89955) | Serpentine soil microbial communities from UC McLaughlin Reserve, CA, USA - Plot28 | ecosystem: Environmental > Terrestrial > Soil > Grasslands | place: USA: UC McLaughlin Reserve, Lake County... | reverse complement strand
GGTCGCTGAGAATGATGTTGTAGCCGTGCTCGCAGTAGGCACGAGCGCAAGCGCCGCCAGGAGGCAGAGGAGCAATAGTCGTCGCATGACTTTCCCCTTTCGTCTTTCGCCGCAGGTAGCAGTGGCCGCCGAGCTCCGGTTGGCAGAGGCCAATGTCCACATGCAGGCGGCAAAGGAGCACCTGATAGCTGCTGCTTCTCAGAGCGCGGCCGCTGACCACCAGACGGAGGACGCCGAGCGTCTGATGAGCTTCGCCGACGAGCAGCTCGTCGTGGCGGCGGCGAAGCTAGCGGAAGCAACAAGCGACAGTGAGGAATACCAGCGCGCCCTGTTCGATTACACGCAACTCGTCAGGCATCGGATGGCCAACCCGCTGCAGGTCATCGTCGGCGCTGCCGCCACGCTGAGGGCCAGGTCTGATCTCCCCATAGACGAACATCTCGCGCTGCTCGACATGATCGTCAAAGAGGCAGTGGTCCTCGAACGAATCTGCCTCGCACCGAATATCATGCCCCCCAGCGAGGACCAACTCGACCCCACGCCAACACTGAGAGAGCGGACGCCTATAGGGGAAGAGAAGGTCAGCAGCTAGGGGCGCTCTTCTAGCCCAGCCGGGCTCGATCACCTCGACCCGCAGATCCTCCTCCGGCGGACTCCCTTTGGCGACTCCGCGTTGGCGCCGCGGGGTGGCCCTCCGGTAGCGGGAGGCTGCGCTCGAACGTCTCCTCGCGCTGATCCAGACCAGGATCGATGAATCGGCGACCGAGGACGAGCGCAGCGGCTGGGTCTGGCTCCGAGACGGAGTCACGGTGTGGGGCGCGATGCTTTTGCGGAGATGCTCGGAGGTCTTGCTGGTGGCTTCATGCGTGGACTCGGGTAGCCGGCAGCATTTTGGTACCGCTTTTGGTACCGATCTGAGCGAACCTCAGCCCACCTGAACGAACACAAAACGCTTGAATAAGCAGGTTCGTGCCTCTGAAGACCTGCACCCTCAGACCTTGTGAACGGGAGGGCGTCCCAGTAAGGTGCACGTGTGTCACCGCTTCTCTTTCGAGGCGGGACGTACTGACGGCCGATCACGAGCCTCCTGCAAGGGCGGCTCGTGGTCGTTCAGGAGGCCGGTGGCCCCCGCGCCCCGTCGATTTGGGTCGCAGAGCGGACGCGGCAGGCTGGCAATCTGGCCATGCTCCGCGGGCGGCTTCGGGCCGACCGCGAACCACCCACCGCGTTCAGCCTAGGCCGTGAAAGCGCGCCGGTGGCGCACGATGTGCCAGGGAAGGTGCACGGCTTGGCGCCTATCATCGGTCTTGTGATGCACGAGTCCACCGTCCCGCTCCTGTCATGACCTTTGACGTCGCGATCGTCGGCGGAGGGTTCGCCGGAGTGACTGCAGCGCGTGACCTCGCCGCGGCCGGGCGGTCCGTCGTGGTGCTCGAGGCACGGGACCGGCTCGGCGGCCGCACGTGGTACAGGCCGTTCGCCGGCACCGACCACCGCGTCGAGTTGGGCGGGACGTGGTTCTCCCTCGCACGGCAGCCGCCCCTTGCCGAGGAGGTCGAGCGTTACGGCGTGTACGTCGTCCCGGCTGCGACCCGGCAGGGAGCGCGCTGGCACACGGGCGGTGTGACGCGACACGGCCTCCCCGTTCCGCAGAGCGAGGGAGCGGTCCTGGAACGCATCCTTCGCTCCCTTTCCCTCGCCTCGAACGCCCTCGACTTGCGCCGGGACGACGTCTCTGTGCCGGACTGGCTGGGTGCCGATCTCCCGGACGCGACCCGGGACTTCCTCTTCGGGTGGGCCTCGTTCATGAGCGGCGCCGACCCGGCGGAGGTGTCCATGCTCGAGTTTCTCAGCATCTTCGCGGCAAACGACGGCGACGTGTGGTCTCTCTACGACGAGATTTCGGAGTGCTTCGCCGCTGGGACCGGAGCCCTCCTAGACGCGCTCGCACTGGACTCCGACGCCGAAGTCAGGCTTTCTACGGCCGTGACCCGGATCGAGGAGCGGAACGACGAGGTTGTCGTCACGACGGAGGCAGGTGAGGAGACGCGCGCCGCCGCCGCCGTGGTTTCGGTACCCGTGAACACGCTCGAAGGGATCGAGTTCGACCCGCCCCTTCCTCCGGGCCTGGGTCGGATGGCTAGAGAGAAGCACGCCGGGCGCTCGCTGAAGGTCTGGGCGCTCGTGGAGGGATTTCCCGAGGGGTTGCTGGCGCTCGGATTCGAGACTCCGCTTCAGTGGCTGTCGGCCGAGCGCGTCGTTCCCGAGGGGACGCTCGTCGTCGGCTTCGGGCATGAGACCGCCGGCCTGGACCTGGGTGACCGGCGGGCTGTTGAGGCGGCCATTCAGGTCTACGCGCCTGGAGCCCGCGTGCTCTCCGTGGACGCGCACAACTGGGTCACGGACCCGTGGTCGAAGGGGACCTGGCTTGCCTCCAGGCCCGGCTGGGTGATGGAGGGGCTCTTCGACAACGGCGAGCTTCGCGGCCGGGTCGTGCTCGCCGGCTCGGACCTCGCCGCAGAGCACGGCGGCTGGATCGCAGGCGCGATCGCTAGCGGCCGCGCGGCCGCGCACCAACTCGTCCAGGCTGAATCGCCGGCCACCGTGCCATGAGCCAGTCCGAGCGGCACCTCAGACTCGTCACGCAGACAATTGCGGCGGTCAATTCCACACTCGACCTCGGAGAGCTCTTCGATCTCGTGGCAGCTCGGGTCGCCGAGGCGCTCGAGGCGGATGCCTGCTTCGTCTACCTGTACGACGAGGCTGCCGACGAGCTCGTCCTGCGCGCATCGTGCGGGACGCGAGTGGACGAGATGACACGGGTTCCGAAGATGCGCCCGGGCGAGGGCATCACGGGAGCCGCGGCCGCGGATCGGATCCCCGTGATGATTCCGAGGGACGCGCACCTCGACCCTCGCTTCAAGCGCTTCCCCAACCTGCCGGAGGAGCAGTACCAGTCGATTCTCGCCGTGCCGATCCTCGCCAAGGAGCGCCTTGAGGGCGCGCTGAACGTCCGCACGGAGAGGCCCCGTGAGTTCGACGAGGCCGAGATCGACCTCTTGATGGCTATCGCCGGTCAGGTCGCTCAGGCGATCGAGAACGCGAAGCTGTACGAGCATGCTCAGCAACGGGTGGCCGAGCTCGAGGCCCTCGCGAAGATCTCGGAGGCGGTGTCCGAGTCGCTTTATCTCGAGGAGTCCCTGAGCGCGATCGTCGAGACGACGAAGACCGCGGTCGCCGCGACCGGCGCGGCCCTCGTGCTCGAGGACGGCAAGATCGCTTGGCCGGAGGGCCGGCCAGGGGCTCACGCGATCAGGCTCCCGCTGCGATGGAAGGGTCGAGAGATCGGGGAGCTCGTCTGCGACCGTGACACGCCGTTCACGGCCGACGAGGCCAAACTGCTCGCTTCGGTCGCAAATCACGCAGCCGTCGCACTCGAACACGGTCGGGCCGTCATGCGCGGGGTCATCGCCCAGGAGATCCATCACCGGGTGAAGAACAACCTTCAGACGGTCGCCTCGCTGCTTCGTCTCCAGGCCCGAGCCCCCGGAACGGACGCGCGCAAGGCGCTCGAGGACTCGGTCACCCGGATCCTCGCGATCGCCGCCGTGCACGAGGTGCTGACGGAGCAGCGGGACGACGACGTCGATCTCGGTGAGCTGGTCGAGCGCCTGCGCGCCATGCTCGTCCAGGGACTCGGAGCGGAGAAGCACGTCGAGTCGCAGGTCGAGCCGGTTTCCCTCCAGGGTGGACGCGCCACGGCGCTCGCGCTCGTGTTCGCGGAGCTCCTGCAGAATGCGCTCGAGCACGGCGGCGACGAGATCACGGTCCGCCTCGCGCGGCGGAATGGGAGTGCGCTCCTCAGCGTTTCGGACAATGGTGAGTGGACTCAGCCGAACGGCGACGGCACCGGGCTCTCGATTGTCCGCGCGCTCGTCCGCGACGAGTTGGGCGGGACACTCTTGCTCGAGGACCACGGCGGCCTTCGGGCCGAGGTGACCTTCCCTGCCTAGATGGATGACCGGCAACTACCCCACCCACGGATGGCGCCCGAGACACGCCGCCTAGGCACACCCTCGCCTTTGGCAAGGCTTCTAGCCTTACCTGCGGGCGATGGCGCACCCTTGCTTGGTCTGGCCCGTCCCCGCAGGTGCGCCAATTACCGATCAACCATCTGATGGTCTACCGGATCGCCGACGCGAGTGATTTCGAGGGCCGTCGCAAGCCGATCCGCGAATCCCTGGGCGTGTCTGCGTTCGGGATCAACCAGTACGACTCGCCGCCAGGATTCGAGGGTCGCGCCCATGACGAGCTCGATTCAGGCCAGGAGGAGGTCTACGTCCCGCTCGCGGGCAGCGGGTTCATCGTGATCGAAGACGACGAGGAGGATCTGGCCCCGGGCCGGTACGTGTTCGTTCCCCCCGAGCAGACACGCCAGGTGATCGCCGGCCCCGAGGGGCTCTCGTATGTCGTCATCGGGTCGCGCCCAGGGGCCTACATTCCGCGCAGCTGATGGCGCTCAGGATCCTGGTCGCCGAGGACGAGACGATCATCCGGCTCGATCTCGAAAAGATCCTCGAGGCGGCCGGGTTCGAGGTGTGCGCGGCGGCAAAGGACGGCGAAGAGGCCGTGGAACTTGCGCGAAGCGAGGCGCCCGACCTGGCGATCCTGGACGTCAAGATGCCGGGCCTCGACGGCATCGAAGCGGCGCGCCGGATCCTCGCGGAGCGCCCCATTCCGATCGTGATGCTGACCGCCTATGGCCAGAACGAGCTCGTCTCCCGCGCTGTCGAGGCGGGGGTCTTCGGCTACCTCGTTAAGCCGTTTCGCGAGACCGACCTCCTGCCGGCCATCGAGGCCGCGCGCGCGCGCCATGCTGAGCTCGAGGCGCTCCGCGAGGAGGCGGAGTCACTTGGAGAGGCGCTCGCGACTCGAAAGGTGGTCGAGCGGGCAAAGGGGATGCTCATGGAGCGCGAGCGGCTGTCGGAGCAGGAGGCCTTCACCCGGCTGCGCGGTGCCAGCCAGCGCTCGGGCCGGCCGATGCGCGTGGTGGCCGAGGCCCTGATCGCCACCTTCGACCCACCGCCGCGCTCCTAGCGCCCTGGCCGCGAACCGTTCACCCGCGCGCGTCATCGAGCTGCGGGACGCAGAAGCCGGGCTGGACGCCGTCGTCGTCGTCGACCACGAGCTCTTCCCGGTGTCTGCGGGCGGGACGCGGATGGTTCCGGACGTCGACGTGGGCGAGGTCGCGCGGCTCGCGCGGGCGATGACCTGGAAGTTCGCGTCCTGCCGCCTGCGCTATGCGGGTGCGAAGGCGGGAGTGCGGTTCGGAGACGGCGACCGTGCCGCCGTTCTTGGGGCGTACCTCAGGGCCCTCGAACCGCTCAAAGAGTCCTTCCTGACGGGCCCGGACATGGGGACCTACCCCGCCGACTTCGTCGAGGACCCGGCGGCCGAGCTACCGCTCTGGGCCCAGAGCTACCAGGGAATGGGCATGGACGACCTTGCGACCGGCCACGGCGTCATGGCCGCCGCAGAAGCCGCTCTCGCCCAGCTCGGGCGCCGCCTCGAGGGAGCCACGGTCGCGATCGAAGGGTTCGGCAAGGTGGGCGCCGGTGCAGCCCGGGCCTGTGCGCAGGGCGGAGCGAAGGTGGTCGCCCTCAGCACGGTCGAGGGCTGCATAGCCGACCGGGGCGGTTTCGACGTGGAGGCACTCCTCGAGCTCCGCTTCCGGCACGGAGACGGACTCGTGCGCCACGCCGCGGTGCCGGTTCGCCCGCGCGAGGATCTCTTCACGGCCGTCTGCGACGTAGTCGTCCCGGGCGCGCGGCCGGACTCGGTGACGCTAGAAGTCGTGGAGGGTCTTCGCTGCGCGGTTGTCGCTCCGGGAGCGAACGTGCCCTACGCCCAGGGCGCCGTCGAGGCCCTGCACACCCGTGGCATCGTGGCGCTCCCCGACTTCGTCGCCAACTCCGGCGGCGTCCACCTCTACGAGAGCCTGCAGCCGGGCGACGATCCTCCGACGGCTCTGGCGCGGATCGAAGCCATCGTTACCGAGATGACGGTTCGTGTCCTCGACGCCGCCCGGGCGACCGGCGTCACCCCCATGGCGGCAGCGCTCGAGGACGGGCGCCGCTGGCTTCTGGAGTCCGTGCCCTCAGGCGCCGACCTCGTCGAGGAGCTCTTCCCACCGTCCTAGCAGCTGTCCGAGCTCCTCTCGAGCGCGCCGGTGGGCGGCGATTGTGTCCGCGTCGGCCCAGTCTTCCGCCAGCCGCGTCTCGAGCGAGGCGATCAGCGCCTCCTGCGCCTGGATCCGGCTTTCGATCTCGTCGAGGGGGCGGGGGCGGCTCTTCGGGCTACCCGAGGACGGCTTCGCCTTCCTCTCCTTGGCCGGGCGTTCGCGCGGCGCCGCCTCTCGTTCCTCGCGCTGGCGGAGGTAGTCGGCCCACCCACCATCGTAGACGCGGATCGTTCCCTCCTCGACGGCTGCGGTCCTGTGGGCGATCGCATCGAGGAGCGCACGATCGTGGGAGACGAGGAGCACCGTGCCGGGGAATCCTTCGAGGGCTTCCTCGAGGGCCTCGCGGCTTTCCAGGTCGAGATGGTTGGTGGGCTCGTCGAGGACGAGGAAGTTCGCCCCGGATGCGACCAGAATCGCCAGTGCGAGCCGGCGCCGCTCGCCGCCGGAGAGCGCCGTCACCGGCTTCTGGTGCACCTCCCAGCCTGAGAAGAGAAAGCGACCGAGGAGCGTTTGCGCTTTCGGGCGGGTGAGGGTCGTCATCGACTGGACGCAGTCGAGGACGCTCCCGCGCTCGTCCAGCTCGGCCTCGTGCTGGGAGAAGTAGGCGGCTTCCACCCCGTGCCCGAGCCTCGCCTTCCCCTCGATCTCTCCGCGCTGGCCGAGGACGGTCTCGAGGAAGGTCGTCTTCCCGGAGCCGTTCGGGCCCACGAGCGCCACATGCTCGCCGCGCTCGAGCGCGAGCGAGACCTCGCTGAGAAGATGCTTGTCCCCTGCCACAACCCGGAGCCCTTCCACTTCGAGAACGGTGCGGCCGCTCCGAGGCGGCTCCAGGAAGTCGAAGCCGAGGCCGCGACGGCGGCGCGAGAGGAGGGTGACCTCGTCGCTGGCCTCGGTGTGCTCCTTCTCGAGCCTGCCGATCTGGGTCAGCTTTGCCTGCGCCTGCTTCGCCTTCGACTTCTTGTACCGGAACCGCTCCACGAAGCGCTCGAGCCGCTGGATGTCCTGCGCCACACGCTCGGCGGTCTTCTGGGCGTGGGCTGCGCGTTCGGCCTTCTCGCGGCGCCACGCGTGCCACGGCCCCGGAAAGTACGTGGACCGGCCTGCCTCCAGCTCGAGGGTGGCGTTCGTCGTCGCTTCCAGAAACCAGCGGTCGTGCGCGACGATGATGCAAGCGGCGTCGAGGCTCGCAAGCTCGCGCTCGAGCCACTCGAGGCTTGCGATGTCGAGGTGGTTGGTCGGCTCGTCGAGGAGGAGGAGGTCGGGATCCCCGGCCAGCGCCCGGCCAAGCGATGCACGGGTCAGCTCTCCGCCGGAGAACGTCTGGAGGCTTCGGTCGAGATCCTCGTCGCGGAACCCGAGCCCGCGAAGCGTTGCGCTGGCGCGGTCGCGCCAGCCGTATCCGCCCGCATGCTCGAGCCGTGCCTGGGCGGCCGAGTAGGTGGCCATCGTCTCCTGGTCGTGCACCCCTCCGGCCATCGCCCCTTCCAGCCGCGCGAGCTCCTGCTCGGTCGTGACCAGGTCGGCCGCGCCCGCGAGCACGTACTCGCGCAGCGTCAGTCCCCGCTCGAGCGGGGGACGCTGATCGTGGAGCGCAACCCGTGCTCCCTTTTCGAAAGCCAGCTTGCCACCCTCGATCGACGTTTCGCCGGTGAGCATCCGGAGCAGCGTCGTCTTGCCGGCGCCGTTCGATCCGGAGAGCGCCAGGCGATCGCGGCGCTCGAGCTTGAACGAAACCCGGTCGAAGAGCGGGTCGCCGGAGAGCTCCTTGCGGAGGTTGGATGCGATCAGGACGGCCATCCTCCTATGGTCGCACGCGCGCTCGTTCCCGCCGGCGGAGTCGAGGCCCGCGGTCGAGAGGGTCGCAAGTAAGGTTTGCCCAGTCTCCCCTCGGGCGAGCTAACGAATGAGGTGGCAGTGACCGACATCGAGCGGCTCTCGATCGACACGATCCGAACGCTGTCCATGGACGCGGTCCAGCAGGCGAACGCTGGGCATCCGGGGACCGCCATGGCGCTCGCGCCGCTCGCGTACGTCCTCTACCGGGAGACGATGCGCGTGAACCCGGCGAATCCCCAGTGGGAGGACCGCGACCGGTTCGTCCTCTCCGCCGGGCACGCTTGCATCCTCCAGTACACGACGCTCCATCTCTCCGGGTACAACCTCTCGCTCGACGAGATCAAGCGCTTCCGCCAGTGGGAGTCCCTCACGCCCGGTCATCCCGAGCACTTCCTGACCCCGGGCATCGAGACCACGACCGGCCCGCTCGGCCAGGGGATCTCGAACGCCGTCGGTATGGCGATGGCGGAGAAGTTCCTCGCGCAGCGCTACAACCGGCCCAAGGAGGCGATCGTCGACCACTGGGTCTACGGCATCGCCTCCGACGGCGACCTGATGGAAGGCGTCTCGGCGGAGGCCTGCTCGCTCGCTGGCGCCTTCGGGCTCGGCAAGCTCGTCGTCTTCTACGACGACAACCGGATCACGATCGACGGCACGACCGCGCTCTCCTTCGACCACGAGGATAAGGGGAAGCGGTTCGAGGCCTACGGGTGGCACGTCCTACACGTAGACGACGTCAACGACCTGACGAAGCTCCGCAGCGCCATCACGCGCGCGAGGAACGAGGAGGACCGCCCCTCCCTGATCATCGTCCGGAGCCATATCGCTTACCCGGCGCCGCATGCGCAGGACACCGCGAAGGCGCATGGCGCGCCGCTCGGAGAAGACGAGGTGCGTGCGACAAAGGAGGTGCTCGGCTGGGACCCGGGCAAGCATTTCTTCATCCCGGACGAGGTCGCGGAGCACATGAAGCTCTATGACAAAGGAGACGAGCTCGAGACGGAGTGGCGCAGGCGCTTGGAGAACTGGCGTGCCACCTATCCGGCCCTGGCCGAGGACTGGGATCTCGCCTGGCGCGGCCAGCCGAAGCCCGGCTGGGCGGAGTCCCTCCCCTCCTTCGACCCGGCGGAGGAAGACTCCATGGCCACGCGCGCAGCCGGCTCCAAGGTCATGGAAGCCTTCAAGGGCTTCATACCGACGATGGTCGGCGGCGCCGCCGACCTGGTCGAGTCCACGAAGACCGCATTCGACGGGGCGGGGGTCTTCTCGGGGTTCTTCGCGGGACGCAATGTTCCGTTCGGAGTCCGCGAGCACGGCATGGGCTCGATCGTGAACGGGCTCGCCGTCCACGGCGGGATCGTGAAGCCCTACGGCTCCACCTTCCTGATCTTCAGCGACTACATGCGACCTGCCGTTCGTCTCTCGGCCCTCATGCGCCTCCCCGTTCTCTGGGTGTGGACGCACGACTCCGTCGGCCTCGGCGAGGATGGCCCCACGCACCAGCCCGTCGAGCACTACGCGGCACTCCGTGCGATCCCGAACCTCTGGGTGATCCGCCCGGCTGACGCTAACGAGACGTCGATCGCGTGGAAGGTCGCGCTCGCGCGTACGGAGGGGCCGGTGGCGATCCTCTTGAGCCGCCAGAACCTGCCCGTGCTCGAGCCCGAGCAGGTGGCGGGCGCCGACCGCGGCGGATACGTCGTCTGGGAGGCCGAGGGCGACGACGGGCTCCCCGACCTCCTCATGCTCGCGACGGGTTCCGAGGTCTGGGTGACGATTGAGGCGGCGAAGAAGTTGCAGGAGGACGGCGTCTCGGCCCGCGTCGTCTCGCTGCCTTGCTGGGAGCTCTTCGAGGAGCAGCCTTCCGATTACCGCGACTCTGTCCTGCCGCCCGAGGTCGACCAGCGGATCGCGGTCGAGGCCGGGGTCTCGCTCGGCTGGCAGCGGTGGGTCGGGCTGGACGGTGCGATCGTCTCGATCGAGCACTTCGGCGCCTCGGCGCCGGGCACGATCGTCCTCGAGAAGTTCGGCTACACGCCCGAGAACATCGCAAGCCGCGCGCAGTCGTTCCTCGAGCGACGCCAGCGCGTCTAGGGAAGGAGAACGATGGCGAATTCAAGGCTGCACCGGCTTTCGGAGGCGGGCGTCAGCGTGTGGATCGACAACCTCTCACGCGACCTGATCCAGAGCAGGGAGCTCGAGCGGATGATGCGCGAGGACGCGGTCGTCGGCATCACCTCGAACCCGACCATCTTCCAGAAGGCAATCTCCTCCGGAGACGCCTACGACGAGCAGCTTAGGGAAGTGCTCGAGGAGGAGAAGGACCCGACCGAGATCTTCATCCGGCTAGCGGCGAAGGACGTGACGGATGCCTGCGATCTCCTGCGCAAGGTGTGGGACAAGGGCGGCGGCAGGGACGGCTACGTCTCGATCGAGGTCGATCCGACGCTTGCATACGACACCGAAGGGACGGTGGCACAGGCGCTCCGTTTCCACAAGCTCATCGACCGGCCGAACCTCTTCGTGAAGATCCCGGCGACGAAGCCCGGCCTGCCTGCGATCGAGGACATGATCGCCAAGGGAAAGTCCATCAACGTGACGCTGATCTTCTCGCTCCGGCGCTACGTTGAGGTTGCCGAGGCCTATATCCGCGGCCTCGAGCGGCTGGTGGCGGGGGGAGGAGACCCGACCGTTGTCGCGTCTGTCGCCAGCTTCTTCGTCTCCAGGGTCGACACGGAGACGGACAGGCGCCTCGACGAGAGCGGTGGGCACGACAAGTTGAAGGGGAAGCTCGGGATCGCGAATGCCAGGCTTGCCTACGAGCGATACGAGCAGCTCTTCTCCGGCGGGCGCTGGGAATTCCTCGCCGGCAAAGGGGCCTCGCCGCAGCGGTGCCTCTGGGCCTCGACGTCGACGAAGAACCCCGCTTACAGGGACACGATGTACGTGGAGGAGCTGATCGCCCCCATGACCGTGAACACGATGCCCCCGGAGACCATCGAGGCCTTCCAGAGCCACGGCAAGGTGGTCAGGGACACCGTCAAGCGCGATCTCGACGGGGCCCGCAAGCTGCTCGACGACCTGGCCAAGGCGGGGGTCGACTACGACGACGTCGTCGAGACCCTGGAGCGGGAAGGAGTCGAGAAGTTCGCGGATTCCTTCGCGGAGCTCCTGGAGGGCATCCAACAGTCGAGCCGGGAGCTGGTCGCCGCCTGATGCAGGTTGGCACCGCCGAGCTCGTCGAGCGGATCTGGAACCGCGACGCAACGCTCTGGACCGGGGCTGACGAGAATCGCTGGCTCGGCTGGCTGGACGAGCCCCTGCGCATGCAGGAGCGCATCGAGGAGGTCGAGGCGTTCGCTCTCGGTGTGTACGAGGACGGCCTCACCGACGTCGTCCTCGCGGGCATGGGCGGCTCGAGCCTCGCTCCCGAGGTGCTGCGCCGGACTTTCGAGGCGGAGAGCTTCCACGTTCTCGACACCACCCATCCGAAGGCCATCCGCGCTCTCGAGCGACGGCTCGACCTCGGGAAGACACTCTTCCTCGTCTCCTCGAAGTCCGGTTCGACGCTCGAGACCCGCTCACACGTGGATTACTTCTGGGAGCAGCTGGGCGAGGGCAGTCACTTCGCCGCGGTCACGGACCCGGGATCGGATCTGGAGCGGATAGCCGGGGAGCGTAGCTTTCGAGCCACGTTTCCGGGCGAGCCCACGATCGGCGGACGCTACTCGGCCCTGTCGATGTTCGGGCTGGTGCCGGCCGCGCTCATGGGCGTCGACCTGGAGCGCTTCCTGCTCAGGACGGCCGAGATGGTCGAGGCCTGCCGCCTCGACGACGGCAATCCTGGGCTCGAGCTCGGCGAGCGTCTCGGAGCTGGCTGGCGCCAGGGGCGGGACAAGCTGCAGATCAACCCGAATCCGGGTGGCTTCGGCCTCTGGGCAGAGCAGCTGATCGCGGAGTCGACCGGGAAGCAGGGAAAGGGCCTCGTGCCGGCTCCCGGTGAGACCGGAGAGGGCCCCGACCGCCAGAGCGAGGAGGTCCGGGTCGAGCATCCGTACGAGCTTGGTCAGGAGTTCTTCCGGTGGGAGTTCGGGACCGCGGTCGCCGGGGCTTTAATTGGCATCAACCCGTTCGACCAGCCCAACGTGCAGGAGGCAAAGGATCGGACGAATGCGATCCTCGACTCCGGCGACGATCCCGAGCTCGAGCCGGAGGGGGAGCCGTTCGCCGGGGCCGGAGAGGGCGACTACGTCGCTATCCTGGCCTTCGTCGAGCCGAGCGAGGAGAACGATCGCCGGCTCGAGACGCTCGCCGGCCGTGCGCGCACCGAGACCGGCTGCGTCGTCACGCGTGGGTACGGGCCGCGCTACCTGCACTCGACCGGCCAGCTCCACAAGGGCGGGCCCCCGACCGGCGTCTTCCTCCAGGTCGTGGACGATCCCGGCGAAGAGCTCCCCATCCCGGGCCAGGAGTTCGGCTTCGGCCGACTGATGAGAGCGCAGGCTGCGGGCGACTACGCGGCGCTCAAGGAGCGAGGGCTCCGGGTTGCGCGGGCGCGTTGGGAGGATCTCGGCGTATGAAGCTCGCCATGGTCGGACTCGGCCGCATGGGCGGCAACATGGTGAAGCGGCTCGAGCGGGACGGGCACGAGCTTGCGACCTATGCGCGGAGCGGCGGCGGCACTGCTGCCTCGCTCGAGGAGCTGGTGGGCCAGCTCGAGCCGACCCGCGTCGTGTGGCTCATGATCCCGGCGGGCGATCCCACCGAGGGGGCCTTCCAGGAGCTGCTCGGCCTCCTCGACGAGGGCGACGTGATCGTCGACGGTGGAAACTCCAACTTCCGCGATTCCCAGCGTCGGCATGGGCTGGCCGCCGAGAAGGGCATCGGCTTCGTTGACGCCGGCGTTTCGGGAGGCGTCTGGGGCCTCGAGGTCGGCTACTGCCTCATGGTCGGCGGGGACGACGATGCCGTGCGGGAAGTCGAGCCCGCCTGCCGGACGCTGGCGCCCACGGACGGTTACGCCCACGTCGGCCCTTCCGGTGCCGGGCACTTCGTGAAGATGGTCCACAACGGGATCGAGTACGGGCTCATGCAGGCGTACGCGGAGGGCTTCGAGGTGATGGAGCGCTCCGAGTTCGACCTCGACCTGCATGAGATCGCCGGTATCTGGCGGTATGGCTCTGTCGTCCGCTCGTGGCTCCTCGAGCTGCTCGTGGCCGCGTTCGAGAAGGAGGGCACGCACCTCGACAGGATCGAGGGCTACGTCGAGGATTCGGGCGAGGGGCGCTGGACGATCGCCGAGGCGATCACCGAGGACGTGCCTATTCCGGTGATCAGCTCCGCGCTCTTCGCACGCTTCGCTTCCCGCCAGGAGGAGTCGTTCGCCGCCAAGATCACGGCGGCCCTCCGAAACCAGTTCGGCGGCCACGCGGTCAAGGCCGTCGAGCAAGCTCAACGGAGCCCCGACCCTCGTTGACATGACCCAGGTCGCCGAGAATGCCGAGAACCCGCTCCTCGAAGGGCTTCGCCGCCGCAGGACACCCGAGCCGTGCGCGCTCACGATCTTCGGCGCCTCGGGCGACCTGACGCAGCGGAAGCTCTTCCCCGCCCTTTACGCACTCGCACTCCGGCGGCTCCTGCCCGAGAGCTTCGCGATCCTGGGCGTCGCCCGGAGCGAGATGTCGACCGACGACTTCCGCGCGAGCATGGAGCAGGCTGTGAAGGAGCACGGCCGCGATGAGTTCCGGCAGGATGTCTGGGACCAGCTGGCGGAGAGCACGCGTTATGTCTCCACGGACTTCGCCGACGATCCGGGCGAGGACTCGGTGATCGCGTGCCTGAACGAGCTCGACGAGACGTATGGAACGGCCGGGAACCGCGTCTACTACCTAGCCGTCCCGCCAGCTGCGATCAAGACGATCGTCACCGAACTCGGCGAGCGTCGGCACGCGACCGGCTGGACGCGCCTCATCGTCGAGAAGCCGTTCGGCCACGACCTCGAAAGCGCGAAGCAGCTGAACGCCTGCATTCTCGAGCACTTCGAGGAGAGCGAGATCTTCCGGATCGACCATTACCTGGGCAAGGAGACGGTCCAGAACATGCTCGTCCTTCGCTTCGCGAACGGCATCTTCGAGCCGATCTGGAACCGGCAGTTCGTCGACCACGTCCAAATCACCGTCGCCGAGTCCCTCGGGATCGAAGGCCGCGCCGCGTTCTACGAGAAGGCGGGGGCTGTCCGGGACATCGTCCAGAACCACATGCTGCAGCTGCTCTGCATCTCCGCCATGGAGCCGCCGATCGACTTCACTGCGGAATCGGTGCGAAACGAGAAGGTGAAAGTGCTGAAGGCGCTCCACACCCCCGGGCCCAAGCACGTTGTTCGCGGTCAGTACGGCCCCGGCTACATCGAGGGGGAAGAGGTGCCTGGCTATCGCGAGGAGGAAGGTGTCGCACCCGATTCGATGACGGAGACCTTCGTCGCTGCGAAGCTCTACGTGGACAACTGGCGCTGGGCCGACACGCCCTTCTACATCCGCACTGGAAAACGGCTGCCGCGGCGTGAGACCACGATCGCGATCCAGTTCAAGCGCGCGCCGCATCCACCCTTCCAGCTCGACTCCGCCGACGAGCTGCGGCCGAACGTGCTGAACGTCCACATCCAGCCCGACGAGGGCGTCTCGCTCGGCATCAGCGCCAAGGTGCCGGGGCAGGGGATGACGATCCGTACCGTCAACATGGACTTCCTCTACGGCGGCGCGTTCCGAACCGGCTTGCCGGAGGCCTACGAGCGCCTCATCCTCGACTGCATGCTCGGCGACCCGACGCTCTTCACCCGGGCCGACGAGGTCGAGGAGCAATGGGCGCTCGTCGATGCGATGATCGCTCCCTGGAAGCGCGACCGACCTGGGTTCCCGAACTACGCGGCCGGCACCTGGGGACCGCCTGCCTCCGACGAGCTCCTGCACCGCGACGGCCGCTCTTGGCGCCGGCATTGAGCGAGCTCTCGTCCATCCGGGAGATCGAGGAGGCGCTGACGACGCTTCGCCACGAGTCCGACCCGCCGGACGGCGGGCCCACCCAGCGGACCAGCAGCATGACGCACATCGCCTGGGTGCCTGCCCGCTGGGTCGAGGCGGCAACCGGAACCTTGGTCGGCCTCGCCGAGCGGCATCCGTCCCGCTCCATTCTCCTCTTCCCTAAGCCGGACGACGAGCGCGACGCCCTCGAGGCCGACGTTGACCTGCGATGCTACGTGCACCGGGGCGAGCATCGCGAGGTCTGCTCCGAAGTGATCGAGATCCATCTGTGCGGCGCTCGGTCGAGCTCACCCGCCAGCGTCGTTGAGCCGCTGCTCCTCGCAGACCTCCCGGTCTTCCTTCGCTGGCGCGGGCCCGTGGGCAGGAGCGAGGGCGAGCGGAAGCTGATCGGGGTCGCCGACCGGCTCGTCGTCGACTCGAGCGAATGGCCTGACCTGGAGGACGAATACGTCTATCTTGCCGGACTCTTCGACGAGGTCGCAGTCTCCGACATCGCCTGGGCGAGGACGCTGCCGTGGCGGGAGGCACTGGCAGCGCTCTGGCCCGACGTCAAAGAAGTCTCGGCGCTCAGGGTCGCTGGGCCGGAAGCCGATGGGACGCTACTTGCCCGCTGGCTCTCGACTCGCCTCGGTCGCAACGTATCGCTCACGCTCGACCCGGCAGGTGAGATCGAGCTCGTGGAGGCGGACGGAGTCCCCGTGACCCCGACGCGCAGGGACAGGGAGTCGGCGAGCGACCTGCTCTCGGAGCAGCTCGATCTCTTCGGCCGCGACACCGTCTACGAGGCGGCGGTTCGGAGCCTCACCCCGGCGTCTGTCTAGCCGCTAGCCGACACTGAAGCGGCGGGGGACGATCGTGATCCTCTGCGGATCGCTCCAGGTCATTCCGTAGCGGAGCGTGCTGATGGTCGTGTCGAGGCCGCGCACACGATAGAACCAGCGACCGGGCTCAAGGTCGAGCAGCGCGGCCGTGGCCGGCGTCTTCAGGGACCCCGCGGTCTTCCACGGTGAAGCACGCAGGCTCCACTGCACTTGATATTTTCGGGCTCCCAGAGCGGGCTTCCAGGCGACGACGACACGTCCGAAGAAGGAGGGCGTCGGCGTCGTGGCGGCGCGAAGCTCGCCGTCGGAGGCCATGCCCGAGATGAAGGGGACGCCTGATTCCCGCTCGATCACGGGCTCGCTCGTCTTGCCGAACGGCAGGACCTCGCCGGCCGCGCACATGTCCTCTGCGAACTCGACGTCGTGGTACTCGATCTTGCTAGCAGGAGTCAGGTAGGGGACTGCCGGCACGGCGGTCCAGTAATAGCGGCCGTCCGGCCAGTCCATATCCCGGAAGCCTGTCTTTCGGTCGGGGGCAAGGCCCGGCCCGACGACCTCCTCCGGGTCGGTCACGACCTCCAGCTCGGTTCCGACAGCTTCTACTATCTCGCCGCCGGCGTAGTAGACGCTCGCGCCCTCCTCGGGGGCGTCTGCGAGGTACATGCTGGCGGCCGCAGCGAGCTTTCCGGGATCTGCAGGGAGGGCGAGGGGCCCGGAGAGGCGCGGCACGTAGGCGGGACTTCCGATCAGGTCGGAGACGTGCACGCGGTTCGAGCAGTCCTCGTCCGTGAAGACGTAGACGTGGAACAGGGGGCAGTCGACTCCGAGCCCAGGGCAATCGCCGTAGAGCCCGGGAGCAAGACTACGGCTGCCCGTCCAGGAGAAGGCCGGTGCGAGCTCGTGCGCCTCGTCGCTCGGGCCGCCTCCGAGGTCGGAAACGACGATGTCGCTGGCGCGGCTGCGGGAGACTGTGTCGGTGAGCGCGATCGTCGCTGCCGCGAGGGGCGGCTCGACCGTCTTGAAGAGCGTGCTCCACGGGCCGTACGAGACGACCTTGATGTTGTTCATCGGCGTGCCGAAGACCTCACGGACGGCGCGGACCCGCCACCAGATTTCGCCCTCGACGGCAGAGATGCCGTTGTCGAAGAAGCTCGGGTCGTTGTGGAAGCTGTAGTACTCGCGGAGGTCAGCGGCTGTGGTCGCCGACTTGATCTTCTTCGACGT
>Ga0126307_10001183_pt1 | contig 17172 bp, 15 predicted proteins | sample Plot28_FD_89955 | JGI IMG/M metagenome (GOLD analysis project Ga0126307, IMG submission 89955) | Serpentine soil microbial communities from UC McLaughlin Reserve, CA, USA - Plot28 | ecosystem: Environmental > Terrestrial > Soil > Grasslands | place: USA: UC McLaughlin Reserve, Lake County... | reverse complement strand
GTCGCCGCACCCGACGATGCCGAACCTCACCCCAGCCACCCGCGGAGCTGCGCAAGCATCGCGCGGCAGTCCTCGCTTGGATCCTCGACCTCCGGCTCGTGCTCGATGCTGATCGCGCCGCCGTACCCGATGCCCTGAAGAGCACGGACGCATGCCTCGACGCCGACGATGCCGCGCCCCCACCGGCACGTCTCGTGCGGCTCGCCCTCGGCGACGACATCCTTGAGGTGGACGTGCGCAACGTGCTCTCCGAGCTCTTCGATCGCGCGTGCCGCGTCGTAGCCCTGCGTCGCCCACCAGCCCGTGTCGACCGTCGCCGCCAGCGCTCCGTCACCTCCTTCGATCGGACCGAGCAGCTCCGCGGGCGTGCGCTGCGGGTGGTTCTCGATCGCCAACCGCACGCCGTGCTCGCGCAGCACGGGGACGAGTTCCCGCGGATCGCCCGACGCCCCCGCGCCGATGATCGCGGTACCGAGCGCGCGCGCGATCTCGCACGTGCGCTCGATCGTCGCCTGGTCGACCCACACCGCGTAGGTCGCGACCGTGAGGCCGTGACGCTCCAGCGCTCGCCGGGCGACCGCCACGTGGTCGTCCGTCGCCCACAAGGGGTTGAGGTGCGCGCCCCAGAGGTCGACCGCGTCGAACTCGACCGCACGAATGTCGCCGAGAAGCTCGTCGAGCCGCTGCTCGTATGTCTCGAGCGGGCGGAACGCCTCGTTCGTCGTGCGGTCGCCGTGACCCCAGCCGTGCATCGCGTACCCCGTCTCCCGCGCGACGTAGTTCGCGCTCACGAATGCGATCGTGTTCGTCACAGCGCGAGCGCCTGCCCCGCGTCCGCCAACGCTCGCTGGAGCTCGCGCACGTCGATGCGTGCGCAACGCGCGAGGCCGCCGAAGGCTCGCGTGTCGCCGATATCGGTCCACGAGAGCCCGCCGGACACCGTGCCGCCGAGATGCCGCCTGGGCGCGACGAGCACGGTCGATGCCTCCGCCGCACGCGTCGCGAAGGTCGCCATCACGCCGGCGGCCGTCGCGCCGTAGACGACGACGTCGGTCAGACGAACGGCTCCAGCAGCGCCACTGCCGTCGCCGCGTCGACTCCCGGCGCGAGCGCGTCCACGAGCGCAGGAATGTCGCGGGGTCGCGGCACATCGGCGCGAGCCGTCGCGGTGCGCAGCGCCTCGACGACCTCGGCGCCGTGCTGCGCGACGGCCTGCTCAAAGGAGGTGACGGGGTCGTAGCACGCGGGGTCGCGCGCGTAGTCGGCCACGGTCGCGAGCGCGAGCTTCGACGGGACCGCCTGGAGCATGCCGTTCCCGACGATGCCCGCGACGCCGTCGGCGAGCGACGGGTCGCGGCCGCGGAGGGGCGCCAGGAACAGCCGCTCGACGTCGAAGTCGTTGACGGGATAGTTGTCCCAGAGCAGCAGCTCGTGACCGTGAAACGCGTCCGCGGCGGCTTCGAGATCATCTCGCGTAATCGTCTCGGGCACGACCTCCGGCCCAGTCCAGTAGACGACGATCTGCGCGTCGAGCTGCGCCGCGAACGCGTCGCGGTACGGCGTCCGCTCGTTGCCGGCGTACCCCATCGGGCACACGACGAGCGGCTCGCCGCGCGAGAATTCGTTCGCGATCTCCGCCTGCCGCTCCGGCTTGAGCGCGTCACGTTCGATGTCGTCCCACAGGAGCTGGAACGTCTCCACGCCGGCGCCGCGGAGCTGGTCGCGCTTGGCGTCGAGGGCCTCGAGCTCCGACGCGTCGTCCTCCCGAAGCGACAGCCCGGGTGCGATCGCCCACACGAGCTCGACGCCGTGCCGGGCCGCGTCGCGCGCGAGCTCCGCGAAGCGCTCCAGCTCCTCGTCCGGGTACGGGTCGCGCCAGCGCTTGCGGTGGTACGGGTCGTCCTTCGGCGCGTGCACCCAGGTGTTGAGCCCGTGCCGGCCGCAGAACGCGAGGAGGTCGAGCCGCTCCTCGTGCGACCACGGCTCGCCGTAGAACCCTTCGATCACGCCGCGGAGGTTCATGCAACGGTCACGCCTTCTCGCGCCACGGGCGCCCGTGGGAGTCGACGATCCTGGCCAGCTCCTCGAGCCGCGGACTCGAATGTGCGCGCAGGAGGTCGGTCGGATCGTCCGCCTCGAGCGTCGCCGTCCAGACGGCGCGGCCGGCGAGGATCCCGGACGCCCCGCCGCGGCACGCCGCTTCGACCGCACGTGGATAGGCATCGGGCTCGACTCCCTGGGACAGCACGACCCAGGGGCAGGGCACCGCACCGTCGACCTCGCGCGACCAGCGCGTAATCTCCTCCGGCGACCCGCGGCCGTGCGTCGGCACCTCGCACTTGTAGAGGTCGCAGCCGGTGGCGGCGAGCTCGCGCGCGGCTTCGACGATCGCGGCTTCACGGTCGAATCCCTCCGGTCCGCGGGCGACGCCTTCGAGCACCGAGAGCACGCCGTGCTCGCGGGCAAGCTGCACGAACCGCCGCGACGTCCGGACGCGGCGTTCGCGTTCGCGGTCGTCGCGCCAGATCACGAGCAGCTTCAGCGCGACGGCCTCGGGCGGGACGTCGGCGTGTTCGTCCACGGAGGTGTCCTCGACGGGGCCGCCCTGCTCCTGCACGAGCCGGTCGACGGCGAGGATCAGCCCGTGGGGGACGAGTGGCGCGACTTCGCGTGCGTGGTCGGTGTCGATCAGGAATCCCGATGCGTGCGGCGCGAGCTCGCGCGCGACGGCGCACTTGAAGCGCGCGACACGCTCGTCCGTCGCGTCCAGCCCGCGGTCCCTGAGCATCGTCCGCAGCGACTCGCGCTGATCCATCGCCACCATCACGAACGTGCCGCTCGGCCGGGCGAGCGCGTCGAGCGTCACGCCGTCGCCTCCCGCTCCAGGCCGACTGTGGAGAGCTCGTGACACTCTCGTTCCGGTGCCTGACACCGGTTTTCCGGGCCGGGACACGGTTTCGCGGCCGGTCGCGGCCGGGCCTGTGGACGATGCGTCACAAAGCTGTTGCGGTGCCTGACACCGGGTTCCGCACCGCTCACGGCGCCGCCTCCCGGTCGAGCCAGATCTCGGCATCGGGATGCTCGTGGACGACGCTTGCCGGCCACTCGGGGTCGAACCGATCGAGCGCGAGCACGCGTGCGGCGGCGACGCGCTTGTCGGCGCCGTGCAGGACAAGGCGTAGCGCGCGTCCGCTCGAGATCGTTCCGAGGCCGACAGAGACGCCTCGCGTCGGCACCTCGTCGAGCGAGGCGAAGCTCGGAAACGTGACGAGGTTGTCGCGGCGGGTGCTGTCGGCGAGTTGCACCACCGACGTCTGCCCGTTACGCGGCGAGCCGGGGCCAAGGAACGCCACGTGGCCGTCCGAAGCGCCCGACGCGAGCAGGAAGAGGTCGATCCCGCCCTCGGCGGCTATCCGATCGTCGTAGGCGGAAGGATCGTGCTCGTCGGGCAGCCACACCTGCTCGGCGCGAAGAGAGAGCGGCGCCGCGAGCTCGTGATCCGCGAACCGGCGGCAGCTGAAGTGCGCATCGGCCGGCGCGCCTCCGTATTCGTCCATCATCACGACGACGAGCCGGTCGAGACGGCCGTTGCGCCCTGCGAGCGCGCGGTAGGTCGTACGGAGGCTGCGGCCACCGGGACAGCCGAGCAGGAATCGGCCGTGGCTGCGCGCGTACCGCGCGAGAATCTCTGCAGCCAGCGCCCCGCCGAGTGCCTGCGCATCGTCGAAAACGCGCGCCTCAGCGGGCACGCAGCTCCTCGCGCAGCCGCGCCTTCGCCCTCTCCGACGCCCCGGCGGCATCGAGTGCCGCCAGTGCGGCGCCGAGCACCGGACGGTCGCGCAGCACAACAGGCCGCGCACGCTCCGGCAGCCGTGCGAGCACGGCATCGTGAAGCGGACCCGGACCCGCGCCCGCCTCGAGCATCCCGCCGCCGAGGACGACGTCGGCCGCGTCGAGCTCCAGGTCGCGGAGTGCGCGGTCGACCATCAGCGCGATCTCCCCCGCCACTCGCTCGACGAGCCCGCGGGCGGCGGCGTCGCGCGGAGCGAGCTGGACGATGCGCGCCGCGAGCTCGCCGAGCCGCCCGCTCTGCATCCGCCCGTAGTGAGCCGCCTCCCCGACCTCGGTCACGGACGAGCCGAAGTGCGACTCCACGAGCTCGACGAGCGCCGTCGCCGGGGCGCGCCCGTCCGCCGCGCGCGCGGCCAGAAACAGCGCCTCGCGGCCGAGCATCTCGCTGCCGCCCCAGTCGCCGGTCTCCCAGCCGAGCGACGGATACCGCGCCACACGCCCGCTCGCGGCGCGGCCGACACAGTTGATCCCGGAGCCGCACACGACCGCGACGGCGTCCGTCGCATCGGTCCCGGCGCGCAGGATCGCAAAGGTGTCGTTGTCGACGATCGCCTCCCGCACCCAGCTGCGCGCGGCGACCGCGGCCTCGAGCTCGACGATGTCCGCCGCGACGTCCGCGCCGCAGAGGAAGAACACGCCGTGCGTGACATCGCCGTTCGTGTCCGCATGGCGGACGAGCTCGTCGATCACGGCGGCCGCGCCCTCGGCGCCGAGGGCGTGCGAGTTGCTTCCAGGCCCGCGCACGGAGGCGATCACGCCGCCCTCGGTCGTCGCCACGACCAGATCGGTCTTCGAGTTCCCGCCGTCGACGCCGAGGATCAGGCCCATGCGAGAAAGTGCCGGTTCGCGTCGATCAGCCGGTCGGCCAGCTGCTCGGCGACGTCCGCCTGTCCGATCAGCGGGTGGGCAAGCAGCGCACGAAAGACCCGCTCGCGACCGCCGTGCAGCGCGGCGTCGAGCGCGAGCTCCTCGTACGCGGAGACATGTGCGACGAGCCCGCGCTCGAGAGGGCCGAGCTCCGGCAGGGGCACAGGCGTCACGCCGTCGCGGCTCACGCGCGCGGGCACCTCGACCACGTCGTCGTCGCGAAGGATCGGGAGCGTTGCGCGGTTCGCGAGGTTGATCACGTGGACGCCCTCACCGGCGCTGCCGAGCAGGCTCGCGAGCAGCTCGACCGCCGCCTCCGAATAGCCTGCCCCGCCGCGCCGCTTCAGCAGCTCGGGCTTCTCGTCGACCGACTCGTCGGCGTACAGCTCGAGCAGCTCCGCCTCGATCCCGGCCACCTCCTCGGCGCGCGAGATGTGCGTCCGCTGGTGGTCGACGACGTCGTCGTGGTCGTAGAAGTAGTGCAGGTAGTAGGACGGCACGGTCCCCAGTCGCCGGACGAGCTCGGGCGGAAGGCCCGTCGCCCGCGCGACCCGTTCGCCGTGCTCGTCGAGCAGCTGCGGCAGGATCTCCTTGCCGTCGAGCCGGACGCCGAGCTCCCACGTCAGGTGGTTGAGCCCTGCGTGGTCGAGGTCGATCCGGCCGGGCTCGACGTCGAGGATGCGCGCGAAGTGCCGGCGGAAGACCATCGCCGCGCTGCACAGTCCGACCGCGCGGTGCCCGTCGTCGAGCAGCGCCTTGGTAACGATCCCGACCGGGTTCGTGAAGTCGACGATCCACGCATCCGGCGCGCGCTTGCGCGCGCGCTCCGCGATCTCGAGCACGACCGGCACGGTCCGCAGCGCCTTCGCGAGGCCGCCGAACCCCGTCGTCTCCTGGCCGAGGCATCCGCACGCGAGCGGCACCGACTCGTCGACCATGCGCGCCGCCTGGCCGCCGACGCGGATCTGGATCAGCACCGCGTCCGCGCCCTCGGCCGCCTCTTCGAGGCTCGGCGTCGTCGTGAGGTTCAGCGGGTGGCCCGCGCGGGCGAGCATCCGCCGCGCGAGGCCGGAGACAACGCCGAGGCGCTCCCCGTTCGTGTCGTGCAGCGCGAGCTCGTCGACCGGCAGCAGCTCCCGGAGGCGCACGAGCCCGTCGACCACCTCCGGCGTGTACGTCGAGCCCGCGCCGACCACCGCGAGCTTCACGCGAGGCGGCCGTAGGCGTCGAGGGTGCAAAGGGCCCGGATCGTGTGGAAGCCTCGCCACTCGCTGACCGCGGCAGTGCTCGGCGTCTCCCACGTGATCGGCCAGCCGCCGTCGTCCTCCTGCCTCGCCGCCAGCGCAACGAGGTGCGCGTCGATCGTCGTGTCGTCGAACAGGCGCCGGCCAAGGCTGTGCGGCCGCGGAGCGAAGTCGAGCGGCATCTTCACGTATCCGTCCGCCTGCGGATCGAGCGCCACGAGCTCGCCGCGAATTCGTTCGCCGAGAGCGGCGAACACCTCTTCCGCGCGCGGCCGGTCGGGGGCGTGGTCGAGGAAGCGAAGGAGGGAGATCGTGTCGTCCTGCCCGAGCGTCGCGATCGCGGCGGGAAGCGCGCTCCAGCAGTAGGCCGTCGCCGCGGCAAGCCAGCGATGTGCGAACCCGCGCTTGTGCAGGAGGCCGGCGATCCCCGCGGTCGGGTTCAGGGACGCGCGACCCGTGGGCTCCCACCACGGCGCGTGCGGCCCGTCGACCACCGTGCGCAGCACGAATGGCACGCCACCTCCCTCGGTCGCGACCGTGGAAAGCCAGTCGCAAGCGTCGCCGACGATGCCCGCGTCGAAGCGCCCGATCTCGTCGAGGATCGAGAACGCGTGCTCGACCGGAACGGTCTGGCTCGAGGGGCCGCGAAGGTCCGGCTCGAGCGCGTTCCCGAAGCCGCCGTCTTCGTTCTGGTACGGCGCGAGCGCCGCGACGACCGCCGTGGCGGTTCCGTCGCCGAAGAGGAACGCGAAGCGCGCGCGGTCGATGAGCCTCGCTTCGCGCAACACGAACTCGCCCGCCGCCGCGATGTCGGCAATCACGATCGAGCGCCCTCCGCCTCGACGAGCGCGTTCGCGCGCGCGATCTCCCGGTAGTAGCGGCCGCTGTCCTTGATCGTCCGCTGCTGCGTCGCGTAGTCGACGTGCACGAGCCCGAAGCGCGGCTTGTAGCCGAGCGCCCACTCGAAGTTGTCCATCAGCGACCACGCGAAATAGCCGCGCACGGGCACGCCCTGCTCGATCGCTTCGTGCACGGCCGCGAGGTGGTCGTGCAGGAACCGGACGCGACCCGCATCGTGCGGCGCGCCGTCGTAGATCGCGCCGTTCTCGGTGATCAGGATCGGAACGTCGCCGTAGTCGGCGCGCAGTCGCACGAGCAGGTCGGTGAGCCCGAACGGCGCGATCTCGTAGCCGCCGTCCGTCAACGGCACGTCGAGGTCGCGCGCCGACACGACCTCGTAGGGGAGCGGCTCGTGGCCCGGCGACGCGCGGACCACGCCGCGCGAGTAGTAGTTGACGCCGACGAAGTCGCTTCCCGCCGAGATCGTGTCGAAGTCACCGTCGCGTACGAAGTCGAGCGCGCCGATCCGCTCCTCGAACAGCCGCTCCATGTCGACCGGATACGACCGGCGCAGCACGGCGTCGAGAAACCAGCGGTTGTGGTAGCCGTCGCAGATCAACGCGGCCTCGCGGTCGGCATCGTCGTCGCTCGCGGGGTACGTCGGGAAGAGGCTGAACGCGATGCCGATCTCGCCGTCGCGGCCGCCGTTGCGCAGCTCCTGCACCGCGCGGCCGTGCGAGAGGAGGATGTGGTGGATCGCCGCGATCGCACCGCGGAAATCCTTCTCCCCAGGTGCGTGCATGCCGACGTAGTGGCCGAGGATCCCGTGCACCCACGGCTCGTTCTGCGTGATCCAGCGGCGGACGCGGTCGCCGTACGCGTCGAAGCAGGTCCGCGCGTACTCGGCGAACCGCTCGACCGTTTCGCGTGACCGCCAGCCGCCGCCGTCCTGCAGCGCCTGCGGAAGATCCCAGTGGAAGAGCGTCACGACGGGCTCGATCCCGCGCTCGAGCAACGCGTCGATCAGGCGGTCGTAGTGGTCGAGGCCGCGGCGCTCGAGCTCGCCCACTCCCGAGGGGAAGAGCCGCGGCCACGCGATCGAGAACCGGTACGCGTTGACCCCGATCTCCGCGAGCAGGTCGACGTCGTCGCGCCAGCGGCGGTAGTGGTCGCATGCGGACTCTCCGGTGTCGCCGCTCTCGCCGGCGAACGAGTCCCAGATCGACGGGCCGCGACCGTCGGCGTCGAGCGAGCCCTCGATCTGGAACGACGAGGTCGCCGCGCCCCAGAGGAAGCCGGGCGGGAAGCGCTTCACAGTCCCAGCTCCAGCGCTTCCTCGCAGGCGTAGAGGAGGACGCCGACGCTCCACGCGTGCGACAGCGTCCCGACCATTCCCTTCGCCTGGAAGCAGTCGGTCTGGTAGTAGCGCTCGGCGGCCATCCCCCGGTACGCACCGAAGTCTCCATCCTCACGCGCGATGAACTGCCGGAAGCAGTCGAGGTTCTGTCGCGTCGTCTCGAGATAGTGGTCGTCCCCCGTCGCCCGCGCGAGCCGAACCATCTCGGGGAGCGCGATCAGGCCGAACGCGTGCAGATGCTGGTTCGCCGGCGACGCCTGATCGGCGCCGCCGGTGCGGAAGCCGTAGCGCCCGAGCAGTGTTCGCTCGGAGAAGTCGACGTCGTACGAGTAGCGAAACGTGAGCATCCAGTCTGCGGCGCGGCGCGCGTTCTCCCAGTCCTCGAGGGCGACGAATGCCATCACCGCCGCAACGCCGTCCTCGTGTGTCGGCGCGAGGTCGACGTCCTCGGGCGCGCCGTGCCAGACGTCGAAGCCGGCGTAGTAGTCGCCCGCGCGGCGCGCGGCACCGAGCTCGCCCGCCTCGACGAGCGCCGGGATCCAGGACATGCCGGCCGTGCCCTCCCACGAGACAGCCTCGCCGGTGTCGACGCGATGCGCCGAGGGGAGCGCTCCGTCCGCGCGCTGCGTCCGGACCGCCACGGCGACGTTGGAGCTCGCGGCTCGGCTTCGTGACTCTGAGCCACGAAGCCGAGCGGCTCGGAGCATGAAGAGGGTCGCGTCCGCAAGCGTGCGGGAGTGGAGGCGCGAGTGGTCGGGGTGCCAGCCCCACGTCCAGCCGCGGCTCGCGGTCCACTGCGCCCAGAACGTTCCCCCCGGAGTCAGGCCGGCCGCCACGTGCTCGAGCACAGCCTCCGCCGCGGCGACGTAGCGCGCGTCGCCGACGCGTCGCCCGTGCCGGAGCAGCGCGTACGCGTACGGCACGCCGCTCACCCAGGAGACGTGCATCGCGTCGCGGTCGCCCTTGTCCGCGATGGCGTCGCGGTCGAAAGCGGCGGTCTCGATCAGCCGCGGCGGGTCGTCCCGGAAGTGCCAGCGATAGAGCCCCCAGGCCGCCAGCTCGGCCGCCTCCTCCGTCGTGACCCACCCCGACCCGCCACGTACCGGACTGTTACTTGGCCGCCGGAGCGCGCGCCGCCAGCCGCCGTCGTGCTGCTCGAAGTCGAGCGTGACCGTCTCGCCGGGCGTCCAGCGGTAGGTCTGGACGTCCCGCGGCGCCGGCGTCTCGGAGCCGTCGTAGCGCAAAGGCTCCTCGCGGTATGGGAAGTCGAGCCAGATGGCGGGGCGGCCGTCGCGATACGAGAAGCCGACGCCCGACTGGCCAAGCGGCGAGCGCTCGCTCGTCACGAGCCCGCCGCCGCGTGCGAAGACGGCCGGGGTCGCGCAGCGGTCGGCGCGAAACGACCATGCGCTCGACTCCATGCGTACGACGTCGACGTGCGCCGCGAAACGCGGGTAGATCCGCGTGCACGCCTCGGGACGGTTCTCTCCGTAGAACACACCCGGCACGAGCCATCGGGGGTCCTGCGTCGGCGGCAGGTCGACCTTCACGCGGATGCCGGCGTCGACGGGCGCATCGCCTCCGTACGTCACCCGCAGCGCGCCGTCGAATGCGAACCCGTCGACCGCCGAGCCGTCGGGCGCGAGCGCGCTAGCGACGAACATTCCATCCCCCCACCCGCGGCAGCCCGTCGCCGGAGGTCGTGATCGTGCGCTCCTCGCCCGGCAGGAGGTCCAGCACGTTGTCCGAGCAGACGACGTCCTCGATCACGATCCCGATCGCGGAGACGCGACCGGTGTTCTGAAGCGTGAGGCCTCCTGCACCGAGTAACGCACTGGTACGGGGCTGGATCGAGAGGGACGCCGGCTCGAGGTCCAGCAGCGGCTCGAGAGTCGCGGATCGCGTCATGACGTAGCGGTTCTCGCCGCCGACGAGGTCGAGGACGAAGACGTCCGACGAGAACGCGTCGAGCGGCGCCGCGATCTCGGCGCCCGACGCCTCGGCGACGACGGTTCCGTCCAGATCGAGGAACCGCGCGGGCGCCGACACGTGAGCCCGCGCTTCCGCTTCGCCGCCCCACGCGCACGTCGCGAATCGCGCGCTCGGCGCGCCGCCGTAGGCGCGCGCGACGCCGTAGTAGGCGGGCTTCGGGACGCCGTGGTAGTCGACCGCGCACGTGCACCACGCATTCGGAAACGGCTCGTTGAACTGCCAAGGGATCACGCCCGCCCCGCGGCGCAGCGTCGCCTCGACCGCGTAGCGGAGCCCCTCGTACTGGAGCCACTGGCTCGCGCGACGCATCGTGTCGACGTCGCCGATCCGCCCGCCGAAGAGCTCCTGAACGAGCGCCGCGTTGTTCCACCACGCGCCGAGGTGCTCGTAGACGGGGTTCGAGCGGTCGGGCGGCCAGCGGTGCCCCTCGTCGACGACGGCCTCGAGCGCGGCACGGTTCGTCATCCCCTCGACGCCGAACTCGCTGTGCAGGAGCGAGGTGCGCGTGTCGTAGTGCTCGTAGTGCTTGCGGAGACCCTGGTGCTCCCACGGCCCGTGCACGTCGCTGTCGCCGACGGGCGAGGTCGGCAGCCACGCGCGCTCGGGGTCGAGCTCGCGCACGACAGCACGCAACGCTCCGAGCGCGGGCGTGGAGTCGTCGCCGTCCAGCTCGTTGCCGCCACACCAGATCGCGAGCGACGGGTGGCGGCGCAGGCGGGGGACGATCTCGCCCGCGTCCGCGACCAGCGTCTCGACGAAGTCGGGATCGTCGCACGGCTTGCTCTCGAAGCCGGAGCTCGACTGGCTGAACTCCTGCCAGACGAGCAGCCCGAGTCGGTCGCACTGCTCGTAGAACTCGGTCGCCTCGATCAGGCCCCCGCCCCAGACGCGGACGAGGTTCGCGCCCGCCCGCGCGACGAGCTCGAGGAGGTGCGCGAGCTTCTCCGCGCGCGGCACGCCGTACAGCACGTCGATCGGAACCCAGTTCCAGCCCCTGATCTGCAGTGGGCGGCCGTTGACGACGAGGCGGTAGTCGTCAAACGAGATCGTGCGGAACCCGACCTCGAGGTCGCCGGCGCGGTACAGCCGCTGCTCGCCCATGCCGTTCGGCCACCAGAGCTCCGGCGACTCGACGCGCAGCACGATCTCGCCGTCCACCTCGACCGTCCCCACACCGCCCTCGAGCCGGACGCGCGGAAAGACATCCGGCGGCGGGTCGAGCGTGACCGAGCGCCAGATCCCCTGGTGGACGAGCCGCGGGCAGAAGTCCCAGCCGTAGTTCATGCGCGGCTTGTGCACGCGCACGCGGCTCGTGAGGCCGACCTGCGCCTCGCTCTCCGGCGCCGCGTGCACCGCGACCACGAGCAGGTGCTCACCCTCCGGCACCTCGACCTCGAACGGCGTGAACGCACCGACGTGGTGCGCGACCTCGTCGCCGTTCACGAAGACCGTTGCCTCGTGATCGACACCCTCGAAGCGGATCGTGCCGCCGCTCACGCGCCGGCGGTAGATCCACGTCCGGCCCGCGGCCCACTCCGCTTCACGGCTCTGGCGCATCCGGTATGGATCGGGCACCTCGCCCGCCCGCTGCAAGTCGTCGACGACGCTGCCGGGCACGCGAGCAGGCAGCCAGCCCGGCGCATCCCACGGCTTGTTCACATGCCAGCGCCACTCCTCTCCGAGCCACCCCTTCAGCTGCCAGTCGCCCTCGAGCGACGTCACCACTCGATCAGATCCGTCTCCACGACCTCGCCGCCGTCGCGCGGCACGCGAAACGTCTTGATCTCGTGCGGGCCGAAGTCGGCGTCGAAGGCGCTGTCGAGCACCTGCAGCCTCGCGCGCGCCCCGCGGCCGGCCGACTCGTACGCACGGACGACGAACGCGTCGCCCTCCTCGGCTCGCTTGATTACCGTGAGGACGACCGACCCTCCGCCGTCCTGGGCATATGACGCGCGCTGCGGGAGCGCGCCGTCGTGGAACGTCTCGATCAGCGCGAACGGCGGCTGGTTCAGCTCGGCCGCGAAGCGCACCACCCCCGCCTCGCGCCAGTCGCCCGCGTGCGGGACGAGGCGCACGAGGAACGCCTGCCGCCCCTGATCCATGTACTCGAAGTCGCCCTCCTGCTCGAGCTCGCGCGGATCGTGCCAGGCCCACACCGGACTGCGCACCGCGCTGACGCCGATGTCGCCGCCTCGAACGTCGTAGCCGTACTTCGCATCGTTGATCACCGCCAGACCGCGGCCTTCGGCGGAGACGTCGACCCACGCCTGCCCCGGCTCCTCGTCGCCGCCGGCGGGCCGCTCGATGTGCCCGTACGGGACCTCGAACGTCGCGCGCTCGGCCGAGACGCTCGTCGGGTACCGGAGCTTCAGCAGCTTGAGCGGCTCGTGCCAGTCGAGCGCGACCCGCACGTCGACGTACGGCGCGTCCGCCGCCAGCACGTAGTCCTCGCGAAGCGTCGAGGATCCGTACCGGCTCTCGACACGGACCATGGCGCGTACGGGACCGCATTCGAGCAGCCGTACCGACGTGCACTCGAACTCGCCCGCAACGACGTCGTACGCGCGCACGCCGTGGCCCCACGTGTCCGACCGGTCGTCGATCACGACCGCGTGCGCGCGATCGGGCGCCGCGAGATCGGCACCGGTCGCCTTGAGCAGCAGCCGCGCGATCCGGCCCGTTCCCGCGTCGATCTCCAGCAGCAGATGCTCGTTCTCCAGCGTCGTCGGGGACACACGCAAAGGGTCGCCCTCGACGGCGCCGCGCCGCACGCGGTACACGCGGTAGCCGAGCGCCGGCACGTCGACGGGGAACACGAGGCGCCCGCGCGCGCTGCTCATCGTCGTCAACGGCCGCGTGAGCTGCATCGGCACGGGCTCGTCCTCGTCGTCGACGACGTGCGCCCCGTCGTCACGGAGCCACGTGTACTCGACCTCGACGTCGGCGCGGAGCGGCCAGGCGTGCGGGTTGAAGACAACGACCGGCCGCATCTCCTCTTCCTGCGCGACCTCGATCTGCCGCGCGAGCGACTGGATCGCCCTGTTGAACGCGAGGGCGGCGACCGACGATGCGTGCCCGAGCTGGTCGCGGGCGTCGTCGTAGGCGGGCTCGATCGACGTGCCCGCGAGCGTGTCGTGGAACTGGTTGAAGAGGAGCAGCTTCCACGCCTGCGTCAGCTCGGCGTGCGGGTACGGCTGGGCGCCGAGCGCGTCTGCGACCGCGGACCACTTCTCCGCGCGCAGAAGCAGGTTCTCTGCCCGACGGTTCCAGCGCTTGATGCCGGAGTGCGACGTGTAGCAGCCGACGCCGTGGTGCTGGAGCTCGTCGCCCACCACCGGGATGTCGCCGTTGCCGCGTACGCCGTCGAAGAAGCGCCGCGTCGAGCTCAGCTCGAGCGGCGGCAGCCCGCCGTCCGAGCTCAGTCTCGCGATCGAGTCGAGGTTCGCCTTCGTCGGCCCGCCGCCGTGGTTGCCGACGCCGTAGAAGACCATCGACTCTTCGATGTCCCCCGGCAGCTGCGAGAGCGACTTCTCGACGTGCTCGCCGAGGTCGTCGCGCGGCGCGCAGTACTCGTGCGGGATCCGGTACGCGAGCACGCGCGAACCGTCCGGCGACTCCCAGTGGAACAGCGTCGGCAGCTCCTTCTCCTGCGGCCCCGGCCGCAGGAACACGTACGAGTCCATACCGCTGCGACGCAGCAGCTGCGGGATCGTCGCGTTGTGTCCGAACGAGTCGATGTTCGCGCCGGTCGTCGCCGTGATGCCGAAGCGGTCGCGCAGGTAGCGCTGGCCGTACAGCGCCTGCCGGACGTACGACTCGCCCGACGGGATGTTGCAGTCCGGCTCGACCCACCAGCCGCCGATCACCTGCCACCTTCCCTCGACGATCCACGCGCGGATCTGCTCGAAGAGGTCCGGGTCGCTCTCCTCCACCCACTCGAAGAACGCGATCGAGTCGCACGTGAACACGAAGTCCGGGTACTCACGGAGCCGTTCGACCGCCGACGCAAACGTGGCGCGCACCTCCTGGTAGCCCTCCGGCCACTGCCACAGCCACACCGGATCGATGTGCGCATTCCCAATCATATGAACGCGCTGCCCGCTCACTCGCCCGCCGCCCAGGCGTCGACCTGCTCGAGGACGAGGTGCATCAGCAGCAGGTGCATCTCCTGCACCCGCGCGGTCGTCGACGACGGCACGACGAGCGCGTGATCTGCGTGGTCGGCTGCGGGGGACCCGTCGCCGCCCGTGAAGACCACCGTCGTTGCGCGCTGCTCCCGTCCCGCCGCGAGACCGCCGACGACGTTCGGCGACCGGCCGCTCGTCGTGAAGCCCCAGACCATGTCGCCGTCGCGCGCGAACGCACGAACCTGACGGGCGAACAGATCCTCGAACGCGTAGTCGTTGCCGATCGCCGTCACCACCGAGGGATCCACGCTCAGCGCCACCGCGGGCAGCGGACGCCGCTCGCGCCGATAGCGGGCGACGAGCTCGGCGGCGAGATGCTGCGCGTCCGCGGCGCTGCCGCCGTTCCCGAACGTGAACAGGCGACCGCCGCCCTCGTAGACCGCGATCAGCCGACGCGCGACCGCATCGACCTCGGGCAGCAGCTCGGGAACGCGCTCCGCAAGCGCGATGTGCTCCGCGAGCTCGGGCGGAACGCCGCTCGAGCTCAACCCGTCGTCTCGTGCACGATTGCGGCCGCGCCGACGACGCCGACGTGGTCGCCGAGCGCCGCCTGGACGATCTCTCCGTGCGCGGCCGATCCCATCGCGTGCACGCGCACGAGGTCGCGCACCGGCCCGAGGAGCCGCTCGCCCGAGCGGCTGACGCCGCCGCCGATCACGACCACCTCGGGCTCGAAGATGTTCACGATCGACGTCACTCCGCATGCGAGCGCCGCGACCGTCTCCTCCCAGACCGCGGTCGCGATCGGGTCTCCGTCCCGAGCCGCGGCGGCGACGTCGATCGCGGTCACGACGTCGAGCCCGGCCTCGCGTCCGCGCTCGCCGATCGAGGTGCCGGACACGTACGCCTCGAGACAGCCGCGGCGGCCGCACCCGCGGCAGAGGCGGCCGTGCCAGTCGACGGTGATGTGCCCGAGCTCCGAGCCGTTCCCGAACGGTCCGCGGAAGAGACGCCCGTCGACGACGATGCCGCCGCCGACGCCGGTCGAGATCGTCAGGTAGACGAGGTTGCGCGTCCCCGCGCCCGCTCCGTACAGGTGCTCGCCCGCAGCCGCGGCCGTCCCGTCGTTCTCGAGCGTCGCCGGCCGCTCGAACTCGCGCTGCGCGAGCTCCGCGATCGGGACGCCGACCCAGCCGGGGAGATGCGGCGGCGCGAGCAGGAGCCCGCGCTCGGTGTCGAGCGGACCGCCGCAGCCGATGCCGACGGCCGCGATCTGCGACCACGGCAGGTCCGACTCCGAGACCGCGCGACGGCCGAGCTCGAAGAGACGCGCGAGCACGGACTCCGGGCCGTCCTGCGGCTGCGTCGGCGCAACGAGGAACGAATGAATGACGCCCGAGCCGTCGACGACGCCGGCGGCGAGCTTCGTCCCGCCGATGTCGAATGCGAGCACCGGCTGGCGGCGCGCGCCGTCGGCCGCGACCGGGGCGACGCGCCGTGCAGGCGTTACCACCACTACCCCTTACCGCCTTGGGTGGTGATGCCCGAGACGAAGTACCGCTGGAAGACGGCGAAGATGACCAGCATCGGCACGACCAGGATCACGGTGCCGGCGATGATGATGTTCCACTCGCCTTCGCCCCCGCCGCCGGGCCCGAAGCGATCGAGCAGGACCTTGATGCCGAGCGGCAGCGTGTAGAGCTTGTCCTCCGTGAGGTAGATCAGCGGCGTGATCAGGTCGAACCACTTCGCCTGGATCTCGAAGATGAACGTGACGATCAGCGCAGGCTTCGCCAGCGGGAGCGCGATCCGCAGGAACATCGTGAAGTAGCTGTCGCCGTCGATCCGCGCGGCCTCGAACAGCTGGCGGGGGATCCCCATGAAGAACTGACGTAAGAGGAAGATGTAGAACGCGCTGCCGAACAGGTTCGGCACCCACAGCGGGTACTGCGTGTTGACGCCGATGTGCGGCAGGAACGCGTGCGCCGTGGTGAAGTCGCCGATCTCCGTCCAGATCAGGTATGTCGGGATCATCGTGACGGCGCCCGGAAGCATCATCGTCCCGAGCACGATCGCGAACAGCGCCGTCCGGCCCGGAAAATCGAAGTACGAGAAGGCGAAGGCGACCATCGCGCTCGAGAACGTCACGAGAATCGCGGCGAGGCCGGAGATCCAGACGCTGTTGAAGAACCACGTCGCAAGCGGCACGCGGTCGGCGACGTCGGTGAAGTTCTGGTACCAGGGATCGACGAGTGTCTCCGGGATCAGCCTGTTGTCGAACGTGTCGCCCTGAGGCTTCAGCGAGGCGCTGACCAGCCAGATGAACGGGTAGACGAAGATGATCGACAGGAGGATCAGCAGCACGATGAACAGCGCGTGTTTGTACCGGCCGATGAGAGGCGGGACGGTCCAGCGCCTGCGCCCGACGACGACCGGCGGAACCGGCACCGTCGCGGCCGCGCCGACGCCGACCGGGCCCTGCGGGCGATCAGCCATCCGTCAGCGCTGCCCCTGGTAGAAGACGAAGCGCCGGCTGACGAAGACCTGGAAGAGGGTGATCACCATGATGATCGCGAACAGCAGCCACGACATGGCGGCCGCATAGCCCATGTGGAAGTTCACGAATGCCTCGCGGAAGAGGTAGATCGCATAGAACAGCGCCGCGTCCGGGTTCTCGGCACCCCCGGTACCAGGACCGAAGAACGCCGTGTACGCCTCCGTGAACGTCTGGAGCCCGGCGATCGTCAGGACGATGAACGTGAAGAAGAGCGCGGGGCTGATCATCGGCAGCGTGACGTCCTTGAATCTCCGCAACGAAGACGCGCCGTCGACCTCGGCCGCTTCGTACAGGTGCTTCGGAACCGCGCTGAGCGCGGCGAGGTAGATCACCATC
>Ga0126307_10001182_pt1 | contig 17193 bp, 23 predicted proteins | sample Plot28_FD_89955 | JGI IMG/M metagenome (GOLD analysis project Ga0126307, IMG submission 89955) | Serpentine soil microbial communities from UC McLaughlin Reserve, CA, USA - Plot28 | ecosystem: Environmental > Terrestrial > Soil > Grasslands | place: USA: UC McLaughlin Reserve, Lake County... | reverse complement strand
CCACGTCCTCGGTCCCGCCGCGGGGCTGCTCGAGACCGATCGGCTGCGCGAGGTGCTCGGCGACCGCCACCGGTGGCATGCCGTCCGCGGCCACCTGCACGAGCTCGACGGCGACCTGCCCGCTGCCGCCACGGCGTACGTCGAGGCCGCTCGCCGCGCGACGAACGTCGCCGAGCGCCACCACCTGGTCCGTCATGCCGCCCGCGCTCGGGCCGCCGCGCGGTATCAGTCCGACTCGTCGCGCGCGCGCCCGTAGCACTCATAGATCACGCGTGAGCCGAACGTCCTGGTCTCGATCAGCTCCAGCGGGATGTCTTCGGTGACGGGTGGCAGGAACGGCGTGCCGCCACCGACGACGACCGGGTAGCGGAACGTGCGCAGCTCGTCGACGAGGCCGAGCTCGATCGCCTGCGCAGCCAGGCCGGCGCCGCCGATCGCGACGTCCTTGTCGGTCGCGTCGAGCGCCGCCGCGACCTCCTCGGCCAGTGACGCCTCGGCGAGCCGAGCGTTGCCCTGGACGCTGTCGAGCGTGCGGCTGAAGACGACCTTCGGGATCGCGCACCAGACGTCGGCGAACGCGGCCCTGAGCTCGCCGTCGCGCAACGACGGGTCCGTCTCCCACACCAGCATCGTCTCGTAGAGCCTGCGGCCGAGCAGATAGCCGCCGAGCTCGCTCACCAGCGCGGTGTGGAAACGAAACAGGTCCTCGGTAGTGGCCCCCCACTCGAACGCGCCCTCGCGGTCGGTGATGAAGCCGTCCACCGACACGCTCATCGAGTAGATCAGCATCGCGCTCAGCCGAGCCAGGTGATGCCGTACTTCTCGGAGGCGTCCGCGTACGTGTCGGGGCCGATGGCACCGGCGCGATCTGCCGCGGCCAGCTCCCGGAAGAAGCCCTCGAAGCCGGCGGGAGAGGTGAGGACCAGTATGCGCCCGGTCCGCGGCGCCACCCGTCGCTGGGCGTGCGGGACACCGCGCGGGGCGAACACCAGCTCGCCGGGGCCGGCGTGCAGGTCCTGGTCGCCGACCTGGAAGACGTGCTCGCCTTCGAGCACGTAGAACAGCTCGTCCTCGTTCTCGTGGACATGGAGCGGCGTGTCGACGGGCTCGTTCTCCTCGAAGATCGTGAATGCTCCGCCGGTGGTGTCGGCGGAGGCCTTGACGACGATCTCCACTTCGCCGAACTGCAGGCGCTCTCCGCCTTCGGCGTCGAGCTTGTACGCCGCAGCGGCGGTCCTCGACATCATGGATGTAGTCTCCTCTATTCGATAGAGTCGACTATAGGCAATGTCCCCTCGGGAAGTCAAGAGCCGCCCCTACGACGGCTCGAACCGCGCCCTCCAGGCGCGGGAGACACGCCGCCGGATCGTCGAGGCGGCCGCCCGCCTGTTCGTCCGCGACGGATATTCCGCAACCTCCATCAGGGCGATCGCGGAAGAGGCCGGGGTCGCTGTCCCGACGGTCTACGCGAGCCTGCGCAGCAAGGCCAACGTCCTCCGGGCAGTGGTGGACCTGACCGTGCGGGGCGACGATGAAGCGGCACCGCTCGCGTCCCGGGCCGGCTGGCAGGACATCGAGCAGCAGCAGGACCCATGGGCGCAGCTGGCGCTGTTCGCGCGCTTCCACCGCGAGATCTGCGATCGCGAGGCGGCCGTGTTCGCCCAGCTCGAGGCCGCCGCGGGCGCCGACGCCGAGGCCACGCAGCAGCTCGCCGAGCACGACCAGCGGCGCTACACGACGCAACGCCGGCTCGCCCGCAGCCTCCATCGGCGCAGACACCTCAGACCCGGGCTGGCGGCACGCGAGGCCGCCGACGTGATCTGGGCCCTCGCGAGCGAGCGCACCTATCTCGCCCTCGTACGCGACCGAGGATGGACGGCCGACAAGTACGAGCGATGGCTCGTCGAGCAGCTCGTGGCCGCCCTTCTACCGCACCCATGATGGCCGCGTCGACGCATTCAGATGCCAGGCGCCGCGCCTGCCGCGCCCCGTGCGCAGCCGTACGCGACCTATGTCGTAAGCGCTGGCCGGATCGGGCCATCAGGCTCAGATGGCCGGTATTCGCGATGTCCGGTGCGCTCGTGGCTGCGATCGTCCTGCGCCATGAGCTTCGACCTGTGGGCGCGTCTCGGCGCGCGGATCTATGACCCCTTCCTAGCGCTGGGAGAGCGCCGCGGCCTGGCGGCCCGGCGCGCCGAGCTGCTCGCCCAGGCGAGCGGCCGTGTGCTCGAGCTGGGGGCGGGTACCGGTCTCAATCTGCCCCACTACACCGACGCAGTCCACGAGCTCGTCCTCAGCGAGCCGGACGCCGCGATGGGCAGGCGCCTCGGGCGGCGCGTTGCCCGCGCCGGCACCGCGGCGGTCGTCGTCGCGGCGCCGGCCGAGCGGCTGCCGTTCGACGACGCCTCGTTCGACACCGTCGTCTCCACGATGGTCCTCTGCACCGTGACGGACGCGGAGGCTGCCGTGCACGAGGTGCGCCGCGTGCTCCGCCCGGACGGGCGGCTGCTCTTCATCGAGCACGTGCGCGCCGACTCCTCGCGGCTGGCGCGCTGGCAGGACCGCCTCGCTCGGCCCTGGCGAGCTATCGCGATGGGCTGCCGTGCCAACCAACCGACGCTCGAGCTGCTGGCCACCGGGGGGCTCCGGATCGACTTGGCTGACACCGATCGGTGGCGCGGCATGCCGGCGATCGTGCACCCGCTCGCGATCGGGCGCGCCGCGCGCGCCTAGATCAGCCCGATCCTCGCGGCGTGCACCGCCGCCGCGGTTCGCGACGGTTGGCGCAGCTTGGCGCGAATGTTGGCCACGTGCCGGTGGATCGTGTGCGGGCTGACGATCAGGCGCTGGGCGATCGCCGCGTCGCTGAGGCCCTCGGCAACCAGCATCAGCACCTCGCGCTCGCGCTCACTCAAGGGGTCGTCGGCGACCGGCGCGTGCCCGCGCTCGACCGAGCGCTCGCGCCAGCCGAGGAACGCGACCAGCGCGTCGAGCACCGCCGCGCCGTCTCCGAGCCACGGCAGGTGGACGTCGCCCTCGAGCGCCACGAGCCGCGCCCCCGGGATCAGCGCCGCCAGCTCGCGGCCGAGCGCGAACGGCATGGCGCGATCGTCGCGGCGATGGAGCACCAGCGTGGGTGCGGCGATCCGCGGCAGCAGATCGCGCACGTCGGCGCGGTACACCGCTTCGAGCAGAGCCGCGGCCAACTCGGGGCTCGCTGAGGCACGCTGAAGCTGCACGAAGTGCTCCCGGGTCGCCGCGTCGGCGCCAGGGATCCAGACGTCCGCCATCATGCGCGAGCCCGCTCCCCAGTGTGCGCGCACGGTGGCGACGATCGCTTCGCGAAGATCGGCCGCGGCGATGTCTGCGCCGCGCGCAAAGGCCCCCACCAGGGCGAGCGAGCGCACCAGCTCGGGGCGGCGCGCCGCGAACGCCGCCGCGCTGCAGCCGCCGAAGGAGAGCCCGAGTAGCGCCACCTCGTCGAGCCCGAACGCCGCGACGAGCGCCTCGAGTGTGCGCAGCTCGAGCTCCACGCCGACCTCCGCGGGATCGATGTCGCGGTCCGACAGACCGGTCCCCAGCCTGTCGTAGCGGATCACCGTGTGGTCGCGGGCGAGCTCGGCGAAGAACTCGCGGTACTCGGTCAACGACCAGTCCCGCTCGAGATGACCTGCCCAGAGGGCTGGGACGAGCAGCGCCGGCCCGCTGCCGAGCGTCGCGTACGCCACGCGGGCGCCATCGAGCTCGAGGAAGCGCAGCTCCTGCTCGTCCGCGGGCATCGCCGCGGCCAAGCCTACCTGGCCGCGGGCGCGGCCCTGGACCGCACAGGTCAGCCAGGACTCGGATGTCGGGCGCGAACCTCTCCATGCGCGCGAACTTCGCCTCGGCGACTGGCGACGGACCTCCGTGGCCCGTAGGCTCGCCAGCGATGGAAACGATCAACGGGTGCATCGTTGTCCCTCCTTCCGAGGCGCCGGAGCCCGTGTACTTCGGCTCGGCCGAGTCGCGGGGGGCGTATGTCGTGATCGTCGGCACGTTTCCTGCGGGTGAGCCTGCGCCTCCGCTGCACGTCCACCCACATACCGACGAGGCCTTCTACGTCGCGGACGGCGACGCGACGTTCCGGCTCGGAGACTGCGACGTTCCGGTCACCGCCGGAGGCCTGGTCTTCGTGCCGCGCGGGATGCCCCACACGGTCTGGAACTCCGGCGACCGACCGGTCCGGGGACTCATCCTCGTCTCGCCCGGCGACGCTGAGCACGAGTTCGTTCCCGTCGCGGGGGGCTAGGCGACCGGCGTCCCCCGCTAAGCGCAGATGGAGCGGACGACGGACATGGCGGCATCGAGCGCGCCTGACGCCGTGGGCCAGCACGCGCCGCAGAACGCGATGACCGATGCAGGCGAGGTCGCTCGCTTCTATGACCGGTGCAGTGACCTGATGCGCGAGTTGCTCGATGCGCTGGCGACGGCGCCCGAGCAGGCGCGGACGTTCGCCGAGATCGAGGAGGCGATGGGGTGGCCGCGGCGGCGGATCGCGTCGGTGCTCGGGGGCGTCGGGCGGGTGCGGCAGCTCGAGTTCTCGGGGCGTCGGCCGTACCGGTTCCATGACGACATGCAGTCGGCCTCCGGGCGCTGGGAGCTGTGGATGGACGCCGGGCAGGCTCGAGCCGTCCTTGCGGCCGCGCGCGATGAGTCCGGGCCGCGCGAGGGGTCTACAAGGACATGCTGAGAGAGTTCTCCACACAACTGCGCCGGAGCGGCGAGAACAAGGGCGCCTGGACGTACGTGAAGATGGACGGGTCGGCGGAGTTCTTCGGCACGCGCGGGCTCGTGAAGGTCCGCGGTGCGATCGACGGTGAGCCGTTCGAGAGCTCGTTCATGGCGCTGGGCGACGGGACGCACATGCTGCCGGTCAAGGCGGCCGTGCGCCGGGCGATCGGCAAGGACGCCGGCGACACCGTCACCGTGCGCCTGGATGAGCGCATCGGCTGACGCGGCGCCCGCGTAGGCTGACCGGCATGGCCTACGACGAGGATCTCGCGAACCGCATCCGAGAGCTGGTCGCCGGCGAGTCCGCCGTCACCGAGAAGGCGATGTTCGGCGGGCTGGCCTTCCTCATCGGCGGGAACATGGCCGTCGCCGCCAGCGGCCAGGGCGGGATCCTCGTGCGGGTGGACCCGGACGAGGGCGAGGCGCTGCTCGCCGAGCCGCACGTCGCGCCGATGGAGATGCGCGGCCGCTCGATGGCCGGCTGGCTGCGCGTCGACGACGACGGGATCCGCACCAGGCGCGAGCTCGAGCCCTGGGTGAGGCGGGGCGTCGCGTATGCGCGCTCGCTGCCTGCGAAGGGCTGACCGTTGCTCGACCGGCTCCTCGCGATCGACGTCTCGGCGCTCTCGGACGCCGACAAGACCCTGCCCGTGCTCGATCCGGCGGTGCGAGCGATGCTCCCCGACGTACGCATAGCCGGGCCGGCGTACACGGTGCTCGCCGAGGACGACCACCTGCCGGTCATCAGCGCGCTCGCCGGCGCCGCGCCCGGCGACGTGCTCGTCGTCGCGACGAACGGGGGGACGGGCGCGGTCTTCGGCGAGCTCGTCGCCACCGAGGCGCGCCGCCGCGGCCTGGCCGGCATCGTCGCCGACGGCCTGTGCCGCGACCTGCAGGGCCTGCGCCGCGTGGGCCTCCCCGTCTTCGCGCGCGGGACGACGCCCCGCTCGGGCACCGCCGTGTCGCGGGCCGTGCCCGGCGCCACGCTGCACGTCGCGGGCGTCGACGTCGCGCCCGGCGACATCGTCTTCGCCGACGACGACGGCGTCCTCGTCGCGCCGGCCGACCGCATCGCGGCCGCGCTGCCGGCGGCGGAGGCGATCGCTCGCGCCGAGCGGGCGATCCTCGCCGCGCAGGCGGGCGGCACCGCGCTGCACGACCTGACGAACCATGCCGAGCACGTCGCCGCGCTCGACCGCGGCGAGGCCAGCGCGCTGGCCTGGCGGGTCGATGCCTGACGTCCTGCCCGCCTTCGCGCGCCGCGCTCGCGTGCGGGGCGGCGACGAGCTGTCGGCGATCCTCGCCGGCAGCCCGCCCGGCGTGCTCTCGATGACCGGCGGCTTCCCGAATCCGGCGACGTTCGCGGCGGACGAGCTCGACGAGATCGCGGCCCGGGTCGTCCGCGACGACGCCGCCGTCGCGCTCCAGTACACGCCGGTGGGCGGGCTGCCGAGCGTGCGCGCGTACCTGCGCGACCGCCAGGCGCAGCTCCAGGGCCGGCGCCCCGAGGCGGCCGAGCTGATCGTCACCAGCGGCGGGATGGAGTGCATCGCGCTGATGTGCCAGGCGCTCCTGGACCCGGGCGACCCCGTCGCCGTCGAGGCGCCCACCTACCTCGGAGCGCTGATGGCCTTCGGCGGCGCGGAGGCGGACGTGACGGCGATCGCCACCGACGGCGACGGGCTGGTCGTGGAGGCGCTCGAGGAGCGCCTCGCCGCGGGCCTGCGGCCCAAGTTCCTCTACACGATCCCCGACTACCAGAACCCCACCGGCCGGACGCTGCGCCTGGACCGCCGTGAGGCGCTCGTCGAGCTCTGCCGCCGGCACGGCGTGCTCATCTTCGAGGACGTCGCCTACCGCGAGCTCGCCTTCGACGGCGCCTCGCTGCCGTCGCTCTGGTCGCTCGCGCCCGACGTCGTGGTCCAGGCCGGGACGTTCTCGAAGAGCTTCTTCCCGGGCGTGCGGCTCGGCTGGGCGGCCGGTCCCCCCGAGGTCGTCGCCGAGCTCGCCGCCGCCAAGCAGAACACCGACCAGTGCGCGGGCGGGCTCGGGCAGCGGATGGTGGAGGAGTACGGCCGCTCCGGGGGCTTCGAGCGCCACCTTCCGGCCGCGCGCGCCCTCTACGCATCGCACTGGGCCGCGCTGTCGGCCGCGCTCGAGCGCCACATGCCCCCGCGGGTCGCGTGGACCGATCCGGCCGGGGGCTTCCTCACCTGGCTCACGCTGCCCGCGGGCGTCGACACGACGGCGCTACGCCCGGCCGCCCTCGCCGCAGGGGTGGCGTACGTCCCCGGCGCGCCGTTCCACGTCGGCGACTCGGGTGCCAACACGCTCCGCCTGTCCTTCAGCCACCTCACGGAGCCCGAGCTGGCGACGGCGGTCGAGCGGCTGGCTACGGTGCTCTGAGATGCGCGTGCTCGTCACCGGAGGCAGCGGCTTCGTCGGGTCCCATTCCGTCAAGGCGCTCGTCGAGCACGGCCACGACGTGCGGCTGCTCGTCCGCTCGCCCGGCAAGGCCCCGGGCGACGTCGCGCACGTCGTCGGCGACGTCACCGACCGCGACGCGGTCCACCGCGCGCTCGAGGGCTGCGACGCCGTGCTGCACGCCGCGAACGTGTAAGCCTTCGACTCGCGCCGCGGCAAGGAGATGCTCGACGTCAACGTGCGCGGGACCGAGCTGGTGCTGACCGCCGCGCACGAGCAGGGGCTCGACCCGATCGTGCACGTGTCCAGCGCCGTGGCGCTCCTGCCTCCGCGCGACGCCGCCGTGCTGACCAACGAGTCGCCGCTCGGCTCCCCGCCGGGCGCCTACGCGCGCTCGAAGGTGGCGGCGGAGCGGATCGCGCGCGAGATGCAGGCACAGGGCGCGCCGGTCGTGATCACGAGCCCGGGGACCGTCGTCGGGCCCGACGACCCCGGCCTCAGCGACAGCATGCGCCTGGTGCGCGACGTCGTGCGCGGCCAGATCCCGCTCGTCCCGCCGGGGTCCGTCCCGTTCGTCGACGTGCGCGACGTGGCCGCGGTGCACGCCGCCGTGCTGCAGGCCGGCCGCGGCCCGCGCCGCTACCTCGCGATGGCGGGGAACCTCTCGTTCGGCGACATCCACGCGACGGCGCGCCGGCTGACCGGCCGCCGCCTGCCCGCCGTCCGCGTCCCCACGCCGGTCGCGCTGACCGCCGGCCGCGCCGCCGACGTCGCGCAGCGGATCCTGCCCGTCCGGCTCCCGATCAGCTTCGAGGGCGCGTGGGTCCTCTCGACCGACGCCAAGGCCGACGCGTCGGCGACGGAGCGCGAGCTCGGCGTGAAGTTCCGGCCCGCCACGGAGGCGCTCGCGGAGACCATCCGCTGGCTCGCCGCCGCCGGCCGTATCAGCCGCCGCCAGGCCGGCGACCTCGCCGCATGAAGGCCCTCGTGACGGGAGGCGCCGGTCTCCTGGGCGCGCAGCCGCCGTCCCCGGCGCCCCGACCCGGCGCGTCAGGCCAGCGAATACCCGCCGTCGCTGAAGATCAGCTGACCGGTCACCCAGGCCGCCTCCGGCGAGCACAGGAACGCGATCAGCCGCGCCGCGTCGGCGGGCTCGCCCATGCGCCCCATCGGCGTCAGCGCGGCGAAGCGCTCGCGCAGCGCGGGCGCGTCGGCGGCCATGGCGTCGAACGCCTCGGTGCGCGTCGGGCCCGGCGCCACGGCGTTGACGGTGACGCCGCGCTCGGCGAGCTCGACGGCCAGGAACCGCACGGCGGCCTCGACGGCGCCCTTCGCCAGCGCGAGCGGCGCGTAACCGCGGTTACGGACGCGGTGCGTCCCGGTCGAGGACAGCGCGACGATGCGGCCGCCGTCGCCCATGTGGGCCGCGGCGGCGATCGCGCCGAGCACGAACGGGCGGGCGTTGACGCGCATCGTGCGGTCGAAGTCCTCGGCCGTGAGCTCGAGCACGCCGCGCTGGATCGGCTCGACGGCGCAGTGGACGAAGGCGTCGAGGCCGCCGAGGCGCTCGGCGGCGGCGTCGACCACGGCGGCCGGGTCCGCGGCGAGGTCGCCGCCGACGAGCACGCCGCCGCACGCCTCGGCGGCCGCCCGCGCCTCGTCCTCGCGGCGGACGTAGCCGACGGCGACGTCGGCGCCGCGCTCGGCCAGCGCGACCGCGGCCGCACGCCCGATCCCCCGTGACGCGCCGGTGACGAAGGCCTTCATCGCGGGCAGGCGTGCAGGCGCTCCGCGCCGCCCTCGGTGACGAGGAGCAGCTCGCCGGTCTGCACGCCGGCGCGCTCGTCGCGCGTGACCACGTTGGGCTGCACGACGACGGTCATGCCCGCCGCGAGCTCGAAGTCCGGCACCGGCGTGCGCGCGCCGATCACCGGCGGCCAGTACCCGCCGACGAAGCCGTGCACGAGGTCGTCGCGGATCGTGAAGTCCGCGTCCTCGATCACGCGGCCGGCGTCCGCGAGGTCGGCCGCGGTCGCCCCGGGCCGCAGCGCGCCGGCGACCGCGTCGAACGCCGCGTCGGCGACGTCCTGCAGCTCGCGGTACAGCGGCGTGGGCTCGGCGTCCACCGTGAACGTCCGCAGCAACTGGGCCGGGTACTCCCACAGCGTCGCGCTCACCTCGCAGGTCAGCGCGTCGCCGGCGCGCAGCCGCCGCTCGCTCGGGTACTGCGCCGGGACGCAGACGCCCGGCTCGTCCATCGGCGTCGCGCCGAGGTAGTGGATGTGCGTGCCGGCGCCGTGCGGCACGTACGCGCGCTCGATCGCGTCGACCAGCGCGTGCTCGTCGACGCCCGGCGCCGCGGCGTCGCGCAGCGCGGCGACGCCCGCGTCGGTCAGCGCGGCGGAGCGGCGCAGCAGCGCCAGCTCCTCGTCCGACTTCACGAGCCGCAGCCGCATGTACGCGCCGTCCATCGCCACCGCGTCGGGCAGCGCGCGGCCGATCGTCCCGATCCGGCCGCCGCCACGGTCGCGCACCGCGGCCAGCGCCGTCTCGAGCGGCCGCTCGCCGACCCAGCGCACGTCGGCCTCGACCGCGATCCGCTCGGCGTTGGGCACGTGGTTGTAGAAGCCGACGAGCAGCAGGTCCGGCATCCCCGGCGTGACGACCACGATCGCCTCGCGCGTCACCGGCCAGCGCGTGAGCCAGCCGACGGCCGTGCCCGAGCGGTTGGCGCCGAACGCGAGCACTTGGTCCACGCCTGCGTCCTGCATCGCCGCCGCCAGCGCGTCGTGGCGGCGGCGCAGCTCGGCCTCGCTGAACGGAGGGCTCACCCGACGGGCAGCCGGCGGCCGTTCGCCGCGGGGGTCGCCTCCTGCGTGGAGTGGTCGAGCGCCGTGTTGCGGTCCGACGTCACCTCGCGCTCCAGCGGCAGCGTGCCGCCGACCGTGTAGTACGGCTTGCCGGCGATGATGAGGTCCTCGGCCGGGAAGCGCGTGATGACCTCGCAGCCGTCGGCCGTGACGACGAGCTGCTCCTCGATCCGCGCCGCCGACCAGCCGTCGCTCGCCGGCCAGAAGGTCTCCAGCGCGAACACCATGCCCTCCCGGATCTCCTCGGGGTGGTCGAGCGAGACGAGCCGGCTGAACACCGGCTTCTCCCAGATCGAGAGGCCCACGCCGTGCCCGAACTGCAGCGCGAACGCCGCCTCCTCGTCGGGGAAGCCGAACTCCTTGGCCTCGGGCCAGATCTCGACCACCTCGCCGGTCGTGACGCCGGGGCGGATGCGGTCGATCGCCGCGTCGAGGTAGTAGCGGCAGCGCTTGTAGGCGTCGACGAGCGCGCTCGATGCGCTGGCCACGGCGAACGTGCGGTAATAGCACGTGCGGTAGCCCATGAAGGAGTGGAGGATGTCGAAGTAGGCGGGGTCGCCGGGGCGCAGGGCGCGATCGGTGAACACGTGCGGGTGGGGCGAGCAGCGCTCGCCGGAGATCGCGTTGACGCCCTCGACGAACTCGGAGCCCATCTCGTAGAGCACCTTGTTCACGAGTGCGACGCAGTCGTTCTCGCGGAAGCCCGGGCGCATCGCGCGGTAGAGCTCCTCGTAGGCGGCGTCGACCATCATGCACGCGTGGTTGAGGAGGCTGATCTCGTCCTGCGTCTTGATGACGCGCGCCTGCTGCATGAGCTGCTGGCCGTCGACCACCTGCACGCCCGCGGCCTGCAGCGCGAACATGACGGCGGGCTCGATGGCGTCGACGCCGACCGGCTCGCCGAGCAGCCCGCGCTGTTCGAGCTCGACGCGGATCTTCTCGGCCACGCTCTCCGCGCGCCCTGACTCCGGTGACATCGCGCCGCGCAGCGTCGAGATGCCGGCGCGCGAGCGCCCCTCGCCCAGCCACGGGTTGTAGAGCTGGTGATGGCGGGCGGCCGAGCCGAAGTCCCACATGATCGGGTCGTCGGCCTGGGGGAGCAGGCAGAAGCGGTTGAGCTTGTCCTGCGCCCACGTGCCGATGTGGGTGGCCGTGATGTAGCGGATGTTGTTCATGTCGAAGCACAGCAGCGCGCCGAGCTCCGATTCCGCGAGGAGCGCCTTGATGCGTGCGAGGCGCTCGTCGCGCAGCCGGTCGAAGCGGATGCGCTCCTCCCAGTCCACTGCCATCGCGCCGTAGGTCGGCAGGCCCATCGCCACTCCCCTCTCCGCTACCCGTGCAATCGTTTGCAGCGTACCACGCGCGGGTCGCACTCGGACGCGCCGGAGTGGGCGGGGCGCCCGCGCAAGGCTTGCACCCAGGCCGTGCGGCGGCTACCCTGTTGCAAACGATTGCAACCGGCGTGTGGGGAGAGCGATGAGCAACGAGAAGAGCGCCCGTCTGGGGTGGGTGGGCACAGGACGGATGGGCTCGGCGCTCGCCGCGCGGCTGCTCGACGCCGGCTATGACGTCGCCGTCTACAACCGCACCCGGTCCAAGGCGGAGGCGCTTGCCGAGAAGGGCGCGACGGTCGTCGACTCCCCGGCCGACCTCGCCGACCGCGACGTCGTGTTCACGATGGTCGGCGGGTCCGCCGACTTCGTCGAGGTCGTGACCGGCCCGAGCGGCGTGCTGTCGCGCGACGACGCCGCGCCGCGCATGGTCATCGACTCGACGACGATCTCCACCGAGGCCGCCGATCAGGTCCGCGCGGCGGCCGCCGAGCGCGGCGTCGCGATGCTGGCCGCGCCGGTCTCCGGCAACCCCAAGGTCGTGACCGCGGGGCTCCTCACCCTCGTCGCCTCCGGCCCGCGCGACGCCTTCGAGGAGGCGCGCCCGTACCTGGAGGTGCTCGGCAACGGCGTCACCTACGTCGGCGAGGGCGAGCTCGCGCGGCTGGCGAAGATCTGCCACAACCTCATGCTCGGCGTCGTCGCCCAGTCGCTGGCCGAGATCGTCGTGCTGGCCGAGAAGGGCGGCATCTCGCGCGCCGACTTCATGGCCTTCCTCAACGACAGCGTCATGGGCTCGATGTTCACCCGCTACAAGACGCCCGCCTACGTGAACCTCGACTTCAAGCCCACGTTCACGCCGGCGCTGCTGCTCAAGGACTTCGTGCTGGGCGCCGACTCGGCGCGCGAGCTCGAGGTCCCGATGCCGGTCACCGCGACGACGCAGCAGGTCGTGCAGGCGATGATCGGCAACGGGTATGACGACATCGACTTCGCGGCCCTGCTCGAGCTGCAGGCCCGCGCGTCCGGACTGGACATCGCGCCTGAGAACGTGGAGGTGAGCGACGGGTTGACCAACGGCCGCGTCGTCGTGCAATGACCGTCACCGAGGACGCCCGCATGGAGGCCGCCGTGCTGGAGCGGTACGGCCGCATGCTGCTCATCCGCCTCTTCGAGGCCGAGATGCACCGCCTGTTCCTGCGCGGCGAGGTCCACGGCACGACGCACCTCTACACCGGCCAGGAGGCCGTCGCCGTCGGCGTGTGCGGCGTGCTGCGCGAGGGCGACTGGGTGGCGGGCACGTACCGCGGCCACGGCCACGCGCTCGCCGCCGGCACCGAGCCCCAGCCGCTCGTGGCCGAGATGCTCGGGCGCGCCACCGGGGTGTGCGGCGGCCGCGCCGGCTCGATGAACGTCGTCGACCTCGCGCACGGCCTCGTCGGCTGCTTCGGCATCGTCGGCGGCTCGATCGGCGCCGCGACCGGCGCGGCGCTGTCGGCCAAGCGCACCGGCAACGTGGCCGTCGCCTTCTTCGGCGACGGCGCCACCAACCAGGGCTACTTCCACGAGTGCCTGAACTTCGCCCGCGTGCACGGTCTGCCCATGGTCTTCGTCTGCGAGAACAACTTCTACGGCGTGTTCGCGCCGATGCAGCAGGTCACGGCGGGGGCCGACATCGCCGCCCGGGCGCGGGCCTACGACGTGCCGGCCCGGCTCGTCGACGGCAACGACCTGTGGGCGATGACCGACGCCGCGAACGAGGCCGCCGCGCGCGCCCGCGGCGGCGACGGCCCGACGCTCCTCGAGTGCCAGACCTACCGCCACTACGGCCACTCGAAGTCGGATCCGGCGACGTATCGCCCGAAGGAGGAGGTCGAGCGCTGGCTGGCGCGGGACCCGCTCACGCTCGCGCGCACGCGGCTGCTCGAGCTCAACGTGCCCGAGGGCGAGATCGAGCGCACCGAGCAGGACGTCCGCGCTCGGCTGGACCGGGCGGTCGAGGCGGCGCTGGCCGCACCGTATCCCGAGCCCGAGTCGGCCGCGGAGTTCGCGGCATGAGCGCGCTCGAGTTCCGCGTCGCCATCCGCGACGCCCTCGCCGAGGAGATGGAGCGCGACGAGCGCGTGATCTTCTTCGGGGAGGACGTCGCCGCCGCCGGCGGCGTCTTCAAGGCGACGCCCGGCCTGCACGAGCGCTTCGGCGACGAGCGCGTCTTCGACACGCCGATCTCCGAGCTCGCGCTCGCGGGCGCGGCCTTCGGCTCGGCGGTCACCGGCCTGCGCCCGGTGTTCGAGATCATGTTCGGCGACTTCATGACGCTGGCCATGGACGCGCTCGTCAACCAGGCCGCGAAGTACTGGTACATCTCCAATGAGCAGGCGAGCGTGCCGCTGGTCGTGCGCTCGGCTGTCGGCGGCGGCGGCCGCTTCGGCGCCATGCACTCGCAGATCCACGGCACCTGGTTCCAGGGCGTGCCCGGCCTCAAGATCGCCATGCCCTCCTCGCCGGCCGAGGCCAAGGGCATGCTCAAGTCGGCGATCCGCGACCCCAACCCGGTGATCTTCCTCGAGCACAAGCGGCTGTACTCGGTCAAGGGCCCCGAGGGGCCCGAGCTCGTGCCGCTGGGCGAGGCGAACGTCGCGCGGACCGGGGAGGACCTGACGATCGTCTCCATCGGCCGCGGCGTGCCGGACGCGCTGGCCGCGGCGGAGACGCTGGCCGACGAGGGCATCGATGCCGAGGTGATCGACCTGCGGACGCTGCGGCCGCTCGACCTCGCGACCGTGCTCGAGTCGGTCGGGCGGACCAACCGGCTGCTCGCCGTCGAGGAGGGGCCGCGCACCGGCGGCTGGGCGACCGGCCTGCTCGGCGCGGTGGCCGAGGCGGCGCTGCACGACCTCGACGACGCCTGGATCGTGGCCACCGCCGAGACGCCCGTGCCCTACTCGCCGACGCTCGAGGACGCCTACATGCCCGACGCGGAGACGATCGTGGCGGACGTGCGGGCGCGGCTGGGGGCGGCGGTCGGCTAGGCCTGGCGGGGCGGCAGGCCGCGCGTACGCAGCCAGTGCTGCTGGCCGAGCTCGAACGCGATCGCGTAGCCCAGCTCGACGAGCTCCGGCTCGCTGAAGTGCGCGTGCAGGCGCTCCCACAGCGCGTCGTCGGCGAGGTCGGAGTTCCAGGCGACGGCGTCCGCCCAGTCGAGCGCCGCGCGTTCGCGCTCGTCCGCGGGCTCGACGTCCTCGCCGGCGAGCGCCCGGAAGCAGCGCTCCTTGAGCTCGCGGTCGACGCTCCCGCCCTCGAGCACGGTCGCCCGCGTCTCGGCGTACGTCTCGGCCATGCCCGGCACGAGCCGCCGCGGGTCCTCGCTCATACGTCGGCCAGCCCCGCGCGCGTGAGGTTCAGCACCTCGCCGTGGCCGATGCCGAGCGTCTTGATCCAGCGCTGCTGGCCGTAGGTGATGGCGACGAAGTAGCCGAGCTCGGCGATCTGGTCCTCGCTGTAGTGCTCGCGCAGCGCCGCCCAGACTTCGTCATCCGCGCCGTCGGGGTCCCAGACGAGCATGCTCGTGTAGCGCAGCGCCGCCTTCTCCCGCGCGTCGAAGTTCTCGGACTCCTCGAAGTTCAGGAGCTCGTCGTACTTCCCCTCGTCGATGGCCTTCTCTCCGCCCGGGAGAGATCGCTGGCTGCCTCAGTAGTGGCAGTCGATCGTCTTGGAGACGTAGACGCGGCAGAGCTCCTTGATCCGGTGCTCGAGCACGCCGTTGCGGAAGTGCCGGTCCCAGTTGCGCGAGAACGACCGCAGGACGTCGGGCACGTGGGCCCGGATGGCCTGGCTCTCGGGCCGCGGCGCGCCGTGGCGCGCTGCGTGCTCGAGGTAGCCGCGCAGCTCGGGATCGGTCAGCTCCTCGACCGGGAAGTATGCGATCTGCGGCATGCCCCGCAAGGTACTACCTCCGTCGCCTGAATTAACCGTCACGGAACGGCTCTGATGTGAGAGTCTTGTCCCAGCCGCCGGCACAGCGGGCGAAAGGAGGCGGGCCATGGACGACAGCGCGATCGTCAAGTCCGATCTCGGGGAGGGCCGCGTCGTCCTCGTCGAGGCACGGCGGTCGGGTGGCGAGGAGGACATCGGCATCCGCGACATGCTCTCGTTCAGTGGCGTCGAGGAGTCGATCGTCACGGTGTCGCAGCGCGTCTTCTCGGCGTTGGAGCGTGTAGCTCCGAAGAGCGCAAGCGTGGAGTTCGGCATCGACGTGACGGTCGAGGCCGGCGCGCTCACGGGCCTGCTCGCGAAGGGATCCGGTGGCGCGACGCTCAAGGTGACGCTCAACTGGGGCGGTGGCGATGCAGGATGACCCGACGATCGCGGACGACCTCCTCCCCGCCTGCTGCGTGCGGATCGACATCGGCGGCGTCCCTGCCGGGTCGGGGTTCTTCGTCGCGCCCGGCATCGTGGTCACCTGTTTCCACGTCCTGCGGCTCGAGGGCGTGTCCTCGCGCGAGGCCGACCCGGACCTGACGGTCGTTTCACCGTTGCGCGACTTTCGTTACACGGTGCGCGACTTGCGCGAGCACTCTCCGACCGAGGACGACGATCTCGCCGTTCTGCGCGTCGAGCCGGCCGATGACCATCCGATCGTCCTCCTCGACACTGGCCTGCGTTCGCGGGACGGCCTGCACACGTACGGATACCCGGAGGGCTACGAGGGCGGCGCGCCCGCCACGGTCGAGGCCGAGGGCTGGATGGGCGGCAAGCGGGATCGCTGGCTCAAGCTTGCGCACGGGCAGCTCCGCGCCGGGATGAGCGGGTCGCCTGTGCTCAATCTGCGGACCGGCGCCGTCTGCGGCATCCTCAAGCGCAGCGCGGACCCGCGCCAGGCGCTCGGAGGGTACGCGGTGTCGACGAGCGCGCTGGTCGAGTTGAGCCCCAAGCTGGCCACGCTCAACAGCCGCCACCACCTCGCCGGTCCCAGCCGCTGGTTCGGGCTGCTGCCGATCGACCAGCAGAGGCTCATCCGGACGCAGCGCCCCGGCGAGGAGCAGGATGGCACGCCCGCGGTAATCCTCGTGCTGAGCGTCGACCAGTCGGCCGAGAGCTGGGACGTCTCCGCGACGGTCCATCGCAAGCGCGACGGCGAGTGGCGACGCGACGCGTCCGAGGGCTCCGTGAAGGTCGACCTGAACACCGTGCGGACGCTCGTCGCCCGCCTGTTCCGCGACTGGGCCTCGCGCGAGGCGACCGTGCGCGGCCGCGTCGCGCCGGGGGACCAGATCCGGCTGCTCGGCGAGATCCTGTCGCGCGCCCTGCTGAGCGGCGCGCACACGCAGACGTTCGACGACCTCATGGACGACCTCGAGCGTGGCTGGCTCGAGGTTGCGCTGCACTTCAACGACCTGAAGGATCCTGACTTCCGCGAGTTCGTCGAGCTGCCCTGGGAGCACATGTACATGCCGGCCCGGCCGCCCCGGGCAGACGTCTACTTCGCCCGCGCGACGAAGCTGGCCTTCGTCCGGACGCTCGAGCCGGACCCGGAGAGCCCGGCGCCGCGGGCCGGCAGGCTCTCGATGCTGGTGATATCGGCGAATCCGCCCGAGGCGGCCGACACCCCCGGCGGGGAGACCGGCTCGCGCTACGAAGTCGCCACGATCGTCCACGGCCTCAGGGCGCTGGAGCCCGCCCTGGAGGTGCAGCTGGTCGAGTCGCCGGGAATCGGCGGGCTCGTGCAGGCGCTCGCCGCCCGGCACTACGACATCGTCCACTACGTCGGATTCGGCCGGTTCGACGTTCCCGCGGAT
>Ga0126307_10001181_pt1 | contig 17205 bp, 20 predicted proteins | sample Plot28_FD_89955 | JGI IMG/M metagenome (GOLD analysis project Ga0126307, IMG submission 89955) | Serpentine soil microbial communities from UC McLaughlin Reserve, CA, USA - Plot28 | ecosystem: Environmental > Terrestrial > Soil > Grasslands | place: USA: UC McLaughlin Reserve, Lake County... | reverse complement strand
TATGCCGGGTACTCCGTTGCGGAGGTCACGGTAGTGGGCGGGCCCGTCCAGCAGCTCGCGTACCACGAGCAGGGTCCACCGCTCACCGACAAGGTCCAGCGCGCTGGCGGCGGCGCACATCTGCCTGTAGTGGCGGCTCATCGATTCTCCTGTCGCCGGTGGGATCAGGTTGTTACTTGACTATAACAAGCAACCAGGCGATTTTACTTGACTTTCCCAAGTTAAACGGGGAGGCTTCAGTCATGACCTCTCCGCCCGCCGTGAGTGCGATCCGCCGTCAGTTCACCTTCCGATCGGTCGGTCGCGCAGGCCACCGGTTGAGCGTCCGCGACTACCCAGGCCGCGAGCCGGCCGTCGTCTTGTTGCACGGATTCCCCGACAACCAAGATCTCTACGACCGGCTGCTGCCCCATCTCGACGGCCGGCGAGTGATCACCTTCGACTTCCTCGGCTGGGGGGACTCCGACAAGCCTGCCGACCATCGCTACACCGCCGCCGGCCAGACCGCCGACATCGACGCCGTCACCACCGCGCTGGGACTCGAACGGGTGGTGATCGTGGCCCACGACGCCTCAGGCCCGCCCGCCATCGACTGGAGCCGGCAGCATCCCGACCGGATCGAGATGTTGGTGCTGCTCAACACCTACTACGGCTGGACCGCCCGACTTCGCCGGCCGCCGGCCATCGCTTTGTACTCGACTCCCCTACTACGCAGCCTCGGCCGGCTTGCCGCCACACGCTCGAACCGCTTCGACCGCTGGCTCTTCACCTGGCAGGTGGGCCGGTTCATCCGCGACCCGGCCGTACGCGCTGACTTGGTCTCCAGGCTGTACGCGAAGTTCCCAGCGGCCCGGCCCGCCTTCTTCGGCCTGAACAACGACCTACTGCCAACCGTGGTCGCCAACCGACGCCACGTCGATCTCCTGCGCCGCTTCGACCGGCCCGTCCGGATCATCTTCGGAGCGAATGACCGCTACCTGAACCCCGCCGTCGCACAGTCCTTCCGCCGCATCTTCACCCGTTCAGAACTACACCTCCTCCCTGACACCGGTCACTACGTCCAGGTCGACGAACCGGCCCGGGTCGCTGAGCTGATCATGGCCAGAAGCACCACGTAGACACGTAAGCCAACGGGTCCAACGCCGTCGACCCGGCATCGCCGAACCGATGGGCGCTCACAGACGGGCGCCCATCGCCTGGCTAGGCGGGATTCTTGTGCTGTTGGCAGTGGGGCGGACTCAGTGACTTGTGCGGACCCAAGGGGCTGAAATTCGCCTAGAGAGGCGTCCTCGTCCCTATACCAGACCGCAACCGGATGAGCGTGCTCCGGGCCGGCGAATCGTGCAAGGATCGCCCGGTGAAGATCAACCACCAGGTCGTCGTCCTCGATGCCGCTGACCTGTCCGCCGAAAGCAGCTTTTGGGCTGGAGTGCTCGGTGGCACGGTCGACGCCGAGGCTGACTGGCACATGGTGGTCGTCGACGGTGAGCCGAGGGTAGGAGTCCAGCTGGCCCCCGAACACGTCCCGCCCGACTGGCCTGACGGCAGTCCGCCGCAGCAGATCCACCTTGACCTGTGGGTCGACGACTTTCAGGCGGCTCATGACGAAGTCATGTCACTGGCTGCCCAAAGTTCTGAAGGCCGGCGTCCGAAGTCCAGTCTGCCGACGATTTTCAGGTCTACGTTGATCCGGCCGGGCATCCGTTCTGCCTGTCTTGGGTCAACAACGCCTAGCTCGTTCCGGCCCCAACGGGCTCCACGGGAAGGTCGTTAGGGGTCACTAGGGGTCACCCAGCGGCACCGCCAGACGCCAGAAACTGGCCGATTGGCATGCAGTCGCATGTCTTTCCAAGCTGAGAATGAGCCGCCATCGGCCACAGCCGGTGGCGAGTTTGGAGCGTCGCCTCCGGTCCGAGAGCTACCAGGTTCGCTCAGTGCTGATCGGCGGTCTGACTGGCACGCGATCCGCCATCCTTGTTGGCTCGGCGCAGCATGGCGGCGCCGACGGCCGCAAGCCAGAGTTGCGCGACGACGGAGGCCAGGACACCGTAGAGCAGGGCTCCTGCGAACAGCGACGGCCGCAGGTACAGGCCGATGGTGGCGGTCAGGGCTACCGCCCCGATGGCCGCGCCAACGATGCCCAGCCAGGCGGGATAACCCTCCAGCCGAATGGACAGCCCGATCAACAGCAACGTCGCCCCGATGAACAGCGCGATCGCCACGAGAGACGGACCATGAGTTGCGGAGGCAACTGCACGCGCAACGTTGACGATGTCGGCGCGCTGTCCGGGATCGGCCTGCGCCGCAGACGCCAGCTCGGGCAGCGCCAGCCCTTCGCTCGTGCTCTCGACACCGAAGATGGCGGTGCCGATGACTGCCGTCGTAGTTCCAGCGCGGCCAAGTAGCCAGGCCGAGGGGCGAGTGAGCGAGCTGGCAAGAGCCATGATGCCGATCGCGATCGTCGCGGCAGCGAGTACCGCCACGATATGCACGGCGGCGTAGGTCGGCCGGCCGGCGACGAAGGTTAGAGCGGCGTCGGCGTCTGCGGCAGGGGTGTCACCGTGCAGCAGCCGTGCCATGGCGAAGGCGAGTGGTCCGATCAGGAGGCAGGCTCCTCCGGTTTTCAGGCTCAGCGCCATCGCAGGAACCTGGTCTCCGACAATCTCAGCAGCCATGCGGTGCTCCTCTTCAGTTGCTCGGCCCGCCTCGGGACGCTGGTTGACCCATGGCTCAGGCGACGCCCTACTCAGTCGATGCCGAGTTCCCAGGTTGATCCCGGACTTCCCCAGCGATACACCAGTCAGATCCGACCCCTCAGAGGACAACAGAAAGGGAAGCATCATGCTGGCCGACACCAAGGCCTACAGTGGCATCGCCGTGCACGATCTCGACGAAGCTCGGACGTTCTACTGCGACACTCTGGGACTGCGGACCTCCGAGGAGTACGGCCTGATGTGGCTGCACCTCGCGGGCGGGCGCGACACCCTGATCTATGAGCAGCCCGACGTGACGCCGGCGAGCTTCACGATCCTGAATTTCGAGGTCGACGACATCGACGAGGCGGTCGATGCGCTCACCGCGCGGGGTGTGCGGTTCGACCTTTACGCGGGGCTGGAGCAGGACGACAGGGGCGTGTTCCGGGAGGACGGTCCGTATATCGCCTGGTTCAAGGACCCGTCGGGCAACGTGCTGTCCGTCCTCCAAGAGAAGTAGGCGAGACGGCGCATCAATCGGCCAGCAATCAGTTGACGTCAAGGCCGCGAGCGAGGCGCAGGGCGGTGGCACTGGTCCCAGCCCACGGGTCGATTAACGGTCACCGCTGGCCCGGGTCGGTCGGCGTGGACCGTCACCTGCGAGGCGAGTGCATCGCAGTGCATCACCGGTACATGGTGCGCCACTCATCCTCAGTATTCAGTGTTTTGCATGGCAACGACAGAACCGACCAACTCGAGAGGTCGCCTGAGACAACCAGGTTCGAGGGGCCGGGACTGCGATACCTACGGCACGATCACTGCTGATGCAGGCGATGCTGACATGATGGTGATCAGCTCGCGTACGGCGGCAACCATTGAGATGCTGGACCTAGCTGATCTACCGCCAGAGGCCGCGCGGGCAGTGCGGCGCCTGGTCTGCGAGGCAGAGCAGCGGGCCGCAGCTCGATCGACGAAGGGTGCTGCATGAGCGAAGCGCAGCCCCCCGGGCCACCTGGAGTTCCTGGACCGTCTGGTCGGCGCCCATCCGGGGGGTAGTCACGCCCGCAGTCGCCGTGCCCACGTTCGCTCTCTACGCGCGTGTGTCCACTGAGGATCTGCAGGACCCCGAGGGCTCCTTGGCGCGCCAAAGAGAAGAAGCCGAGCGGCTCGTCGTCATCGGGCGGCTTGATCGTCACGACCTACTTCGACCGTGGCTACAGCCGTTCTCTGCCCTGGTCCCGACGCCCCGAGGCCAACAGGCTGCTTCACGACTCACGAAATCCTGAGCGCGGCTGGGACGCGATCGTGGTCGGCGAGACAAAGCGCACCTTTTACGGCATGCAGCTCTTCGACGTGGCGCCTGGCCTGCTCGAGCGGCGCGTTGCGGTCTGGCTGCCGGAGGTCAGCGGACCGTATGACCCGTTGAACGCTGCGCACAACCTCATTCTGGCGATGCACGGCATCCTCGGCCGGGAGGAGCGCGAGGTGATTCGGAAGCGGGTTCGTAACCAGCAGGAGACCGCCGTCAGGGCGGGCGATCCGAACCACGTTGGTGGCCGGCCACCGTACGGATACCGGCTTGTCGCGGTCGGGCCGCACCGCAAGAAGCGACGGGCCGCGGAGGGGCGACAGGAGCACCGGCTGGTGCCGGACCCGACGACCGCACCGGTTGTGCGACGGATCTTCGCTGCGTACCTGGCCGGCAAGTCGGTGCGAGCGATCGTGCGGGAGTTGAACACGGACGGGATCCCGTGTCCCAGCGCTGCAGACCCGAGCCGTAACTCGCATCGCCGCCAGGACGGCTGGCAGGTCGCCACCATCTCAACCATGCTGCGCAACATCACGTACACGGGCTTTCGAGTGTGGGGGAGCGTCCGCAAGGTCGAGCGCCTCGTGGACCCCGACACCCTGCGTTGGGACATCACTACCTACGTGAGCGGATCGCCGAGATGCCCGCGGTCCGATCCGAGACGCGCACCCACGAGCCGATCGTGACGCTGGAGACGTTCGTCCAGGTCAGTACCCTGCTGGCGGCCCGCGCCACGGGCGGCCGACGGTCGCTGGGCAAACTCAGCAAAGACAGGCCCCCAAGCCGTCCGATGCACTGAAGGGGCTGGTGCACTGCCGATGTGGCCGCCGGATGGAGGCCGACCGCCGACGCTGGGGTGTCCGCCTTCGCTGCCGGACGCGTGACCTCGTACCTGGCGTGGCGCACGTGCACGACGGCGAGCCAGTGGTCAACGCCGACGCGATCACGAGCGAGCTAAACAGATGGCTTGGGCAGCTCTTCGACGCCGACCACCTGGACGCCACGATCGCAGCGCTCAAGGCAATCCAATCCGAGGAGGCGCTGGGCCACTCCCGGACGGAGGTACTAGTGCAGGAGCTCGCAGACCTGCGTCGCCGGCGGGAACGGCTGCTTGACCTCGCCGAGATCGACGATCTCGCACGCGACCTCGCGTCCCGTCTGCGAAGCCTCGCCGCACGAATCACCCAGATGGAGGCCGAGCTGGCTAGTGCGACTGGTGCTAGAGACGACATGCTGGATCTCAGAGCGACATTGAGCCAGATGACAGACGTTGCCCAAGAGGTTCTTGGCGAGAGGGCCGATCAGGGATCGCTGCGCGACTTCTATTTGGCGCTCAGGCTTCGAGTGGATACGCCCAAGCACCCGCATAGCTTCCGCCACCGTAACCCTGGACGGGAACGGTGGGGGAAGCGTCTGTGTCCGAGGGGGTGACTGGTTGCACGACATAGTGGGCACCTGTCTCGGGACATAGTTGGCACCTCTTCTGCGAAGGTGCGACATGCCGATGGCTCAGCTGATCATTACCGCGGTCACTGTGGAGGGACAAACCAAGAGCGAGGTGGCTCGCGATTACGGGGTCTTCCGGTGCTGGGTGCAGCAGCTGATCAAACGTTTCGACGCCGAGGGTGTTGCCGCCGGACGCTCCGCGCAGGCTGGGTACTGTTTCCGCCGAGCCGACTGCGAGGACACATATGACTGCCACCTGCTCTATCGCGAGGCCCGCGCTCGTCAAGACTGGTTGTCATGAGAACCCTGCACCTCGGCCTCCGGGTCGCCGACCCGGAGCGTTCAATCGCGTTCTACAGCTCCATCGGCTACGAGGTGCTCGGCGACCTGCCTGCCACCGAGCTTGGCACCTTGACGATGTTGAAGCTGCCCGGCGACGAATTTGTGGCCCTTGAGCTCGTCCACAACCCCGCCGACGGCTGGGTCGAGCCCAGCGGCCTCAGCCACTTCGTGATTCAGGTCGAAGACATGCACGCGACGATGGCACACCTGGCTGCACGAGGAGTCCAGGCGGATGAGCCCGGATCGCCCGACGGCTCGGCAGACTTTTGGACGGCATGGGTCACCGACCCGGATGGTTACCGCATTGAGCTCGTCCAGTGGCCCGACGGGCATCCCGACGGCATGACTCGGTCCGACCTAGCGGATCCGGGGCAGAGCCGATGACCGGGTCCGACCCGCGCAGCGCCCGGGACGTGGTCGAGGAGCTGTTCCGACGGCAACGCGCGGGCGACGACACGGTCCTGGACGACCTCGTGGCCAGGTTCCGCCGTCGGGTTGATCTTCGTCGCCTTGTGGCGCGGGCCAGCTCGGCAATGCGTTCGAGTGTGACGTTCAACGGTTCAGCGCCGAGCATGATCTTGCTCAACTCAGCGAACGCCACGTGCGGATCGATAACGGCCCTCGTACGTGAAGTCGGACGAATTCGTACAGAGACTCGGGCTTCAGCTACCAAGTTCGTGAGCCTGATGCCGGAGTCATCCCGGGAGCCAGATGTTGACCGTACGGGCATCGGACTTGCCCGGACGACCAATGCGCCCGCCGCGGCTGTCCCTTGAACACAACCTAGAGGGTGCGGTTGGTGAGTAGCCAACTGAGTAACTACGGCGGCGTTCCGACCCGGGCTCATCCGGTCCGAAGCGGTCGCCGGTTCAAATCCTGTCACCCCGACCAGCGATGTCACGCTCTGGCGGCACCCCTGATCCACTTCACCCGCTAGCCGATGACCTGCTTCTGCATGCTGTAACTGTCGACTTCGACGGCAGTCGGAGTCCCATTGTGGTGCTTGGAGAGGCCCGATACCACCGCTTGAGGTGACAGGAGCGGAGGCGCAGGGTTGAAGAGGGACCGCCAGAAGTCGCCGGGCACTGTGTCCCACGATCGGTATCTCCGCCTGCCGTCCGGTCGCTGCTTGCAAGGGAAGACGGCGAAGGCGTACGGCGCGAACATCAAGACGAGCTCGTTCCCGGGTTCGCCTCCGGTTGACGTCCGCTAGGGGCTCGACGAGCGCGGGATGCGGCCAAATTTGTCGTCTGCGAGTGGCGTTCTCGGTGGCGCCGAGGACGGCGCGCCAGCGCCGCCCGCAGGCGCGCCGGCGTAACCGGCCCTTGTTCCGACCGGTACCGATTGCGACCTCCAATACTTGGCTGGACGCCTGCGAGCATGCCCATGAGCGGCTATTACCGAGCAGCAAAAGATCGTAAAAGCCCGTGTCGCGGTCGTAGCGTGGCGCGTACCGTTCCCACAGACTGCGCAGCCGGTCGGTGACCTCTTCGTTGGTCATGGCTGGTCTCCTCAGTAAGGGTTTCTCCAGCTTTATCGACTGGCTGTAGGCGATCGCGCGAGGCCAACGATCTGCCAGAGTGGACCTCGGTGGGTGTAGTCGGTGCGCATGCCGCCTCCCTCCGCTACGGCGATCAGGGCCGCCGGGGGATGCGCGAACGTCCGGAAAGACTTGCCCATCAGTCGGAAACCGGCCCTCTGAAGGCGGGTGAACGTCCGGGTCACCCAGTTGCAGGGTGGTGGGTGGCTGAACACCAGCAGTCGCTTGGCATGGTCGGCCGCCGCGGTCAGGAGACGCTCGTAGTCGGGATAGCAGCAAACGACCCGGTGCAACACGACGATGTCGTGCGCCTCGACGTTGTCCGGCGTGGCCGCGATGTCGACCTGGCGGCGGGTCATCCGGTCGCGCATCCCGGCTGTCTCCGCGAGTTCGTCGCGGCGACTGTCGTAAGCGTCTCCGGATGGAATGAGATCGCCATTGTTCTCTCCTGCAAGATGGCCGAGCTACAAGGTGGGCCGACGCCGTCTCCCATCCGGCTGCGGCCCGACGATGCCGCCGCGGTCCCCACGACGAGCACCGCGACCTGATCCGTGCCGCTTTGGACGACTGAACTGCTGGGTCATACCCCAAGCAGCTGCCGATCGTGGGCCGAAGCGTTCGACGGCGCGTGGCGGCATCAGTCATTGCCGCCGCCGTGGTCCATCGGCTCGCCGAGCCCGAGCTGAATGCTCGATGACAGCGCGGCGACCAGTTCGTCCCGAGGTCGGCGAAGGCTCGAATGCTGTCAGCCACACCCTTGGCCTGGGCGAGATGGTGCGTCCCTACTTTGTACAATTCCGATGTTCAGCGGCGCCGTCAGCACGGCCGGGCCGTTGCCGCCGGATCGCTCGCGGACCATGCCGTCGAGTACCTGGATGATGTCGGCGCGTTGCTGGTCGGTGAGGTCGGCGACGAGCATGCCGGGGATCGGGTTGCCGCCGAGGCACCAGTCCCACAGCTGCTGTCCGGTCCGCATGGTGATGCGTTCGCGGTTGCTCGTGTCAACGGTGACGTCCCTCAAGCCTGCGTTGATCAGCCGTTGCCGCAAGACGTCCGGGTCGGCGACTTGGAACTCAAGCAGTGGCTCGTCCTCCGCCGGTCCTTCGAATTCGGGGACTACTGCCTGCGCCGCACTGATGAATACGTGCAGGGCCTCGAACTCAGCCGGGTTCCCATAGGCGATGAGGAGCACGCGCCCGCCTGGTTTGTCACGCGTGCCATCTCGTGCAGCGCCTGCGCTTGATCAGGGATGAGCATGACGCCGAATAGTGAGCCGGTGATGTCGTAGCTATTATCTGGGAGGTCGAGTGCGTGGCAGTCCATCACGCGGCCTTCGGCGTCGAGGCCTTCGGCAACGGCCCGTGCGTTGAAGTGCTCGATCATCTTCGGGGACCAGTCGGTGGCCAGCACCGTTGCGCCGAGCCGTGCGGCCGGAAGGCAGGGGCTGAGGTTTGGCGTCTACTATTCCGGCGGCGTGGACTGGACCTTCCAGACCAAGGTTGTCCGTACTCTCGGGGACTACTCCTACTTGCCGTACGGGTCGGACTACGGCGACTACGCCGAGGCGCAGGTTCGAGAGCTGATCGTCCGCTACCGGCCCGACATCTTGTGGAACGACATCTCCTGGCCGACTGGCCAGGCCCGGTTGAACGCCCTGTTCGCCGACTACTACAACACCGTGCCGGACGGCGTGGTCAATGATCGGTGGCAGACCGACTCGCTGGCCAAAAAGGCGATGGGGCTGCGCCCGATGCGGGCCACGTTCGACGCGTTCATGAAGGCGGTGATCAGCCGCAAGCCAGACTTCGTCGACTCGGTCAAACCGCCGAAGATCCCGCATGCGGACTACACCACTCCCGAGTACACCCAGTACGAGGCCACGCAAGCCAAGCAGTGGGAGACGACCCGTGGCATGGGCACCTCTTACGGTTACAACCGGGCGGAGACCGAGAGAGGCTACGCCTCGTTTGAAAGGACACTGTTCCCAAGCTTCGTCGACGCTGTGGCCAAGAACGGCAATCTGCTGATCAACGTCGGTCCCGCTGGCGGACAGGGGACCATCCCCATCGAACAGCGTCGCCGGCTCGACGCCTTCGGTCGCTGGTTGAGCGCCAACGGCGACGCCGTCTACCGCACCCGCCCGCACCACGTGTCACAGGCGCGTGCCGCCCGCGGCGAAGAGGTGCGGTTCACCCGCTCCACTGCCGGCATCGGGTTGGTCATCCTCGGGCGACCCAAGGGAACGAAGGTGGTGATCAAGGACGTGTAGCTACCCGCCGGCACCGGCACCCTCCTAGCCGACGGCAGCCGAGTGAGGATCAATCGGTCCGGGAATGACTCCGAACTTGCCTTCGCCACAGACCTGACCAGCCACTTCTCACCGGCCGTGGCCCTCCCAAGAGCCTGAGCATCACGGTACGAACTCAGCTGCCTCCATCCTCGGTACGAAGATGACCGCGAGCCGACGGCAGAAGGCGCGTCCTCGCCTCGACGGCGCTCCACCGGAGGAGACTTTGCCTACGCCGCGCAGGCCTTGAAGTGCATCGAGAACATGAATATCGCGCTGCATGAAGCTGGATCGACGATCCAAGACGTCATTAGTACGCGTGTCCTGGTCGCGTCCACTCGTCAAGCGGACCTGGTGACGGCCTGGAACGTCGTACGCGACGCCTTTGGGAAATCACGACGTGCCGAGCACTTTGCTTGGTGTCACGGTGCTCGGCTACGAGGACCAACTCGTGGAGATCGAGGCCGTGGCCGCCGTCCGCGACTGAGTGTGAGGGCGGAAGCGCGCGCCGAGAAGCTGACCATTCCGGTAATCGAATGTCGGCGGCAGCCAGGCCGCAACCACAGCGGGCGGCTGGCGTGAGCGCCGTGGCCGTCCCGCCAACGTGATCGAGCGCCGCGACATCAACAGGGCAACCGGCCGCGCCACGCCCTGGTCGGCGTACCGGATTTCGACCTTGCCTTCACGGCGGCGTGGCGGTCGACGGCTCCGCGCCCACCTCACGCTGCGTCTCCATAGCTACAGCTTCCTGCTGATCACCTGCATCCTCGGACTCCGCGTCCACTTGACCACCACCCGCCCGCAGTGCGGCCGCCCCTTGCTAGTGCTGACGTCGGACAGCGGCTGGACAGCCCTCCGTCAGCGCTGACCCACCAGGTGGCGAAGGGTTCGCCGGTGGTGGCGTCGACCTGCCCTCCTGCCGCCTGACGACTTCAGCGTGCGCTCCTGGCCGCACCCACGCGGTCGACATCTTCAGAACCGACCTGCCGTGACTGTGCCTGGGCTGGGGTCAGGGCCCAGTTCTGGTCGGGTCGATGGCCGAAGGCGTAGCCGGTCCTGGGCATCACCCAAGGCAGGTAGTTGTGGCCGTTGGCGAGGCTCAGCCTCCGCCCCCTGACCGGGGCGAGCGCGGTCGCGACTCCCGCCGATAGCGACGCCGGGTCTCGAGACCGGGGCGGCTCGTACGATGGCGGCATGGCGGTGGCTTGGCGACGGCCGGCTGCGTGGGCGTGCGCGGGTAGCCTCCTGCTGTCCGGATGCACCTACAGTGCCGAGGAGCCCAGCCTGCTCCCAAGCCCAAGGCAGGAGCCCACCGGATCGGCGCAGTCCGTTCCGCCGGCGACCAATCCAATGCTGCCGGTGGCCGGGGAGCGCCTCTGGGTCAGCGGCTGGTCCGCCTTGCCGATCACGATGCGCATCGCGCTGCACGCCGTACGCCGGATCGACGGGGCGACCGTGGTCGACTGGTCGATCACCCCGATTGGCGCCCCCGGCTACGAGGTCGGCGACGCTCTGCCCCCCACCGAGCTCGCGCTGGAGGGGGCCAAGCGGCGCACTCTGGGCCTGGCCCTGATCGACCCGGCGAAGGGTCTGGCTTATCAGCCGCTGGAGCATAAGTCCGAGCGGCAGTTCAACCATTGTCTGTGTGTCCCGATGCTCCGGCTGCAACCCGATCTGCGGGTCGGTGAGACCCGGCTGCTGCAGGCCGCGTTCCCGGCGCTGCCGAAGTCGCTGTCGTTCATCGACGTGAGCTTGCTGTCGGTTGCTCCCTTCCGGCACGTCCCGGTGAGCGCGGTCGGCACGGCGCCCACCGCACCGGAGCCGACCGATCTTGCCCGCCCGGAAAAGATTCCGCCGCCCGCGCCGGGCCGGATCGAGTTCGCGAACCCCGAAGGGTCGACGCAGCGCCAGCGGATCCAGGTCACCCGGGTGCTGGCCGCCCCCGGGCGGGCCACGCTGGAGTGGCGCCTCACCTCCCTCGACGACCAGACGCCGGACCCTGTCGTCGACTATGGGCCACCGGTCACGGGCCATCCGGCCGACGGCGTGGACCTAGTGAACTCCAGCCCGGCCAACGGAGCCGTGCTGCGGGTCGGGTCCACCCGGCTGACCAACCTCTGGAACAGGACCACCGTGGACGGCCGTACCGTTTACGAGTGCCAGTGCACCGAGATCGACGTGTGGGCGTCGGGTCTCCGGGAGCAGGGCGTCTCGGTAGGCCTGGTCACCAGCTACCCGGCCATGCCGGCGGGGACCCGTACGGTGGCGGTCGAGTTTCCCGGCTTCGGCGTCTTCCGCCGGGTGCCGGTGGTTCTGGTCGAGGACGCCGCTATCCGGGTCGGTCCGGCCCGGGAGGTGTCGACCGAACGATGGAGCTATCTGGGGCGGCCAGCGTCCGGCTGGCTCTCCGCCGAGTGGCCCACGCCCACACCCGAGGAGGCCCAGCTGGCCGACTACGCGGGCGCGGTCAAGCCTCTCCTCACCCACCCGACGGCCCGCTGAGGCACGCCTGGCCTCGTACGATGGCGACGGCGAAACAGTTCAGGCCGTTCCTCCATCCTCCGGTGAGTCTCCCTGACGCTCGTCGGCGCTCGATCTCGCTGCGCGGAGCCTTGGGTGGGACTCGGACGAGGTATCCGAGTCGACGAACACGTCGCTTCTCATGACCCGGGCTGCAGGGCCTCGGTGGCCAGCTCTGTGAGTCGTTCCTGTGCGGCGAGGTAGGGCGCCGGACCATAGCTGATACGCCCAACACCTATTCGTGCCAGCCCGGGGAGGAGGTGCATCACTCCCGCGGCAAGCGGACCCGCCGTTCGATTCGTCGCGGCGGCGATCAGGTGCGGCGGGAGGTCACCATGACAGTGGCAACCAAAAGCAGCAGCACGATCGACACGGGAGCCCAGAGGGCTCGCTCAGCCGTGCTCCTCGTGATGATATTGAGGACCACGGCGACCGCTGAGTAAACCGTCGCCACCCAGGCAAGCACCGTCACGACTCGAACCGGGAATCGTCGCAGCGGACCTTCTCCGGCTCTCGCGAGGATGGCGCCAGCCATCACGATCGAGAGTACGCACGACATTGCTGCGAGGAGCCGTCCTGAGGAGGCAAGCGCACCGCTCGTCCCGCCGCCTTGCGTGTGCTCGCCCCACGGGGCGCCGAAGACGAGTGCCGCCTGGAAGGCGGCGACAATGAGGAAGATGGCAGCCGCCAACCATGCAGCGACCCGAGTTGCCATTTCCAGACTGTACTGACCGCCACGGGCCGAACTCGGCCGACCCTCTGTCCACATCGCCAAGGACGGGCTCCTTGCTCGAATGGCGCCGGGCAGGACCGATGCCCAGGCTGCCGGGGGAGTGATTCATCATCTCCACCTTGCCCACGGTGTCGGAGCCCCCACGAAGGCCTCTGCCAAACGACAGCGGTCGCGTGCCTGCGCCCGCGCTGGCGACAGCGCTCGCCGCCGACAGGGCTTTGGCCGATCAGGCTGACGTCATACTCGCGGCGAACTGCATCGCGCGCCCCGGCGTAGTCCCTGTTGGCGGTGGTCACCAGGACGAGCACAGCTGATCCTCCACCCCTTGATCTGCACGGGATACGACAGAACGCATGCGGTCGGCTCCGAGCGCGACCGGCCGCGCTCGCGGGTCTGGGCGTACAGCGGCAGCTGAATGCGCATTCCGTTCAGTTCAGTGATGTCCCGACGCGGCCGACGTCCGCAGGGCCGTCTCCGATGTCACAGGCTGCCGGGCTGTCTCGTCTTGGTGAGGAGAGCCCGTACCGGATGAGGAGTGTGAGGTTATGCGAGTGTTCGTAGCAGGCGGGTCTGGGGTTATCGGGCGTCGTCTGGTGCCGCAACTGGTGGCCCGTGGCCATCAGGTGACGGCGACGACGACGAGCGCGGCCAAGTTGGGGCTGCTGGAGCAACTGGGCGCCGAGGCCGTTGTGATGGACGGGCTGGATGCGGCGTCGGTGGGCGAGGCGGTGGCCGCGGCCCAGCCGGACGCCATCGTGCATCAGATGACGGGCCTTTCCGAAGCGCATGCCGGCAAGCCCAACCTGAAGAAGGCCGACCGCTTCTTCGCCACCACCAACCGGCTCCGCAGCGAGGGGGTCGACCACCTGCTGGCCGCGGCCGAGGCGACTGGTATCTCCCACTTCGTCGCGCAGGGCCACGCCAGCATGAACGGAATCCGAAAGGGCGGATGGGTCAAGACCGATGAGGAATCGCTGGAGGTGATAGAGGGGACGAAGGCGATCAACCACCTTGAGGACGTCGTCGTCAAGGCAGGCGGCGCGGTCCTGCGCTACGGCGGGTTCTACGGGCCGGGCGCGTGGGAAGATCAAGTCAAGCTTGTGCGGAGGCGCCTGTTACCGCTCGTCGGGGGTGGCACCGGCTACGTCTCGTGGGTGCATGTCGACGACGCGGCGAGCGCCACCGTCCTCGCGGTAGAGCAGCAGGCGACGGGCGTGTTCAACATCGTCGACGACGAGCCCGGCCCGGTCAACGAGTGGCTGCCCTATCTCGCCGAGTGCGCCGGGGCAAAGCCGCCCCGGCGGATCCCTCGGTGGCTGGCCCGGCTGCTCGCCGGCGAGATGGTGGTAGGCATGATGACCGAAGGGCGTGGCTTCTCCAACGCCAAGGCCAAGCGGGAGCTCGGCTGGGAGCTGCGCTACCGGTCGTGGCGGCAGGGATTCAAGGAAGAACTCGCACCGCCGCAGGCGCAAACTACATTGGCAAATGCAGATTGAATGCTCAGTCTTGGTGCAGGTTGATCAGATTGCCGAATGTGTCGTCGAAGACCGCATCCATGCCGCCGTAGTCAATCCTCGAGGGCCCTTTGACGAACACGACCCCCTTGGCCTTAAGTCGCTCGGCATCACGCTGGCAGTCATCCGTACGCAGTGAGGACAGGCCGGCCGATCTCGCGGGTGGCCGCACGGAACGCTCAGGCAGGCTCGTCGGGCGAGATGCTGGATCGGCTGCTGAGGGCCGTCTTCAGGCGGGTTGGTCACGAAGCGGCGCTGACCCTCTGGTGAAGATGTTATTCATCCAGGGCTTCCAGCTGTCGTTCTCGTCCCCCAGCCAGTTGCAAAGCGTCCCTGATGGCAGATCGCTTTCGGCGTTAGGTGGTTCTCTAGCCGAGCGAGCTGAGCTGAGCGAGAGCGGCGCCGCCTCGATCCATACGTTTTCCCGGCTGATCAGGCCCTGGCGGAACTCGAACACGAGAACACGGACGCTGATCCGGCTGGCACAGGAGGCACAAGACGTGGGAGTCCCTATGTCGGTCCGCACCCGATCGACTGAAGGCGCTGCTACGGGGACTCCGCGGTCCTGGTCGACGCGCGTAGGCTCGGGGTTTGGTGGCAGGGCGTGCAGCCGGTCGAAGGCTTGCGCGAGCACGTGTGTGCCCAGTGCCAGGTGCGGTTGATCTTGAGGCGGGGACGGCGGCGCGGAAGGGCAATACGACCTATGGGAGATCGGATGAGGCAGCAGCCGCCGGTTCGTACGCCGCCGTCCCTCGGCGGCCTCGATGCCACCGGGAACACGCCGCATGCGCAGTTCCTGGCGACTGAGCATTGGAGCCTGCTGGCCACCCGCAGCATGACCTGGAACGAGATCTTCAGCCGGACCGGCACGTATCTGACCGTTCTTTCGGCTACCGTCATCGCACTCTCGCTGGTGGCGAACGCGACCGGCTTCGGGCAGGCCTTCCGGACGTTCGCGCTGCTGGTCCTTCCGGTTGTCCTACTCGTTGGCGTGGGAACGTACTTCCGCCTGGTTGAGGCCGATATCGAGGACGCCTGGCTGGTGATCGGCATGAACCGGCTCCGGCATGCCTACCTCGAGCTCGCACCGGAGCTGGAGCCGTACTTTGTCACAAGCCATCACGATGACGCACCGGGCATATTGCAGACGTACAGCTTCCGCAGTCGGGTCGGCCTGACCCACTGGCTGTCGGGATCGCCGGTCATCGTGGGCATCATCGACGCGGTCGTCACCGGCGTCGCGGTCGTCTGCGAGGCCTTGGGCGCCGGGGTCGTGGTGCGAACCGTCGCCGGTGTCATCGCCACTCTCGCGGCCGCGACTTTGCTCGGCGCCATGGGCTATCGAAAGGTCCACCAACTAAGCCGCGGCTACCGCCCGCGTTTTCCGAGCTGACCGCCGGCCGCATCCTGATAGATCCCTCATCCGCTCGATTCGGCTGCACGATCATTGCTCGCTGCCCAAAGGTGATATCACCACGGCGGGAACCCTGAGTGTGCTTCAGGTCAGGTCAAGATCGACGGGTACAACTTCGAGCTGACAATCGAAACTCCGTGAGACGCGGCCGACGTCAGCTTCAGGCTCGAGGGCTGCTCGACTTCTCTATGCCGCACCGACGCCGAGTTTCGTCGCCATCACTGGAGGGACTGGCGATTACGAGACTGCATCCGGTGAGGTCATGGTAGCCCCGAGTCGGCTGCTGGGCCCGTCCGTCGATCCGGCGTTCCGGACGGACCGGCCCTGATGAATGTGACTGACTTCGTCCACCGGTATCCGCGGTTGCACCACATGGCCGAGGCCGGTGCGTGGAAGGCCATCCAGCAGATCGGTCTGCGGACCACCCGCCAGCTGGTCGACGACTGCAACCCGACCCGGCGGTCCGCGACGCCATCCTCGGCCGACGACGCGCGACACAGTTCACCCTGACGCACCCGGTGGTCGGCTCCAAGTGCCGGAGCTGGAACACGCGTCACGATCGCCTTGATCATCACCGCGATCGAGTGCACGACAATGGAAGATGATCTTGTGGCAGTCGCAGCACGTCGAGGTCAACCGCAACCACGGTTCGGTGTGTGCTGGCCGCACAACGGTGACTACCGCGATCCGGGCAGAATCTCGATGATCAAGAGAGCGAGTGCAGCGCGGAAGGTGGCGACCAGCCAGGGCAGTCGACCGGGTTCCATCCGCCTGTTCTTCCCCACGCTGCGAGCGCTGGGTGGCCAAGTTCCGCCGGGCCAGCTCACCAGCAGCGCCGCGAAGGTGCGGTGAGCACCGCCACCAGCGGCATCTCGGGCGAACTTTCTTCTTATGTTGATCATCATCGTGATGGCGACGGAGCCGTTTGCGGCTACAAGAGAGGCATTTGATCAACGAGAAGGCGTTCGCGTTGCCACGGACGAGGCAGGAGCTGTCCGGTACGTTCCAGGACGTGTCGTGATCTTGGCCGTCGAGGTGTGGACCGAGGGCCGAGCCAGGTCGACGCCGAAGTCGAGGTGGGCGGCGAGCCGGTACCGCAGATCCTGGGCGGGGAGGTCGTTCAGCGGTGTCCTGGTCACGGCTCGTGTGAGTGCGACGACGTCATGTCCTTGATCATCGGCTCTCTGCATGATCTGCGCTAATGCCGGCCAGTCGCCTTGTCGGAGGAGTCGCTGGTCGACCTGCCCGGCCAGTGACGCCCACCGCTGCTCCGGTAGGAACTGAGCCGCACCAGTCAGCCGTCTTTTCACTTCGTTGACGCCCTGCAGCGGCTTGGTAGCGGCCCTTCGCGGGTCGCCGTTCCAATCCTTGACGTGGACGAGAAGGGTTTGCCGCACCGCGTCAACC
>Ga0126307_10001180_pt1 | contig 17206 bp, 20 predicted proteins | sample Plot28_FD_89955 | JGI IMG/M metagenome (GOLD analysis project Ga0126307, IMG submission 89955) | Serpentine soil microbial communities from UC McLaughlin Reserve, CA, USA - Plot28 | ecosystem: Environmental > Terrestrial > Soil > Grasslands | place: USA: UC McLaughlin Reserve, Lake County... | reverse complement strand
GTCACGACCCGGCCCGGAGCCCGCCCGTCCACCAGTCCACCCGCCCACCCGTCCACCCCCGGAAGGAGAGACCGTGGACCCGAGCGCTCCCGCCGAGTTCCCGGCCGAGGGTCACGGGCTGGTCCCGGCCGGCGACGGCGCCGAGCTCTACTACGAGTCGTACGGCAGCGAGGAGGACGGTGCCCCGGTCGTCACCACGATCAACACCTTCTACCTGCTGGCCCAGGTCTGGCGCGGGTTCAGCACCCAGCTCGCCCACCGCAACCGGATCATCGCCTGGGACCTGCGCAACCAGGGCGGCTCCAAGCCGGGCAGGGCGCCGCTGACCTGGGAAACCCTGGTGGAGGACCTGCGTTGCCTGCTCGACCACCTGCAGGTCCGGCGGACCTACCTGCTGGGCACCTCGATCTCCTGCTTCATCGCCCGCGACTTCGCGCTGCGCTACCCGGACCGGGTCGCCGGCTGCATCATGCAGGCCCCCGCCTTCTCCCCGTACGGGCCGCGCCGCCGGGAGATGATCACCGAGGCGTGGCTGCAGACCCTGGCGGCCTCCGGCACCGACGGCCTCTGGCGGCACATGTACGGCGAGGCGTACTGCGGTCAGACCCAGGAGGTCATGGGCGTGGCCGGCTACCTCGACCTGCGCCAGATGTTCAGCACCGTGCACCGCGAGGACCAGCTCCGCGAGTTCATCGAGCTGTCCCTGCCCGTGCCGGACGGGCCGGAGCCGCTGCACCGGCTGACCTGCCCCGTGCTGCTGCAGGTCGGCGACGGCGACTTCCTGTGGAGCGCCTCGCAGGCCGAGGACACGCTCGGCCTGCTGCAGCGGGGCAAGCTGGACGTCATCCCGCGTTCCGGGCACGTCGCCACGATGGAGAACCCGCACGAGTTCGAGGCGTCGGTGCAGCGCTTCCTCGGCGAGGTCGAGGCGGGCAAGCTGTGACGGTCACCCCGGCCGTGCTTGCCGGCCTGCTCGCCGAGGCGACCGGCGCCGCCGTGCTGCTCCCGATCCCGTCCACGATCAGGGACATCGCGTCCAGTCCGGCAGAAATCGCCCGCACTGCCCACGAGCCACCCGGACCGTCGCGCCCGTCCTCGGCGGCCGCTGGCCGCCGCCTACGATGTCCCAGCGTGACGAGGGTGCCGCGGCTGGCGGCCGGGCGGGCCCGGGCGCTGGGGCTTCCCACCCGCGGCACCACGGGGCCCAACCGCCTGCGCCGCGTCGACCGGTGGATCGCCGGCACCCAGTCGGCCCGGCTCCGGGATGCGGTCGACCCGCTGGTCATCGACCTCGGCTTCGGGGCCAGCCCCGTGACCACGGTCGAGCTGGCCGACCGGCTCGCCGACGTGCGCCGCGACGTGCGCGTGCTGGGCCTGGAGATCGACCCGGGCCGGGTCGCCGCTGCCGCCGCGCACGCCGACCCTCCGCGGCTGGAGTTCGCGCACGGCGGCTTCGAGCTGGCCGGCCGCCGGCCGGTGCTGGTCCGGGCGCTCAACGTGCTCCGCCAGTACGACGAGGCCGTGGCGGCCGCGGCGTGGACCGAGATGTGCAGCCGGCTGGCGCCGGGCGGGCTGCTGGTCGAGGGCACCTGCGACGAGCTGGGCCGGCGCGCCTGCTGGGTGGCGCTGGACTCGTCCGGGCCGCTCACCATCACCTTCGCCGCCCGGTTGGCCAGCCTCGAGCGGCCCAGCGACCTGGCGGAGCGACTGCCCAAGGCGCTCATCCACCGCAACGTCCCGGGCGAGCCGGTGCACGCCTTCCTCACCGCCTTCAACCGGGCCTGGGCGGCCGGCGCGCCGTACGCACCGTTCGGCCCGCGGCAGCGCTGGCTGGCCGCGGTGGAGCGGCTGGCCGCGGAGGGCTGGCCGGTCGTCGGCGGCCGGTCCCGGTGGCGGTTGGGCGAGGTGACGCTGCGCTGGGCGGCCGTGTCCGACCGGCTGACCGGAGGACCCGATCGGGGGAAGCCGGCGCCATTCCCGTGACGCGGGACGTCGCCCGGTGCAACGATGCCGGCCGTGGCCGGGGAGCAGCGGGGAGCGGGCACGGCGACCGACGAGTCCGCCGCGCGGGCCCGCCGGGACTGGTGGGTAGGCGCGCTGCGCCGGGAGGGCGCCGAGTTCGCCGCCGCGGTCACCGTGGCCGACCTCGACGACGACGTGCCGACCTGCCCGGGTTGGACGGTCCGCCGGCTGGTCTCGCACCTGTCCCGGGTGCACCGGAGCGGGCTGAACGGGGTGCTCGACGGCACCGTGGAGCCGCCCGCGCTGGCCGCCCGGCCACCGGAGGACGGCAGGCTGCTCGGCTGGTACGCCGACGGGCTGGCGCGGCTGCTGGACGTGCTCGCCGACGCCGAGCCGCACCTGCCCGACTTCTGGCCGCGCCGGCTGGCGCACGAGACCACCATCCACCGCTTCGACGCCGAGCTGGCCGTGCACGGCCGGGCCGGCGGCTTCGACCCCGGGCTGGCCGCGGACGGGGTCGGCGAGGTGGTGGAGAGCATGCTCGCCCTGCGGGCCGGCGAGGAGCCGCTGGCCTCGGCGCGCGGGGACGTGCTGGTGGAGTGCGTCGACACCGGCGACCGGTGGCTGGTCCGGCTGGAGCCGGGCCAGGTGCGCTCGGACCGGCCCGACCGCCGGCCGCGCCGCTGCGACGCCCGGATCACCGGCCCGGCCGCGGACCTCTACCTGGTGCTCTGGGGCCGGCTGGCGCTGGACCCGGCCGAGCCCGGTCGCACCCGTCGCGGCCGGGTCGAGGTCAGCGGCGACCGGGCGCTGGCCGAGCTGGTCAGGACCGGCTGAGCGCGCGGCGGAAGGCGTCGTAGGCGGCCCGGTCGAAGAGCACGAAGCGGACCTCCTCGACCCCGGCACCGGCCGCGCGCACGGCGGTCACGGCCTGGTCGGCGCCGTCGTCGAGCGGCCACCCGTAGGCGCCGGTGGAGATCGCCGGGAAGGCGACCGTGCCGGCGCCGAGGGAGCCGGCCACCCGCAGCGACTCGGCGTAGCAGGACCGCAGCAGCCCGGACCGGTCCTCCCGGACCGTCCACACCGGACCGACGGTGTGCACGACCCAGCGGGCCGGCAGGTCGCCGGCGCCGGTGGCGACCGCCTGTCCGACGGGCAGGCCGTCCGGGTAGGTGGTGCGGCGCAGCTGCCGGCACTCGGCCAGGATCGACGGGCCGCCGCGGCGGTGGATCGCGCCGTCCACCCCGCCGCCCCCGAGCAGGGACCGGTTGGCCGCGTTGACGATCGCGTCGACCTGCTGCTCGGTGATGTCGCCCAGCACGAGGGTCAGCTCCACGGGCGCGTTCTACCCGGCCGGCCGCGGACCTGACCGGACGGTCACCGACGGATGAACGTCGAGGTCGACACGTGCTCGAACGGGCGAAGCGGGCTACGGTCGCAAGGGTGGACCCCGTGCTCGCCACAGACCGGCTGATCGCCCGCCCGTGGACCCTCGACGAGGCCGACCTGGCGGCTGCGTACGACATCTACTCGCGACCGGAGGTCGCGCGCTGGATCGGCAGCCCGATGGAGCCGGCCGAGATCCGGGTGCGGATCGAGCGGTGGTGCCAGCCCACCACCGACCCGACGTACGGGGTGTGGGCGATCGAGGAGCGCGCCGAGCCGGGCCGGCCGGTCGGCAGCGTGCTGCTGCGGCCGCTGCCGCCGGACGAGGAGGACGTCGAGGTCGCTTGGCACCTGCACCCCCGGCTGTGGGGACGCGGCTACGCCACCGAGATCGGCCGGGCCGCGGCCCAGCGCGCCTTCGAGACCGGCATCGAGCAGGTCTTCGCCATCGTCCGGCCGGGCAACGAGCGGTCCAGCGCGGTGGCGCGGCGGCTGGGCATGGAGTATGTCGGGCGGACCGACAAGTACTTCGGGCTGCATGCCGAGCTCTACCGGCTGCGGCCCGGCGACCTGATCAGCCCGGTGGAGCTGCGCGGCCTCGCGGCGAACCGGTAGGGCCGGCTACCAGCGGCTGCCGCCGCCCTGGATCTCCTTGACCGCCGGCCGCACGTCCACCAGGTAGACGATCGACGCGACGATCGCGACCAGGCCGAACAAGCCGAGCGGGTTGAACAGGAGGCCGAGTGCGAGCGCGATGCCGGTGATCGCCAGCCAGGCCGGCTTGGTCAGCTTGCCGGCCGCCTCGAAGGCGTTGGCCGGTCGGGTGATGCAGTCCACCAGCGCCCAGACGTGCACGACCAGGGCGGCGAGGGAGACGGCCGTGAGCAGGGCGTTGGAGAGGCCGAACACGCCACCAGGGTAGCCGGTCCGGTTCCGTTCGGCCGGCCGCGCCCCGGCCGGGACGCGCGCAGCCCCCGGCGGGGCCGGGGGCTGCGGTGTAACGGTTGCTGCGGTTGCTGCGGTTGCTGCGGTTGCTGCGGTTGCTGCGGTTGCTGCGGTTGCTGCGTCAGGACTTGGCGGCGGTCCGCCTGGCCGGCGCCTTGCGGGCGGTGGTGCTGTGCGGGGCGGTCCGGCGCGGGCCCGGCTTGGTCACCTTCTCCTCGGCCTGCTCGACCTTCTCGCCGGCCTCGGACATCAGCTCCTCGGCCTTGCCGAAGGCCCCGCGGACCTCGGGGCTGCGCCGCAGCCGGCGGACGACCAGCTCGCCGCGGTGGGCCAGCGACTCGTACTGCTCACGGACCAGGCCGGTGTACGCGGCGTAGGTCTCCCGCGCCTGCCCGGTCGCGGTGCCGACGGCCGCGCGCACGTGCGCGGCGTCCAGCTCGCCGGCGGTGCCGCGGAGCCGGCGCAGCTGGCCCTGCACCTCGACCGGCAGCTGGGTGAGCTGCTTCTGGATCCGGTCGTAGGCCAGGTCGCTGGCGCCCACGGCCGCGTACCAGGGCTTGCGGGCCTCGTCCAGGGCCTGCTTGCCCTGCTCGAGGACGGTCTCGCGGTACTTGCGCACGTCGGTGGTGATGGACATGAAGTCTCCTCAGGTGGTGTTCGGTCAGGGTCGGGCCGGGCGGTCAGGACGCCGAGCGCTCCCGCGGAGCCGCTGCCGGCTCCCCGGCGGCGGTCTCGGGCTCGGGCTCGACCTCGGTGTCGGCGACCCGGGCCGCGTTCTCCCGGCGGAACGACTCGTAGATCTCCAGGAGGACCTGCTTCTGCCGCTCGGTGAGGCCGGCGTCGCCGAGGATCGCGGCGGTGACGGTGTCGTCGCCGACGCGGGCATCCAAGATGCCGGCCTGGACGTAGAGCTGCTCCGCCGAGATCCGCAGCGCCTTGGCGATCTGCTGCAGGATCTCCGCCGAAGGCTTGCGCAGGCCGCGCTCGATCTGCGACAGGTAGGGGTTGCTCACCCCGGCTGCCTTGGCCAGCTGGCGGAGGGACACCTGGGCGGCGTGCCGCTGTTCGCGGATGTAGTCACCCACGTCGCGCAACACCATCGCGGCGCTCCCTCCCGGTCGTCGTTCCGGGTCCGACTCTATGCCGGAGTGCTAGCTATTGCAAGCGCTCTGCTAGCAGTGCGGCGGTGAGCTGCCTCACGCGACGCCGCCGTACGACACCAGCCCGGTGCCCCGACTGCGGTCGACCCGGCGCCGCCCGCCGGACCTTCCCCGGGCCGCGGGGCTGCCGGCGCCCACGACGGCGCTCCGCCTGACGGCTCAGCGGCGGCCGGCACGCGGCGGCAGTGATCGCCCGGGTCACCGGCGGATACTGCGGACATGAGCGGACCCGTGGCCACCATCGACGCTGTGCCCGCGGATGCCGCGGCCGGCCTGGTGGAGCCGGCCTGCCTCGAGGTCGGCGACAGCCGAGAGTCCACCGTCGGCTCGGTCCGGGTCCGCCGGGCGCTGCCGCGGCGCCACCGGCGCACCGTGGGGCCGTGGTGCTTCGCCGACCACATGGGGCCGGTCCGGGTGACCGAGACCTCTGGGCTGGACATTGGGCCGCACCCGCACACCGGGCTGCACACCGTCACCTGGCTGCTGTCCGGGCGGGTGCTGCACCGGGACAGCCTCGGCAGCGAGCAGCTGATCGCACCGGGTCAGCTCAACCTCATGACCGCCGGGCGCGGGGTCACCCACTGCGAGGAAGCCACCCGGACCTTCCGCGGCATCGTGCACGGCGTGCAGCTGTGGGTGGCGCAGCCGGACGCGACCCGGTTCGGCGAGCCCGCGTTCGCCCACCACTCCGAGCTGCCCGGCCTGCAGCTCGACCGGTCCGAGCTGACCGTGCTGGCCGGCACGGTGGCCGGCGTCGCCGCCCCGACCCGGCAGGACACCCCGCTGGTCGGAGCCGACGCGAGCGTGCACCCCGGCACCTCGACGTGGCCCCTGCGGCCGGAGTTCGAGCACGCGCTGGTGGTGCTGTCCGGAGCGGTGTCCGTCGGCGGGCAGGTCGTCACCGAGGGCCGGTTCGCCTACCTCGGCCGCGGGCGCGACGAGCTCCCGGTGACCGCCACCCACCCGACGCGGCTGCTGCTGCTCGGCGGCGAGCCGTTCGGGGAGCCGATCCTCATGTGGTGGAACTTCGTGGCCCGCAGCCCGGCCGAGATCACCAACGCCGTCCGGCAGTGGCGGGCCCGCGACGCCCGCTTCGGCGAGGTGCGCTCGGCGCTGGACCGGATCCCGGCGCCGGCGCCGCCCTGGGCCTGATCAGCAATCGTGGTCGACCTGGCGGCTGACCGACCGGACGGTCGAGCCGTCCGCCGCGGTGGCGGTCACGGTCAGCGTGACCGTCCGGCCGGTGGGCAGGCCGGCCAGCTCGCCCGTCCAGCTCCCGTCAGCGCCGGCCAGCGACACCGTGCGGCCCGCCGCGCTGGCCGTGACCGCGGCGATGTCCGCCTGGTCCCGGCCGTACACCCGGGCGCCGACACCGGCGGTCCAGGTGTCCCCGCAGTCGCCGGTCGGACGGACGCTGACCAGCAGCGTGGTGCGCGGGAAGCGCTGGTCGCCGCCGGTGGGCGGCCGGCTTACCGCCCCGTCGGCGGGGCCGGCGGTCGCCGACCGCCGGTCCGCGCCGCGGTCCGGGGCCGACTGCGGGCGGGAACCGGCCGAGGTGGCCAGCGGCCCCGAGCTGAACGGCCGGGCCGGCAGCGTGGGCAGCGGTGCCGCATCCGCCCCGGCCGGAGCCGGCGCCGCGGCGGCGAGCCCCGGACCGGGCAGCGCACCGGTCGGGCCGCCCGCCGGGAGCGTCACCAGCAGCCCGAGCGCCACCAGCACGGCGGCCGCCGCGGACCAGGCGAGCGCGCGGGCGCTCAGCCGTCGGGAGCCGACCGGGACCGGGAAGCCCTCGGGGTCGTAGGGGCGGGCGCGGCGGGCCAGCTCGGCGCGGCGGCCGGCCGCCTCGACCCCGAGGGCCGCGACCAGCTCCGCGCGCAGCCACTCCGGCGGTGCCGCCGCCGGGACCGGCGCCCCCGGCTCGGCCTCCGGTCGGACGGCGTGCCCGAGGACCGCGGCGACCTCCGCGGGCGCCAGCCCGTGCCGGTCGGCCAGCTCGGCGGCCTCCGCCGCGCCGGCCGGCCACCCCGCCGTCCGGCGGCTGGCCAGCCGGAGGCACTCGTTGCGGGTCAGCGCGTAGAGCCAGGCCCGGGTCAGTGCCGGGTCGACCAGCTCACCGGCGGTCTCCCCGGCCACCAGCAGCGCGTCCAGCACAGCCTCGGGCGGACCATCGTCGGCGGCATGCCGGCCCGGGGCGAGCAGGAACCATGCGTAGGCGTGCAGGTCGTGGGCGACGGCGTCGTGCACGGCGACCGGGCCCTCGGTCCGACCGGCCAGCAAGCCGGCCAACTCGGAACCGGCGGGATCACCCACGGCCGGAGAAGGTACCGCATCGGCCGCCCCGCCCCGTCATCCCAGCGCGCCAGCCCGCAGCCGCGCCATGCCGACCAGCCGGCCGCCGCCCAGCACCGGCACGCCGGCCAGCTCGTCCAGCACCGGTGCGGCCAGGCCCAGCCGGCGCAACGCGCCGACCAGCATCGGCATGCGGGCCCGCTGCGCGCCGTCGGCGACCTTCACCGCGGCGGCGGCCCCGTCCGGCAGCGCGGCCGCATACACCCCCTCCGCGCCGTCCTTGGCCAGCACCCCCGGCGCGCCGGCCATCAACGCGGTGACGTCCCGGCCGGTGCCGCCGACCAGGTCCGGGTACGCCCGCATCGCGTCGGCCACCCGCCGCTCCGGCGAGCCCGGCTCGGCGGTGACCAGGCGGGCGAACGCGCGGGCCAGCCCGGTCAGGGTCAACCCGAACAGCGGCGCCCCGCAGCCGTCCACCGCGACGGCGGACACCGGCTCACCGGCCAGCTCCTCGACCGCTCCGCGCAGCGCCACCTGCAGCGGGTGGTCCGGCTCGGCGTACCCGGCCACCGGCCAGCTGTTCGCCACGCAGGTCAGCACCATCGCGGTGTGCTTGCCGGAGCAGTTCATGAAGGCGCGGGCCGGCCCGCCGCCGGCCGCCAGCACCGCCCGGGCCGCCTCCTCGCTAAGCGGCAGCGCCGGCGGGCAGACCAGGCTGCTCTCCGGCAGCGCGTTACCGGAGAGCAGGTCCCGCACCCGGCGCACGTGTGCGGCCTCCCCCGAGTGGGAGCTGGCCGCGACCGCGAGGTCCGGCGGGGCCAGCTCCAGCCCGGCCCGCAGCATGCCGACCAGCTGGAGCGGCTTGTTCGCCGAGCGGGGCAGGTGCGGCGCGTCCGGCTCGCCGGCCTTGGCCACCACGCCGCCGTGGCCGTCCAGCGCCACCACCGACCCGCGGTGCACGCACTCCACGAAGCCGGACCGGACGACCTCGACGAGCTCGGCGGTCATGTCGCCCGGACCGGCCGGCGGTCGACGATGCCGAGCAGCGACCGGGTCTCCTCCACGCCGGCCGGCGGCCGCTGCGCGATCCGGGCCAGCCCGGCCGCCCGCGCCACCAGCTGTGCGTTGTCCCGGACCGGCTCGCCCGGCCCGTACGTCAGCGTGTCCTCCATGCCGACCCGCAGGTGGCCGCCGGCGGACAGCGCGGCCAGCAGCACCGGCAGGGTGCTGCGGCCGACCCCCGTCGCGGAGAAGGTCGACCCGGCTGGCAGCATCTGGACCGCGGCCACCAGCGCCGCCGCGGTGCCCGGCATGCCGCCTGGCACGCCCATCACGAAGTCGCAGTGCACGTGCCCGCCGTGCGGCGGGCCGTGCTTGTCCAGCAGCCGATGCAGCGCGGCCAGGTGCCCGAGGTCGAAGATCTCGTACTCCGGGACGATCCGGCGGTCCCGCATCCGCTGGTGCAGCTCGACGATGAACTGCCAGCGGTTGAGGAAGACGTCGGTGCCGAAGTTGACGGTGCCCATGCTGCAGCTGGCCGCGTCCGGCCCGGCGTCCAGGGCAGCCAGCCGGTCGGCCTCCGGGTCGGTGACCGCCCCTCCGGTGGACAGCTGCACGACCAGGTCGGTGGACTCGCGTAGCGCGGTCACCGTGTCGCTGAGCCGGGCCAGGTCCAGCGTCGGCCGGGTGTCGGCGTCCCGCACATGCACGTGCACCACGCTGGCTCCGAGGTCCGCGCACGCACGGGCGGTGCGCACGAGCTCGTCCAGCGTCACCGGCAGCGCCGGGGCGTCCGCCTTGGCGGTCTCCGCCCCAGTCGGCGCCACCGTGATCATCGTCGTCGGGGACATACCCGATCCTGGCACGCCGCCCCGCGGCGCGGTCAGGCCCCGCGCGCGGCGGACAGCAGCGCGTCGATGGTGGTGGCGTTGTCGAGTGACTCGGCCAGCGGCATCTGCGGCAGGTCCGCGGCGGCCTCGGGCCCGGCGGCGACCAGGGCGGCGAACCCCTCGGCCTCCAGCGTGTACTGGTTCACCGGATGGAAGCGGATCTCCCGCCGCTCGCCGCCGCGGGCGCCGGAGGTGTGCACGAGTACCGACGGCCGGTCCGGCGCCGGGGTGAACGCGCTCGGCAGGTCGACCACGCCTTCGGTGCCGACCAGCTGGACGGCGTTGTGGTGGCTGCTGGCCAGGCTGCAGGCCACCTGCGACAGCGCGCCGGCGGCGTGGTCGAGCGTGCCGGCCAGCGTCACGTCCACCCCGGTCTCCGCCCACCGGGCGGCGGCGGTGACCCCGGTCACCGGGCCGGCGAGCATCCGGGCCGCGTTCACCGGATAGCAGCCGACATCCATCAGTGCACCTCCGGCCAGGTCCGCAGACATCCGGACGTTCGCGGTGTCGCTGACGGTGAAGCCGAACGACGCCCGCACCAGCCGAGGCTCCCCCACCTCACCGCGGGCGACCAGCTCGGCCAGCGCCAGCGTCCGCGGGTGGAAGCGGTACATGAAGGCCTCCATCAGCCAGACCCCACACTCCCGGGCCACGCCGAACATGGCCTCCGCCTCGGCCGCGGACCGGCCAAGCGGCTTCTCGCACAGCACGTGCTTGCCGGCCCGCGCGGCGGCGTCGGACCACTGCGCATGCAGCGCGTTGGGCAGCGCCACGTACACGGCCTCCACCGTGTCGTCGGCGAGCAGGTCCGCGTACGACCCGTACGCCCGCGGCACGTCGAAGTCGTCCGCCACCGCCCGGGCCCGATCCAGGTCGCGACTGCCGACCGCGACCGCGTGCTCGGTCGCCGACCCGGCCAGCCCGGTCAGGAACGACCGGGCGATCCGCCCCGGCCCCAGAATCCCCCACCGCATCAGCCGTCTCCTCTCACAGCGAACCGCACCGGCGCACCCATGCGGAGGAACCGCGGGTCGGGTACGGGTAGCCTTGCTCCTTCCCGCACGGGGGCACACGAGGGCATCGGACAGCCCGTCGGCAGCCAGCTCACCGAGGGCGCCGGTCCGGACGCCGGTGGCGAGCCTCAGTCCGTCGAGCCTGAGTCCGTCGAGATTGACGAATGATTCGTCGACCGTGACGGATCATTCGTCGATTGCGGCGGGGGTGCCGGCGGCGTCGAGGACCGTGCCGTCGGCGACGGCGCGCTTGACCACGGCCAGCGCCACCGGGCCGAGCTCGTGGTGGTGGACGGCGGTGCCCAGGAAGCCGACTGCGCGGCCGGCGAGCTGCAGCGCGGTGCCGGCCGGGGGCAGCTCGTCCCGCTCGCCGGAGAAGTGCAGCAGCACCAGCCGGCGCGGCGGCCGGCCCAGGTTGTGCACCCGGGCCACGGTCTCCTGCCCGCGGTAGCAGCCCTTGTCCAGATGCACCGCGGCGCCGATCCAGCCGACCTCATGCGGGATCGTGCGGTGGTCGGTCTCCAGCCCCTGCCGCGGCCGGCGGGCCTCCACGCGGAGCGCCTCGTACGCCCACAGCCCGGCCGGCGTCGCCCCGGCCGCGGTGAGCCGCTGGGCCACGGTGGCCAGCGTCGCCCGCGGCACGAGCAGGTCGGTCTCCCGCTCCCGGGTCCGCCGGGCGAAGCCGCCGCCATCCAGCGGCCGCACGGCCCAGGGCTCGGACGGCGCCGGCAGCCCGGCCGCGGCCAGCACCGCCGGCCCGGACGGCCCTACCACGGTCAGCACGGCCAGCTCGGCGGTCGCGTCCCGCGGCTCGACCCGGAGCAGGAAGCGCATCGACTCCAGGTACGCCAGCAGGCCGGCCGCCCCGCCCGGCTCGGTGTCCAGCCACGTCGTCCCGGCCAGCTCGGCGGCGACGAAGTGGTGCTCGACGTGCCCGTGCGGGGACAGCACCAGCCCCTCGGTGCCGGCGCCGTCCGCGAGCGCGGACAGGTGCTGGGAGCTGATGGAGTGCAGCCAGGACAGCCGGTCGGTGCCCGGCACCGCGATCACCCCGCGGGTGCTGCGGTCCACCCAGCCGGCCGCGGTCGCCAGCGCCCGCTGCTCCCGCATCGGGTCGCCGCGGTGCCAGGCCACTCCCGCGTCGCGGCCCTCGGCGGGCACGGCGCCGGGCAGGTCGGACAGCGGGGACGTGAGCGGCGGGGCGGTGGTCACCCCGCCAGTATCCGCCGGCGGTTAGGGTGCGCGGCTGTGCAGGAACTTCTCCTCGGCGTCCTCGGCGCCGGCCTGGTCGACCCGGCGGCTCCGCTGCTGCGGGCCGACGACCTCGGCGTGCTGCGCGGCGACGGCTGCTTCGAGTCCATCCGGCTCGGGCCCACGGGCGAGCTGGACGACCTGGCCGCCCATCTGGATCGGCTGGCCGCCTCGGCCGCCGCCCTGGACCTGCCGACCACCGACCGCGGCGCCTGGACGGACCTGGCCGCCGAGCTGGTCGCCGCCTGGAACCGGCCCGGGGAGGCGGTGCTCCGGCTGATCGTCACCCGGGGGCTGGCCGAGGGTGCCCCGCCCACCGCGTACGCGCTGGTGGCGCCGGTGGGCGCCGAGCCGCTGCGGCAACGCCGGGACGGGATCCGGGTGCTGACGCTCAGCCGCGGCGTGGTCGCCGACGCGACGGTCGAGGCGCCCTGGCTGCTCGGCGGGGTCAAGGCGCTCTCGTACGCGGTGAACATGGCCGCCCAGCGGTACGCGCACGCCGGCGGAGCCGACGACGTGATCTTCGTGTCGGCGGACGGGCAGCTGCTGGAGGGGCCGACCGCGACCGTGGTCTGGCTGCGCCGCGGCGTGCTGCGCACCCCGCCCGCGGCACCGCTCGGCATCCTCGCCGGCGTCACGGTTCGACGGCTGTTCGCCCGGGCCGGCGAGCAGGGTCTCGGTACCGAGGTCAGCCGCGGCACGGTCGACGACCTGCACAGCGCGGACGGGGTCTGGCTGGTCTCCAGCATCCGGCTGGCCGCCGCGGTCACCGCGCTGGACGGCAAGCCGCTCCCGGTCGACCCGGCCGCCGCCGCCCGGGTGCAGGCCGCCTGCGGCGGCTGACCACGGTCGCTCGGCCGCCGCGCACGGCCGCTCCGCCGCCGGCGAAAACCTTTGCGGCGGCTCCGGACCGGACGTAATCTCCTCGTACACGAGGAAGGAGGTGGTCCAGAGTTGCATAATTCTCGGACACGTGAGGTGGCTGTCAGCTAGCCGCCCCTCAGACGAGGACACCTGTGTGGCTCGCCACCCAGTCCCCCTTGCGGGGCGGCGGCGAATCCCAGACAGTCACCGGGCCCCCGAGTCGCCGGCCAGTCCAGCCGGTGCGTTCCGTCCGCGGAGCGCAGTGCTCGGGGGCTTCCTCTTTCCCTGACTCACGTTTCCCTGACTCTCGTCTCCCCGGACTCAGGCGCGGGCTCGGGCCGGGTCAGGTGCTCCGGGCGAGCTTGGCCAGCGCCCGGTCCACGACCGTGCGGGTGAGCTCCGCCTCCTCCGTCCCGGCGCCGGCGGCGGCCACGGCGACCAGGGTGTCGCCGACCCGGACGGCGACGAGGTCGACCGGGCGCGCCTCGTCGAGCGCCGCGCTGACCCGGACCGCGGCCGAGCCGTCCCCGTAGCGCGGCAGCCGCAACGGGCTGACCTCGTACCGGGTGCCGTCCGGACCGGTGAAGCGGGAGCAGTCCCGGTCGGCCCGGGCGAACGCGGCGAGCGCGTCGGCAGCGCCGCCGCCCGGCCGGCTGCTGATGGTCTCGTTGACGAAGGCGGCGCTGACCGAGTGGCCGAAGGAGACCGCGGCGCGGGCGGCCGTCCCGGCCGGGAGGTAGACCTGGTCGACGCCCGGGCAGCCGAGCGCGGCCGGATCCGGGGCGGCGTCCTGGGCCTGGAAGCCGAGCGGCAGGTCGGTGACAGTGAGCAGAGCCTGCCGCGCCTGCGCCGGGGTCAGGCCGGCTACGGCGTCCGGAGCCGGTGTGGCCGCCGGCGCCGGCGGCGTGTTCGCGGAGCCGCCGCAGCCGGTCAGCGCCACCACCGCGACCGCCGCCAGGGCCACCCGTGCTCGGCGGGCTGGTCGACTCACGCGCACGTTCCTACCAGGCTGCCGCGCCCCACCGCGAACCCGCGGCACCGCCCGGCGGCGGCGCCGGCGGCGGCGGCGGCGGCGGCGGCGGAAAGGTCGGTCGCCTTTGCGCACACTGTCGGCGACACGCCAGCGTGACCCGCCGACCGCGAGCGCGGGAACGCGAGCGACGGGGCCGGGAGGGGCGGCGTCAGACGCGCTCGAGCCGGGCGGACAGGTGCGGCTGCAGCGGCTGGCCGACCGCCGCCATGTCCATCGCGTACAGCAGCGCGCCGTCGACGATGCCGTAGAGCCGAAGGTTGCCGGTGACCTCCTTGGCGGTGCCGGTCCGGGCCACCACGTCCGTGCTCAGCTCCCACCGGGTCGGTCCGGTCGCCCGTCCGAGGTACACCTCGACCAGGCCGGTCGGGTGGGCGAGCAGCACCTCCAGCTCGCCGTCCCCGGCGCCCGGCCGCCACCAGCCGGTCTCCCGCGCGGCCGGACGCAGCACCCCGCCGTCCGGGCGGAGGATCCAGGCCCGCGACTCGTACCGCAGGACGCCGCGCCCGTCGTGGGCGAAGACCACCTGCTGGCCGTAGTCGAAGTCCTCGATCGTCGGGTACCCGCCCTTGCCGGTGCCCCGCCAGGTGCCGACCAGCGGCAGCAGCGGGAGCAGGGCCGGGTGCAGATCGGGACCGGAGCGCAGGTCGGCGGTCTCGTCCGGGATCGGCAGGTCGGTCCAGCTCGGCGCAGCCACCGCTGAATCCTAGGATGGCCTCCATGGCTCGTTCACTGGTCGTCAAGGTCACCGCCGGGGCGGACGCGCCGGAGCGGTGCAGCCAGGCCTTCACTGTGGCGGCGACGGCCGTCGCCGCTGGGGTGCCCACCTCGCTGTGGCTGACCGGGGAGTCGGCCTGGTTCGCGCTGCCCGGGCAGGCGGAGGCCTTCACGCTGCCGCATGCGGCGCCGCTGGCCGACCTGCGCGACGCCGTGCTCGCCAGCGGCCAGCTCACCTTGTGCACGCAGTGCGCCGCCCGGCGCGGGATCGGGCCGGACGACGTCCTCCCGGGCGTGCGGATCGCCGGCGCGCCGAGCTTCGTCGAGGAGGCCACGGCGGACGGCGCCCAGGCGCTCGTCTACTAGGTGTACCGGGGATCCTGGTGGATGCAGACAGCGTCCCGGCCTGTCTCGCGCCTTCGGTGCCGGCGTCCGGGCGGCACGGCCGAGGAGAAGTCCGTACCGTCGTATCCGGCTGCCGTCGTCGTACTCGACGATGAGGACGCCGCCGGTCGGCTGCGCCGGAGGTGGCCGGCGGCCGGCGCGCAGTGCGCCGTCTCCCGCCGCCGGAGATGCGGGGGACACGCCCTGACAGCTCAGGACGTCGCCCACCCCCGGTAGGCGTCGAACGCCGGGTCGTCCTCCCGGTAGCCGCCGAACCCACCCTGGGTCACCGGCACCACGCCCTCCTGCTCGGTGAAGCCGGAATAGCAGGCCGTGCCGAGGGTCCCGTGCAGCGCGGCGGCGGAGTGACCCATGGCCTCGACGTACGCCCCGTCGTCGGGAAAGGCGCTGCGGGTCAGCTGCCACTCCGACACCCAGATCGGCTTCTCGCCGAACAGCGCGGCCGCCCGCTTCACCCAGGCCGCCTGCGCGGCTGCGGTCGGCTGGTCGGGGTGGAAGCCGGCGTAGTCGACCCGGTCCAGGTAGCCGGCCTTGACGTACGCCTGGGTCACCGCCAGCGTCCAGGCGCCGACGTTGCGCCGGTCCGCCGCCTGCTGCCACGGCGTGAAGGCCCCGCCGAGCACCTTCTTGCCGGCCTGCTTGTGCACGACGTCCCAGGCCGCCTTGAGCGGCCCGTCGACGTACCGCTGGGCCTGCTGGGCCCGGGTCAGCCGGGTGCTGAAGGCGTCGGCGTTCGCCGCCTGCTCGGTGACCGGGCCGAGGACCTCGACCACGTCGACCGAGGACGCGCCGGGCCGCGCCATCAGCCACTCGAACAGCGACCGGGCCGACTGGTAGGACGGCATCGCGCCGCCCTCGCTGTTCACCTGCAGGACGATCCGGAAGCCCTGGTCCTCCAGCTCGGGCGCCTGCTGCAACGCACCGTCGTAGGCCGAGCCGCCGGTGTTGGCCTCCGGCCGCCCCCAGTCGCGGACGTCCATCCGCAGCCGCACCGTGTTGACCCCCAGCGCGCCCAGCTTGGGGATCGCGCGGTCCACGTCGACCTGCGGGCCGACCACCATCCCGTAGAACCCGTCGTCGCCGGCGACCCGCCGGTCCGGCGCGACCCACTCGGTCAGCACGGCCGCTGCGAGGGCGCAGACCAGAAGCACGACGGCCAACCGCAAGGTCGACCGCAGCGGCCCGGGCCCCTTGTCCGCCACCGCGTCGCCTCCCGTCCACCCAACCCGCGCCGGTCCGGGACTGGCAGCCCGGGCCCCCTCGTCCCAGTGCTGATCAGTGTGTCACCCCGCGCCCGGCTAGGGTCGGTCCGGGCGCGGAGCCGGTCGCGCGGGCGGGGCTCCGGCGCTGACGGCGCGGGAGCCGGTCGCGCGGGCGGGCTCCCGCGCGACCGGCTCCCGCCGCGGGTCAGTCGATCTCGACGCGGGTCTCGGTGAAGCCGACGCCCGCCTGGACGTCCTGCCGCCCGCTGGCGCCCGGCGCCAGCGCCCGCAGCGTCCACCGGCCCGGAGCGGCGAAGAACCGGAAGACCCCGGTCGCGCTCGACACCACCTCGGCGGTGAACTCCCCGGTGGCGTCGAGCAGCCGCACGTACGCCGCGGCCACCGGCTCACCGCCGCGGACCACCCGGCCCTGGATGATGCTCGCCGTGGCCGGGTCGACGCTCGCGGGCAGCGTGCGGTCCAGCGTCTCCTCCTGAGTCGGGGCGCCGCACACGGCTCAGCCCTTCTCGATCGGCACGCCGACCAACGACCCGTACTCGGTCCAGGAGCCGTCGTAGTTCTTCACGTTCGGCTGGTCGAGCAGCTCGTGCAGGACGAACCAGGTGTGGCTGGACCGCTCGCCGATCCGGCAGTACGCGATCGTCTGCCGCGCCGGGTCGACGCCGGCCTCGGTGTAGAGGTTGCGCAGCTCGTCGTCGGTGCGGAAGGTGCCGTCCTCGTTCGCCGCCTTCGACCACGGCACGTTGACCGCCGTCGGGATATGGCCGGCCCGCTGCGAGGACTCCTGCGGCAGGTGCGCCGGGGCGAACAGCCGGCCGGCGAACTCGTCCGGCGACCGGACGTCGACGAGGTTCTTCGCCCCGATCGCGGCGATCACCTCGTCCCGGAAGGCGCGGATGGCGGTGTCCTGCTCGGCCGCGCGGTACTGGGTCGGCGGGCGCTGCGGGACCTCCTCGGTGAGCTCGCGGGAGTCGAGCTCCCACTTCTTCCGGCCGCCGTCGAGCAGCTTGACGTCGCGGTGGCCGTAGAGCCTGAAGTACCAGTACGCGTACGCGGCGAACCAGTTGTTGTT
>Ga0126307_10001179_pt1 | contig 17210 bp, 19 predicted proteins | sample Plot28_FD_89955 | JGI IMG/M metagenome (GOLD analysis project Ga0126307, IMG submission 89955) | Serpentine soil microbial communities from UC McLaughlin Reserve, CA, USA - Plot28 | ecosystem: Environmental > Terrestrial > Soil > Grasslands | place: USA: UC McLaughlin Reserve, Lake County... | reverse complement strand
ACCCACCCAATAATGATGCGGTTTTTCCCTGCGTTAGTTACACTAAATTTAGGAAGTACCTCCTGTGCTAAAGCACTGTAGTTAACTGAAATAAAAAGAAGAAAAGAGGTTAGCTTATAAAATCGCTTCATATAAATACATTGCCGTTCTACAATCAGAAACCATGCAAATATAATTGCAGGACGTTTTCTATTTAAAATATTAATGTACCGGCAGGCAGGGAACGGTTGCCTTGCAAGCCGCCGCTATGTATAACCAGAATTTTACTGTCCTTTGGAAAGTAACTTCTTTCCCAAAGGTCGTTCAAAGCAAAAAACAGTTTACCTGTATAAACGAAATCAGATGGAATATTATTTTGCTCATACCATTCATTCATAAATCGAAACAACAACTGATTATGTTTGGCATAGCCTCCAAAATGGTAATCATATAGTAAATCAAATGGTTGTTGCTTTTCTTTTAACAACAGTGCTTTAATTTCCTTTTGTAATGAAAAATTATTTTTCAGGACACTTACCCCTATCACTTGCTGACCGCGATGTGCGTTTGCAATTAAACCAGCCAGCATCGTCCCTGTGCCTGTGGCGGCCATAATATGGGTATATGCAATGCTATCCAGTTCGGCCAAAATATCTTTTGCTCCCAGCATTCCTTTATCACCATAGCCTCCTTCGTTTATAAAATACAAGTCATCGTTGTTGTAAGCTCTAAAAATTTGGTCGGGTATTTTTTTGCTTTTATAGTCTTCTCTCGAAATAAATATCAATTCCATGTCAAAGGAAAGAGCGTCCCGTAGGGAAGGAGATAGCGAAGCAGGCTTTTCACCACGTATAATTCCAATAGTGTTAAGACCATGCAATTTACCAGCTGCCGCTGTTGCCACTATATGATTTGAGTACGCTCCGCCAAAGGTGACAACTGTTTTTTTCTTCTGATAAACCGCCTCTTTAAAATATTCCTTTAGCTTAAACCATTTATTACCGGAAATCACGGGATGAATAATATCGAGGCGAAGCACATCTGCCGTGGTATGAAATTTATATAAAGAAGGAATCGGGTCAACACGGCTCTTTTTGAAATGGGTTAAACTCATCATTTAGAAACAAAAATCTAATTTATTTAATTTCGTGCCCGATTAAAAAACGTTTATGAAACCTACATTAGTAATTATGGCTGCGGGAATGGCATCTCGTTATGGAAGTATGAAACAAATTCAACAGTTTGGCCCAGGCGGTGAAACTATTATGGACTATTCCATTTATGATGCGATAATGGCAGGGTTTAAAAAAGTGGTCTTCATCATCAGGAAAGATTTTGCTGAGGATTTTAAAAATATATTTGAGCCTAAACTCAAAGGCCGGATAGAAACAGACTACGTGTTCCAGGAAATGGACAAATACCTGGAAGGCCATACTGTTCCTGCTGAGAGGGTAAAACCCTGGGGTACTTCGCACGCCATATTATGCGCAAAAGAAGTGGTAAAGGAACCCTTTGCTGTAATTAATGCAGATGATTTTTATGGAACTGACTCGTTTCAAAAAGCCCATGATTTTTTAAAAACTGAATGCAAAGAAGATGTATATGCTATTATTGGCTACGAGTTAGCTAAAACGCTTTCAGAACACGGATCAGTGAGCCGTGGAGTTTGTGAAGTTGATTTTAACGACAATCTTATAGCCATTTATGAACGGTTAAAAATTTACCGTGAAAATGGAAGGATAGTTTACGAAGATCCGGAGGGTGCCAAACACGAAGTACCGGAAAATGCGAAAGCTTCGATGAACTTCTGGTGTTTTCATCCTTCTATATTCTCATTTTTACAGGTAGGCTTTAAGAAATTTCTTGATGAAAATATTTCCAACCTTAAATCTGAATACCTGATTCCGTTTTCAGCCGACCAGTTTATTAGACAGGGAAAGGGAGTAATAAAAGTAATTCCCACCTCCGCACAATGGTTTGGCGTTACCTATAAAGAAGATGCGCCAATTGTACAAAGAAATCTGAACGAATTAGTTCAAAGAGGAGAATATCCAAAAAGTCTTTGGGAACATCGTTCTAACCTTACTGAAGGAAAGGCTGCCAACGCCTGACATTTTAATGGTTCCTAATATTAAAATAGCTCTCAGTTTCAAAGAACGTTGAGAGCTATTTTAATAAGATTAGTTTTGGACACTCCATCTCCAGCTTATTACACAAGGCTGTGGTTAATCCACTTTCACCATGTATACATAATCTGAAATCTTTTTTACCTGTTGCATTCTGTCCGTTCCTTTCAAAGTTGACGAAGTAGGCGTTTTTACATTTCTATAAGTAGTGTCCCTATGAAGTTCAGCTAAAGCATCAATGATATATTTTGAATGAATTGCAAAGACAGCACCTTCAGCAGTGTTCTGTTTGGCATTCAATATCCCAATGATCTCGCCGTTGCGGTTTAATATAGGACTTCCGCTATTACCCCTGTTAGCAGGCACTGTGATCTGGCAACTCAAAGTATCGCCATTGAATCCCGTGCTGGCTGAAAGATAACCTTCGCCATATACTATATCAGTACGGGGATAACCTAAAGTGTAAATCGGCTCCGCAATATCTCCGCCTGAACGCTTAATGGCATAAGGAATAGAAGCCGGCGTTTTATATGCTTTATCTGTGATCTTCAAAATGGCAATATCACGTTGAATATCCTTATAAACAATAGCAGCACTGAGGTCTTCTTCACCACTTTTTTGAACAGCTATATTTTTAGCGTTTTCTACCACGTGAGCATTGGTTACTATATATCCCTTGACATCAACTAAAAAGCCTGTACCCCCAGTTTTGTAAGTAATAACAGGCCTTGACTTCTCATCCGAATAAATATCTTTTTTTACATTATTAATTTCCATTGCCTGCCTGGAAGTTTCATTTTTAATGTCAATATTTTGTTTTTTAATGGTTTTGATCTCGCCTCTTAAATAATCGATTTCCGTTTTTTGCCGGGCAGGTGTAATGGAAGAAACCAGTATGCTGATTGTTAAAGCTGTAATACCTGCTATGGTTGCCGCAATGCTTGCCACACGCTTATAGCGGTTGTAGAGATATACCACTTTTGCTTTTCCTCTTAACCTTGGCGATTTGATCAATCCTTTTTCAGCTAAATGAATGTGCGTCTCGTTGAGGGTACTCTTAATCTTTCTCACCTCGTCAAAGCGATTCATTTGCTGCAAAAAGAAAGTGTGTTCCACTACCATCTGGTCAATCTCAGGATTGCTTTTACGCAAGCCTTCAAAATAAACCCTTTCATCAGGGGTCATTTGGCCCGAGATGTAGCGTTCGACAGCTTCCAATATTTTAATGTCTTCTATCACGGTGACTCATTTTTATATTGAGAAAAGAATAATTTTTTTAAACGCATAAGGCATTTGTATTTCTGGTTCTTAGCATTTTCTGCATTTGTATAGCCAAAACCTACCGCTATTTCCTGCATTGACCTTTTCTGCAAATAAAAAGCTTCCAATAAACTTTTGCAAGGCTCACCTAAACCACTCATTGCCTTCTCCATCATACTAAATTCTGAATTTCGCCTTTCATGTTCTTCTACCTCGTCGTCCACGCTAACCATTTCTTCATGTCCGTCAGATAAGTTAAACCGGTTTTGAAGCATCAGCCTTTTCAACCAAAGCCGGCGACTTACAGAATAGACGAAAGTTTTAATCTGGCAGTTTAATTCAAATGTACCGGACTGAACCTTTTCATACAGCACAATCATCGTTTCCTGGAAAATGTCTTTTGCATCCTCTGCAGTGCCATTGTTATTAATTACCAACGCCTGCACTATATTATAATTGTCTTTATAAATAGTTTCAATAGCCCGTTTATCGTTCCTGGCCAGCCCTTGAAGCAGAAGGCTCTCGTTATTCTCAGTTTTCAAAAATCCTTTATTTAATACCAAAATCTAAAAATAGTAACCCATTCAGGTGTTAAAAAAAATATTTTCATGGGGCGGGTTACCTTTTGCCATTCAAGGTATTAATTCCATTATCAAGGAAGATGATATGAAACAGGCAGGAGTGGCGATTTTGATTGCTGGATTGATAATAAGTTGTGATAGTGGGGGTTCATCTACCAAATTAAAGTTGGATTCGATTGGCAAAAAGTTTGATTCTGTAGCAGGAAAAACCTGGGATTCTACCAGGGAAAAGGCTGAGGATCTTAAAGAAAAAATTGAAAACAAACTGGAACAAAGAGACTCTGCTCACAAAAAGGCAGATACTACTAATAAACCTTAAATAAAAAAACATGAAAAAATTGTTCATCGTTTTGGCAGTGGCTGGGACTCTCACGGCCTGCAATAACAGCGCAGACACTACAGCTGATACAAAAGATTCAATTGATTCGGTGGCAGGAGAAAAAAAAGAAGCCATTGATTCAACAGCAGAGCAAAAAAAGGATGCGCTTGACTCTACAGCAGAGCAAAAGAAAGAAGCTTTAGATAGGTTAGATTCTCTGAACAGGAAAGATTCTACTAAAAAATAAATTAACCCATAACACTATGAAAAAAGCTTTGGCTTTATTCGTTATTCTCGGGTTTTTAACAGCGTGTAATAACGAAGCAGGAAACGCCGGGGACAAAGTTGATTCACTGGAACAAAGAAAAGATACTTTATTGGACAGAGTTGACTCAACCAAAGAAGCTAAGATCGATTCAATTGAAAACAAGACAGAACAGTTGAAAGATAAGTTTGACTCTACAATTGAAGCAAAAAAAGATTCAGTAAAAGGCAAGAAGTAATTTTTTAACCAACATAAAGTTTAATAACATGAAAAAGATCCTCGGAATTTTGGTAATAGCAGGTTCACTGGTAGCTTGTAACAGCGGTAGCGATACCAGCACTACAACAGATACAACTACAACAACAACTACAACTGTAGATGCATCAGGCACTGGTACTTCAGTAGATACTGTAGGCACAACTGGTACTGGCGTAGATACAACAACACGTACTGGCGTAGATAGTACAAGACGTTAATTGACCAGTTGAGCTTGTAACTAAGTCAAAGTTTTTATTAATATGGCAAGCAATCGTTAGAAGCCATCCCGCTCCCGGGATGGCTTGTTTTTTGATGCGGTATAAGAAGCAACATCTGAAACATCGAAGGTATAAGAACCGACAGCGAAAGCTCGTTATTAACGCTTTATAACATATTAACGTCAAAATCGCATGAAAAAAACTGTTCGAATTTTAATTATTGCAGCTGTATTGGCCGCTTGTAACAGTAACTCTGTTAATAACAGTGCAAGCGATTCTACCGATGCGAAAACGAATGTTTCAAATGAGACGGGAGACTCTACAGATATGAGGAACACTTGATCTTAACAGGGATGATACCTCTACGAATATTTCAGGACGTGACACAACCAAAAGATAAGTAGCAGGTGCCATTTTTATCTTTTATAAACAGATTAGTAACATCCACACCGGTGTGTTGCGCTAATTATATGAAAAATACTAAAATGCTTTCCCCATCTGATTTACCTTTGCACAAATTTCTATATGGCATCGTTTGAAGAGTTAGGCTTACAGGAAAAATTATTGAAAGCGATAGGTGAATTAGGCTATACCCAACCTACACCAATACAGGAGAAAGCCATACCTGTTCTTTTATCCGGAACCAAAGACCTCATTGGGTTGGCCCAAACCGGTACCGGTAAAACAGCAGCTTTTGGGCTGCCCCTATTACAATTAATTGATACGGCCCAAAAATTTCCACAGGCTTTGATCATCTGTCCCACACGGGAGCTATGCTTGCAAATTGAAAAGGAAGTAGAAGTATTTAAAAAATATCTGCACGGTGTTCATGTCGTTGCAGTATATGGTGGTGCATCCATATCAATGCAAATTCGTGATATCCGCCGGGGTGTTCAAATCATTGTAGCCACTCCCGGAAGGCTTATCGATCTGATTGAACGTAAGGCTATCAACCTGGAACAAATAAAATACGTGGTTTTGGATGAAGCCGACGAAATGTTGAACATGGGCTTTCAGGATGATATTGAATTTATTTTGAAAAATACGCCGCAACGCGATAGTACATGGCTATTCAGTGCCACAATGCCTGCAGAAATAAGAAAAGTAAGTAAGAAATACATGCAGTCACCAGCCGAAATAACCGTGGGTAAAATGAATACGGCCAACAAAGATGTTGACCACCAGTATTATGTTGCTTCAGCCCAACATCGTTACGAAGCTTTAAAAAGGTTAATTGATTTCAATCCAGGCATGTATGGGCTCATATTTACCCGCACAAAAGCCGATGCCCAGGACATTGCAGAAAAACTGACAAGAGAGGGATATGATATTGATGCATTACACGGAGACCTGACACAACAGCAACGTAATAAAGTAATGGATGAATTCCGTGAGAAAACGTTGCAGCTGTTGATTGCTACAGATGTTGCCGCAAGAGGAATTGATGTTCAAGGTATCACACACGTCATCAATTACGAGTTGCCTGATGATGTAGAAGTGTACACCCATAGAAGTGGCAGAACAGGACGAGCTGGCAAAACCGGTGTTTGTATGTCCATCGTCCATTCACGGGAAACCGGGAGAATCAGGCAAATTGAAAGGATGGTTCAAGTGCCTTTTCATAAACTGGAAATACCGTCCGGTAAAGACGTTTGCCGCAAGCAATTCTTTTACTTCATGGATAAATTACTGGAAGCGGATATCAGCCACGGCGACTATGAAACTTATTTGCCTATGCTCCAGGAAAAGTTTGCCGATGTAAGCAAAGATGAAGTATTAAAAAGGGTAGCAGCGCTTGAATTTGATAGATTCCTCCGGTATTATGAAAATGCAGAAGACCTGAATGCAAGAGAACGCCGGGAGGATAGAGGACGACAAACATCTGATGTCAGGGGAGATCGTTATGGCGACAAAAGACGCGACACCAGGGGAAGGGAGTTTGCTGGTAATGGACAGTCAACAAGACTGTTTGTAAACCTTGGTACGAAGGATGGCTTTTATAAAGCAAGCTTTCTGCAGTTCATTTTAGATATGAGTGATCTGAATAAAGACGTGTTGGGGCGGATTGATATGAAAGAAATGAATAGTTGGATTGAGGTTGACAAAAATGCCGCTAATAAAATGATCCAATCCATCGATGGCAAAAAGTACAAGGGAAGAAGAATACGAATGAATGAAGCAGATTCTGTAAGAAGATAAATAATACATAATAGGTGATGCGAATAGAGTGTATATCGATCACCAGCTGAGAAAATAATTTTTTTCTTTTAAATTCATGTATATATTTGTTTCATAATGACAATTACAAAAGCATACGGTTGCTATTTTACTTACTTCTATTTTAGTAGGAGCCGGGAGTGCTTTTGTTGAAGATTAGTAAACCAATTCAGCATAAAGAATCCCGGCCAAATGGTCGGGATTTTTGATTTTAATATGAATTTAAAAGTTTCGATACAAGGTTTTGAAGGCAGCTTTCACCAAATAGCGGCCCAACAATTTTTTGGTAAAAGCATCACGGTTGCTCCTTGCGCTACCTTTCGCGAAGTGATAGAATTGACAAAAGGTGGCCAGACTAATGCCAGCGTCATGGCTATCGAAAACTCGATTGCAGGAAGTATTCTTCCGAATTACAATCTTTTACAGAAATCGAATCTAAAAATAATTGGCGAAGTCTATTTACCTATCAAACAGCATTTATTAGTGAACCCCGGCGTTAGCTTGACCGATATTCATGAAGTCCACTCTCACCCCATGGCTATTCAGCAATGCCTTGACTTTCTGGTAAAGCACAATTGGAAATTAGTAGAAACAGAAGACACAGCATTAAGTGCAAAACGCATCCATCAGCATAAAAATAAACACACCGCAGCCATAGCAGGCAAGCTAGCGGCTGAATTATTTAACCTTACTATCCTTGCTGAAAATATTCATACTGAAAAACACAATTATACCAGGTTCCTGGTGCTGCAACATGATGCTGTAAGTTTGAATGATCCCGATAAAGCGTCGATCAGTTTTTGCACAGACCACTCAAAGGGAAGCCTGGCAAAAGTTTTAACAAGGATAGCGGAAGGTGGTATTAATTTAAGCAAGTTGCAAAGCTTTCCTATTCCGGGCAGTAATTGGAAATATAACTTTCATGCTGACCTGGAGTTTGAGACAAAAGATCAATTTAGTTCAGTAATAAAAAGCATGGAGAAGCTAACAGAAGCCATCCAAATTTATGGTGTTTATAAAAATGGTAATTCAAAGTAATTGATATGAAACCAGAAGTTGCCGGCAGGCTAAATGGTATTGTCGAATATTATTTTTCCCAAAAGCTGAGAGAGATAGAGGAATTAAATAAAAACGGGGAGCCGATTATTAACCTTGGCATCGGAAGCCCTGATATGCCGCCACCTCCTGAAGTAATAAAAGTACTACAGGACGAAAGTGCTAAATCAAACGTTCATGCTTATCAAAGCTATAAAGGTGTGCCTGCTTTGCGCAAAGCCATCGCCGGGTGGTACCAGAAATGGTACGGTGTTGAGGTCAATGCAGACACCGAGGTTTTACCTCTTATTGGCTCAAAAGAGGGCATCATGCATATCAGCATGTCTTATTTGAATGAAGGTGATGAAGTGTTAGTACCCAACCCTGGTTACCCAACCTATAGAAGCGCCACACTTTTAGCTGGTGGGAAATGTATAGACTATGAATTAAAAGAAGATAATGGATGGGAACCTCATTTTGAAGCGTTGGAACGACAAGATTTAAGCAAAGTGAAATTGATGTGGGCAAATTATCCTCATATGCCGACTGGACAGGCACCAAGCCGGGAAATTTTTGAAAAGCTGGTGGCCTTTGGAAGGAAGCATAATATTCTTATATGTCATGATAATCCATACAGCTTTATTTTGAACGAGAAGCCAATGAGCTTATTAAGTGTAGAAGGGGCAAAAGATGTTGCGTTGGAGCTGAATTCGTTAAGCAAGTCACACAACATGGCAGGATGGAGAATAGGAATGTTGTGTGGAAACAAGCAAAGAATTGAAGATGTGTTGCGGTTTAAAAGCAATATGGATAGCGGCATGTTTCTTCCTCTTCAATTGGCTGCTACAAAAGCATTAACACTAGATAAAAAATGGCACGATGAATTAAACACAATCTATAAAAAGAGAAGAGAAAAAGTTTTCGAACTTCTTGATAACCTGGATTGCATTTACAATAGAGAACAGGTCGGTTTGTTTGTATGGGCAAAGATACCGGACACGTATTTAGATGGATATGCATTAAGCGATGATGTATTAAAGAATGCAAGAGTTTTTATTACTCCGGGTGGCATCTTTGGTTCTGCAGGAGATAAATATGTGAGAGTAAGCTTATGTAGTACAGAAGAAAAATTCAAAGAAGCTTTGGATAGAATTGCAAAAATCTCAGTTCAAAAAGCATGACGGTTACAGTAATTGGTATAGGTTTAATTGGCGGTTCCATAGCTATAGCTTTAAAAGAAAAGGGCCTGACTCAAAAAATAATTGGTGTTGAAACCAATAAAGAGCATGTGCGGCAAGCCACCGAATTAGGATTAGTAGATGAAATAACTGATTTAGATGACGCCATCCAGCAATCGCAGTTAATTATTTTAGCTATACCTGTAAATGCAGTAGAGCAATTGCTGCCGCGGGTCTTAGATAAAATAGACAAGCAGGTAGTAATGGATGTGGGATCTATAAAAGAAGGGATACTTCTTGCTATTGAAGGGCATTTTAAACGCAGCCGCTTTGTAGCTACGCACCCTATGTGGGGCACAGAGTATAGTGGCCCACAAGCTGCTGTAAAAGGAGCTTTTACCGGCAAAGCCACTATTATTTGCGATAAGCATACATCTGATAACGACGCTTTGGAACTGGTTGAAAATTTATACAAAGAATTAGGGATGCATTTGGTGTATATGAATGCTGCTGAACATGATTTGCATGTGGCTTACATCAGTCATATTTCACACATTACTTCTTTTGCATTGGCCAATACCGTATTAGAAAAAGAAAGAGAGGAAGATGCCATCTTTGAATTAGCCAGTGCGGGTTTTGAAAGCACAGTGCGTCTGGCAAAGAGTAATGCGGCTATGTGGGTGCCTGTACTCATGCAAAACCGGGAAAACGTTTTGGATGTATTGAATGAGCACTTAAGCCAGTTACGAAAGTTCAAAGCGTGCCTTGAGAAAGAAAATTATGATTACCTGCAAGAGCTAATTGAAAACGCGAACAAGATCACAAAGATTATAAAATAGCTGAATAATTTGATGTTGCACAAGAGTGCGACGCAACAAAAGTTAAATAGAATTTCAAACGCCGATAACATAAAAATTATGCAAACAAGTGAAATCGCAAACACAGAAATGGTGATGCAAAAATGGAATAAACGTCCATTGATCATTTCGGGGCCTTGTAGTGCAGAAACCGAACAACAAGTTTTGGAAACTGCAACCCGGCTGGCAAAAACCGGTAAAGTAGATATGCTGCGTGCAGGCATTTGGAAACCCCGCACAAGGCCTGGAAGTTTTGAAGGTATAGGAACAAAGGCATTACCCTGGCTGCAACAGGCAAAAAAACTGACGGGGCTTCCAGTAACAGTGGAAGTAGCAACAGGCAAACAGGTGGAAGATGCGCTTCACTTTGACATAGATGTATTATGGATCGGCGCCCGGACAACAGTAAATCCTTTTAGTGTACAGGAAGTAGCAGATGCGTTGCGTGGTGTAAATGTTCCGGTACTGATTAAAAACCCGATCAATCCCGACCTGGAGCTGTGGATTGGCGCTGTAGAAAGAGTGGCCAAAGCAGGCATAAAAAATATCGGTTTAATTCATCGGGGATTTTCATCTTATGGCGTTACTGAATACCGTAACGCACCAATGTGGCACCTGGCAATTGAAATGAAGCGGCGTAATCCTGAATTGCCCATCATTAACGACCCTTCGCATATTTGTGGCCGGAGAGATATATTGCTGGATGTTGCACAAAAAGCAATTGACCTTGATTATGATGGATTAATGATTGAAACTCATATTGACCCGGACAATGCATGGAGCGATGCCAAACAACAAATTACGCCCGAGCGTTTGGGTGATATGCTGACCGAAATTATCTGGAGAAAAGAAGATGTGGCATCAGAAGAGTATCATGCTGCTTTGGAGAAACTACGCCAGCAAATCAATCACCTGGACGATGAACTTATGTTTATTCTGAGCCAGCGTATGAAGATTGCGGAGAAAATAGCTACCTATAAAAAAGAGAACAACATTACCATTTTACAAACCAAGCGTTGGAATGAAATATTAGAAAGAGCCTGCACTAAAGGAGAGAAATTAGGCTTAAGTAAGGAGTTTATTACCAAGTACCTGGATGCGGTGCATTTGGAAAGTATCACACATCAAACTAAAATTTTTAACGACTGATGCACAGAAGAAGTTTTCGTTTTGGCAGTGCTTCAGTGGATTACTATTTTGCCGGTGGGTTTTCGCAGCTTAAGGAGCTGGTAGATATAAAGCATGCTATTCTTATCACTGACGAAAATGTTTTTTCTGCTCATTCCAAACGTTTTAAGAATTGGAATACAATTGTTCTCAAGCCCGGTGAAGAATATAAAGTGCAGGCAACAGTTGATTCTATTGTAGAACAACTGATAGAAATGGAAGCTGATCGTAGTACAACGCTGGTTGGCGTTGGCGGAGGTGTGATAACAGACCTGACAGGTTATGTTGCCTCTGTTTACATGAGGGGAATTCGCTTTGGATTTATCCCTACAACTTTATTATCGTTGGTGGATGCCTCTATTGGTGGAAAGAACGGAATTGACGTAAATATTTACAAGAATATGGTTGGTGTCATTCGACAGCCGTCTTTTATTCTGCACGATCTTATTTTTCTGAATAGTCTTCCTGAAAACGAATGGAAAAATGGATTTGCCGAGATTATTAAGCATTCCTGTATTAAAGATGTTGGGATGTTCAGGGAATTAGAACAAAATAACCTGGCATTTTATCGGAGAAAAAAGAACCAGGCCTGTGCCCTTATTCAGCGTAACGCTTTATTAAAAACCAAAGTGGTGCAACAGGATGAATTTGAAGCAGGAGACAGAAAGCTCCTGAATTTCGGACATACATTGGGACATGCACTGGAAAACCAATACGACCTTTCACATGGGGAGGCTATTTCAATAGGCATGACCTATGCTTCAAGGCTATCGCAAAAGATAAGTGGATTTAAACAACCCGATCGTGTAGTACATGTTTTAGAGAATTATGGTTTGCCAACTTTTACGCAATTTGACAAGGACAAAGTGATCAACGTTCTGAAGATGGATAAAAAGAAAACAAAAGATAGCATCAATTTTATTTTGCTGGAAAAAATTGGCAAGGCAGTTATCGAAAAAATTTCAATTGATCAACTTTACGAAAGTTTATAATGCAGGTTACCATAAAGCCATCGGACATAAGAGGCAAGATCATAGCGCCAACTTCTAAAAGCGCTATGCAAAGAGCCTGTGCAGCTGCCCTGGTAAAAAGAGGAAGAACTATTTTACATAATCCGGGCAGTTCAGCTGATGATAAAGCTGCATTAAATATCATACAGCAATTAGGCGCCAACATTGAATATGCTAATGATACAATTGTTATAGAAAGTAACGGAGTTAACCCAATTTCTGATACCATCAATTGCGGTGAAAGTGGTTTGTCTGTACGTATGTTCACGTCTATTGCTGCACTTAGTGATAGACCAATAACAGTAACGGGAACTGGTAGCCTGGTCAAACGTCCTTTATCTTTTTTTAACGAGGTATTACCAAAATTAGAAGTGCAGACTTTTAGTAATAAAGGATTATTGCCATTACAAATCAAGGGCCCGCTAAAACCCAAAGCCATAACTGTAGATGGCTCTTTATCTTCACAATTTTTGACTGGCCTTTTGTTAGCGTACTCCGGCGCCAATGCCAGCGACGTAACAATTAAAGTTAACAACCTTAATAGCAAGCCTTACATTGATTTGACGATACAGGTCATGACTGATTTTGGTTTGAAAACTCCGATCAACAATAACTATGAAGAATTTCACTTCGGCAAACAGTCAATAGCACAATTCGCTAATGAAGGCATTAACTATACCGTAGAAGGTGATTGGAGCGGCGGCGCGTTTTTGTTAGTGGCCGGTGCCGTTTCAGGTAACATACAAGTGGTTGGCCTGGATATTTTTTCCACGCAGGCTGATAAAGCTGTTTTACAAGCTTTAATGCAGGCTGGTGCCAACATAAGTATCGGGGAAAGTGCAATTAATATTGGAGAAAGCCGGTTGAAAGCTTTTCACTTCAACGCCACTGATTGTCCGGATCTTTTTCCGCCATTAGTTGCACTGGCGTCTTACTGCGATGGAACTAGTGTTATTGAAGGAGTACATCGTTTAACACATAAAGAAAGCAACCGTGCTTTGACCCTGCAGCAGGAGTTTGAAAAAATGGGAATTGAGATAAAAGTAGAGCAGGACAAAATGTTGGTTAAGGGAAGTAGTGCGGTGAAAGGTGCCAAAGTCCATTCGCACCACGATCACCGTATAGCAATGGCTTGTGCAGTAGCTGCTTTGAAAGCAGAAGGAGACATGGTGATTGACGATGCTGAAGCAGTAAACAAATCCTATCCGCATTTTTGGAAAGACTTAGCTAATTTGGGGGTGAGTTTATATAAACAAGACTAATAGAAGAAATAAATGAATTCATTTGGAAGAGCATTCAGGGTTTCTATTTTTGGCGAATCACACGGACCTTCGGTTGGAATAACAATAGATGGTTGTCCGGCCGGCTTGCCATTAAGTGAAGACGATTTTTCTATTGATCTTGAAAGAAGAAAGGGTGGCATTCAAAAAGGAACGACTCCACGTAAAGAAGATGACAAACCGATTTTTATAACCGGTGTTTTCAATAATAAAACGACAGGTGCGCCGCTTACCATTCTTTTTGAAAACAAGAACACCCGTTCTACAGACTACGACAAACAAAGAGCGGTGCCACGTCCTGGTCATGCTGACTTTGTAGCCAACAAAAAATTCGGAGGACAAGAAGATTATAGAGGCGGCGGACATTTTAGTGGCAGATTAACCGTTTGCCTGGTAGCTGTAGGAGTTATTGCCAAAAAAATATTGCAAAACATTTCTATTGAGGCAGCTATTACTGAAGTAGGTGGAGAAAAGGACATTGAAAAAGGCTTACAAAAAGCAATCGACGCAAAAGATTCAGTGGGTGGCATAGTGGAATGTAAAGTGACTGGACTACCAGCAGGTTTGGGAGAGCCTTTTTTTGATTCTGTAGAATCGGTTATTGGTCATGCTGCTTTTTCTATTCCCGCTATCAAAGGAATTGAGTTCGGCGCCGGCTTTGGTGCTGCAAAAATGCTGGGTAGCCAACATAATGATGTTATCGAAAATGCCTCCGGTCATACAAAAACAAATAATGCCGGCGGTGTTGTCGGGGGCATTACCAATGGAAATGATCTCGTTTTTCGGGTAGTTGTTAAACCAACGTCTTCAACACCAAAAGAACAGGAATCATGGAACTGGGAAACTGCGCAAGTTGAAAAATTTTCAATAAAAGGACGCCATGACCTTTGTATTGCATTGCGGGTTCCACCGGTACTAGAAGCCGTTACAGCTATTGTTTTAGCCGACTTAATGTTGCTGGAACATAAGGTAAGGCGGGTAATGTAATGTCGAAAAGTTTGTTCTTCCTGGCCGCTTTGTAGCTATTGAATTGATTCCTGCCGCTAATTACCTATCCTCCTATTGCACATATTGTTAAATAGTTTTATTTTACCCGATCTATTTATAACGTGTGGATAAAAAACCATTGAACGTGTCTGCCTAAAACACAAAATTTTTATCTTGTATGGAAATCCTTTATGTATAACACCTATGATTAAACCGGATCACAAGTCATCTTCGTTTTATACAACAGTCTTTTTATTCTTCTTGTTGTTTCTCTTTGGTGCCTGCAATAGCGAACATGCCCATATCGGTGAAAAAGAAATCGTTGAAAAGCCTGAAGATATCAACCTCAAGGCAGAAGAAGTTATCCAGGGAACTTTGAAAGATATTTTTAAAAGAAATAAAGATGTCAGCGATTCCTTTAAACTTAAAAATGCCGCTATTGTTCAACAGCTCTATGACGAGCATTCTTTTCAGCCTTTATGGTCTGCAGATGGAAATTTTGCACGGTGGAGTGATTCGTTGCTTTCGCTTATTGACAGTGTGCAGAATTATGGCTTGTTTGCACAGGATTATTACCATTCCAAAATTGCTGAACTTAGAAGTGAACTCACGCTCGATACTGCTAAAGAAGTTAAACTGGATGCTGCCAAGTGGGCCTACAGTGATTTGCTTTTGACTTCTGCTTTTGTGCAGTTAGTAAAAGATCTTTCAAAGGGTCGTCTTCTTCCTGATAGTATCCTGGCAAAAGATTCAACACTAACACCACATTTTTTTTCCCAGCAGTTTGTTCAATTCAAACAATCCCGTGTAGATACATTTGCCTCCAGATTAGAACCACAGGTTGCGGATTACAGAAATCTTAAACTGGGACTTCATTATTTCCTTGGAAAGGCAAAATTTAAAGACCATACATTTATAGAAACAGACGATAGCCTGGCTATTCCCCGACTTATTTATCAAAGGCTGCTGGAAGAACAAGATTCACTTGGTGCGTTTAAAATAAAATCTCCGGACTCTATCACGGTTGCAGCAGCCATTAAAAAATATCAAAAAAGAAAAGGAGTAAAAGTCGATGGAAAGATTTCATCATCCCTTATTTATAAATTAAACGATACAGACAAGGAAAGGTTTATTCGTATTGCGATAACGCTTGATAAATTTAAAATGCTTCCTCCTCCGCCAGTGCAATATATCTGGGTTAACATTCCCAGCTATTATTTACAGGTTAAGGACAGTGATACTGTAGTTCTGACGTCAAGAATAGTTGTAGGAAAACCCGAAACCAAGACGCCGATCATCACCAGTGCTATTACTGATATGATAACCTATCCCAAATGGCATATACCGGAAAGCATTATTAAGAAAGATATTTTGCCAGGCCTAAAACGCGATCCCGGCTATACATTAAGCAGGGGATATAGCCTGATAGACAAAGATGGAAATGAAGTAGATCCGTATACCGTAAACTGGTCAAAATTTAAAGAGGGTATTCCGTATGATGTTGTGCAGGGGAGTGGTGACGAGAACGCGTTGGGTGTAATGAAATTTAATTTTCCCAACAAACACGCAGTGTATTTACACGACACAAATCAAAGATATTTATTTAGTAAAACCAGCCGGGCATTGAGTCATGGGTGTGTGCGGGTGCAGGCCTGGCAAGAGCTAACCAATTTTATTTTACGTAATGACAGTGTTTACAGCGAAAGGGCAATTCCTGTTGATACTGTAAATAACTGGTTGGCATTGAAAGAAAAGCACGTGATACCTGTTCGTAAAAAGGTACCACTGTTCATTCGCTATCTTACCTGTGAAGGAAAGGACGACAAAGTTGTCTTTTATGAAGACGTTTATGGTGAAGATCGCAGGATAAGGGTGAATGCTTTTTCAGACAAATAATACCTATGCGATACCTGTTTTTACTTTATTGGGCAACGCCCTTTTCCTTTGCTGTTAATGCAGAGCTAAAGGCAGACCACCATAAAAGCCCAATTTTGAGAACTGATCCAAAGCCGAAACCAAAAGTGTATTATGGCATTGCCAGTTACTATGCCGATAAATTTAATGGCAGGCCGACGGCTAACGGTGAAATTTACACCCATAAAAAATTGACTGCCGCCTGTAACGTACTCCCTTTAGGCACATGGATACGGGTAACTAATTTAAAGAACAATAAGTCAGTTATTGTCAAAACGAATGACAGGCTCCACCCAAGGATGAAACGAATAGTTGATTTAAGTCGTTCTGCGGCTGAAAAGTTGGCTTATACGGCCAGAGGCTTAACTCAGGTAAAGGTTGAAATCATTGAGAAAGATTAGCTTTAATTTGAATTTTCTGTAGGGATAAATAATTTTATTTTTTTAACCTCTACACTTTATTTTTGTTTCGCTTAAACCAAACTAGTTTATGAAGAAAATTTTCGCGTCCCTTGTTTTTATTGCATTTCTGAGTCAGACAACATGGGCACAAATTAATT